>Ga0115011_10001014_pt1 | contig 20758 bp, 13 predicted proteins | sample TroAtlMetagenome_2_FD_88705 | JGI IMG/M metagenome (GOLD analysis project Ga0115011, IMG submission 88705) | Marine eukaryotic phytoplankton communities from Atlantic Ocean - Tropical Atlantic ANT8 Metagenome | ecosystem: Environmental > Aquatic > Marine > Oceanic | place: Tropical Atlantic...
CCGCCTTACCCGTCGAGCGAAGCGTCTCGTAGTAGGCTTCCTGCAGCGGCATGCCGGCACGCAGGAATGTCTCCAGACGGCTGTATACATAGATACCGTAGTCGACACCCACACCTACACCCAGTGCAATTACCGGCAGCGTCGCTACCTTCATGCCAATACCCAGGTAAGCCATCAGCGCGTTACCCAGTACCGACGTCAGGACCAGCGGCAACACAACACAGATGGTCGCGGCCAGCGAGCGGAAGGTGAAGTAGCACATGACACCTACCCATACGTATACCAGCAGCAGGATCAGCAGCTCGGAGCTGGCGATTTCCTCGTTGGTAGCCGCTTCGATACCGGCGTTGCCGGCCGCGAGCAGGAACTTCATGTTCTCGGTATCGTACTCGGCGGCAAACTCCTCGACACCACGGGTCGCCGTTTTCAGGGTTTCGGCCTTGTGGTCATTGAGGAACACCATGACCGGCGCCAGCGAGCAGGTGTTGTTGAACATGCCTTCCGGGGCGCGGCTGATCGCGTTGTTCAGGTTGTCCTGGTTACGCGACAGGGTCTGCCACTTGAGGTTGCCCTCGTTGTTGCCCATCAGCACCTGCTTGGCCACCGTGACCAGCGATACCGCGGACTGTACGCCCGGCAGGTTGGACATGTGCCATTCCAGCTGGTCGATGGCTTCCATGGTCTCGTAGGAGGAGCACATTTCCGGAGGCGTTTCGACCATCACCACCAGCACATCGGAACTGGTCGAGTAGTTGGAAATGATGAAGTCGTTGTCCAGGTTGTAACGGGAGTCGGGACGCAGCTCCGGTGCACCGGGATCCAGGTCACCGACCTGCAGGTTGGCTTTCTGGTAGAAGAACGCACCAGTACCACCAACCAGAGCAATGATCACCAGGAAAGGTGCCACCTTGGGATGCGCGGTATAGGACATTGCGCGCCAGAAAGGATGCTCGCGAACCGCATCCTTCTTGCTGCGCTCGATCGCCTTCTTGCTGATACCCAGATAGGAAATGGTGACCGGCAGCATGATCAGGTTGGTGAACACGATAACGCCCACGCCCACGGAGGCACCGATGGCCAACTCGTGGATCACGCCGATATCGATAACCAGCAGGGTAATAAAGCCTACCGCGTCAGCCAGAATCGCGATCATGCCAGGCAGGAACAACTGCCGGAAGGTACGACGGGCGGCAATCAGCGCGTTATCCGCCTCGCCCGACTGCAATGCAATACCGTTGATCTTCTGTACGCCGTGGGAGATGCCGATGGCGAAGATCAGGAAAGGTACCAGCATGGAATACGGATCCAGACCGAAACCCAGCGAGTAGATCAGGCCCAACTGCCAGATAACCGCGATCAGCGTGGTCATGAGAACCGAGATCGTGCTGCGAATACACCAGGTGAACCAGTAGAGCAGGACGAAGGTAATCAGCAGTGCCACGCCGAAGAACATGACGACTGCGCCCAGACCTTCGATCAGGTCGCCCACTTTCTTGGCGAAACCGACGATATGGATGCTGATGTTCGGATTCTCCTCCTCGAATTGCGTACGGATCTTCTCCTCGAGTTGCTGAGAGAACTGACCGTAGTCCATGCGCAACAGCTCGGACTGGTTTTCCGGATTGGGATAGAACTCCTGCAGCGGCACTTCAATGATCGTGGACTTGAAGTTGTTTGCTACCAGACGGCCAATCTCGCCGGACTTCAACACGTTGACGCGCAAATCATCCAGTGCCTGTTCGTCCAGGTACGCCGGATGGCTGGCCACCGGACCACCGTCGAAACCGTATTCGGTCACTTCGGTCCAGCGTACGTTGGGAGTCCACAGCGAGCGCAGGCCCGAGCGATCGACGCCCGGGAGGAAGAACACCTCGTCGTTGATGCGCTTGAGGGTTTCCATGTACTCGGTGGAAAAGATATCGCCGTCTTCGATCGCTACCGCGATGCGAATGGAGTTACCCAGGTTCGACAGATCGTCCTGGTGCTCGACCATGTTGACAATATAGGGGTGCTGCAACGGAATCATCTTGGCAAAACTGGTATCAGGACGTATCTGCAGGGCCTGATAGCCAAGAACGATAGTGATAATGGTAAAGAGCGCAACAACCAGCAAGCGGTTGTTGAACACCAGCCGTTCCATAAAGGTTTCGGCTTCGTGAACGTTATTCGACATCCCGATTCTCCCGGCAGACAAGCCATCTGGCATTTATTGTTAGGTCAGGCATCACTTTTCCCTGCCCGCCTGTAAGGGGCAGCATCAGCTCAAACATGATTGGTTCCGGACGGACTGCATATGCCGGCGGCGATCAGCTCGGAAGTCAGGATCACATGACTTTCTGCTTCTGGCTGTGTTGAATCTGGATAAGGCGCGCAAAGGTTCGCATCGGATGCCCTGGAGGGCTGACCGGCAGAACAGACAGAAAAGGCGCGACCGGTAAACGGCTCCCCCATACATCTACCCCTTTATTTTTATTGGATGTCACGGTCACACGACGGACGCCATGATATTACAGCGCTTTCATCGAGTTCACTAATGCTTGCAAGTTATCTTTTGTGAACCGAGCCACAAACATGCAGGAACCCCATTGCAGAGCCCTGCGCAGGGTCAACGGAACCCTTTCGGCATCCCGATGACCCCGCTTGCGGACAGCCCGACAGTCAGGCAAGGGACTTGCTGACCACCTCATAGACGTCGGGAGACAGGTTTTCCGCGGCCATTATCCGCCCCAACTCGGCCTTGAGTAGCGCCTGCCTGGCCGGGTCGTACTTGCGCCAGCGCGTCAGCGGCGTGAGCAGCCGGGAAGCCACCTGCGGATTCAATGGATCGAGCTGCAGGATACGCTCGGCCAGGAAACGGTAACCTGCGCCATCAGCGGCGTGGAAGTTGACCAGGTTCTGATTGGCAAAGGCGCCGATCAGAGCACGGATCTTGTTCGGGTTGCGCATGCTGAAGGAAGGATGCTCGAGCAGTTTCTCCACCCGCTCCAGGCCGCCTGGCAGCGCAGCGGATGCCTGCACGCTGAACCATTGGTCCATGACCAGCGGATAGTCTTTCCAGCGTTCGGCGAAGTCGGCCAGCGCCGCCTGCTTCTGTTGTTCGAAGCCGGAATTGACCAGACAGACCAGGGCCGCCTGACGATCGGTCATGTTGTTGGCTTCAACATACTGCCGTACGCAGGCATCCACGGCCTGCTGCGAGCCGTTCAGCATCAGGTACGACAACAGCGTGTTCTTCAGACTGCGGCGGGCCATTGCGGCAGCGTCGGCACTGTAGGGCGCCCCGTCGTCCAGGCTGCGGTACAGCGGCCACATGATCTCGGCCAGGCTGTCGGCAAGCTCCTTGCGTACCCATTCGCGCACCTGATGAATCGCCTGCACATCAGCGACCTCGGAGACCTCGACCAGATAGGCCTCCGACGGCAACCTGAGCATCTCGGCTACCATGGCCGGATCCAGCTCGCTATCGGTCAGCAGCGTATGAAAGACATCGCGCAGGCGCTGATCCAGCAGCAGGGGTCGCCCGGCCTGATGGATACCGACCATGCCCTGCAGCATCTCCAGAGCCAGGGCCTGTCCTGCCTCCCAACGATTGAAGCCGTCCGGATCGTGCTTGGCCAGGAACACCCGGTCATCGCGGCTGTAGGGATAGGACATCTTCACCGGCGCGGAGAAACCGCGCAGCAACGAGGGCAACGGCTCCTGGGTCAAACCGGTGAAGGTGAACACCTGCTCCGCCTCGGTCACCGCCAGCACACGCTCGGTTCCCAGGGGCGCGGTTTCACCCTCCAGCTGCAACGGCAGCTCGTTGCCCTCCCCGTCCAGCAGCGCCATGCGCACCGGGATCACCTGCGGCAGCTTCTCGTTCTGCCCCGGCGTGGGCGGGCAGCTCTGACGGAACAGCAGACTGAAGGTGCCCTTCGCCGCATCATAACGGCTATCCACCGCGAGCCGCGGCGTGCCGGCCTGGCTGTACCAGCGCTTGAACTGGCCGAGATCGGCACCGTTGGCGTCCTCCATGGCCTTGATGAAGTCATCGCAGGTCACCGCCTGACCGTCATGCCGCTCGAAATACAGGTCCGATCCCTGGCGAAAGCCCTTCTCGCCGAGCAGCGTGTGCAGCATGCGCACCACTTCGGCGCCCTTCTCGTATACGGTCAGGGTATAGAAATTGGAAATCTCGATGAAGGAATCCGGCCGCACCGGGTGGGCCATGGGGCCGGCGTCCTCGGCGAACTGATTGGCCCGCAGGAAGCTGACATTCTCGATGCGGCTGACCGTTGGCGAGTTCATGTCGGCGGAGAACTGCGAATCGCGGAAAACGGTAAAGCCTTCCTTGAGTGACAGCTGGAACCAGTCGCGGCAGGTCACACGATTGCCCGACCAGTTGTGAAAATACTCATGGGCGACTACCGCTTCGACCCGCTGGAATGCCATGTCGGTAGCGGTATCCGGGTGCGCCAGAACGCAGCTGGAGTTGAAGATGTTCAGGCCCTTGTTTTCCATCGCCCCCATGTTGAAATCATTGACGGCCACGATCATGAAGATATCCAGATCGTATTCGCGCCCATAGACTTCCTCGTCCCAGCGCATGGAGCGTTTCAGACTGTCCATCGCGTGGCCGCACTGCTCGCGGTTTTCCGGCTCGACATAGATGCGCAGATCAATCTCGCGCCCGCTCATGGTGGTGAAGCTGTCCTGAATCAGGCACAGGTCTCCGGCCACCAGCGCAAACAGGTAGGCCGGCTTGGGGAATGGATCTTCCCAGGTCACCCAGTGGCGGTTGTCCTTTTCTTCACCGCTGGCCACGGGATTGCCGTTGGACAGCAGAATCGGATAGTCCCTGGAGGCAATCACCGTGGTAGTGAAACGGCTCATCACATCGGGGCGGTCCAGATAATAGGTGATCTTGCGAAACCCCTCGGCCTCGCACTGGGTGCAGAACATCTTGCCGGACTGGTAGAGCCCCTCAAGGGCGGTATTGTGCTGCGGTTCGATACGCGTGGTAATGGCCACGCTGAACTCGCCTGCGCCCGGGTGCAGGGTCAGGCTGTCCTCATCGACCTGGTAGGCATCCTGCTCCAGCATCTGGTCGTCGAGGGCAACGCTGACCAGCTCGAGCAATTGTCCGTCCAGCACCAGGGGTGGCAGGGATGGGCCTTCGGCCTGCTCGTTGCGGCGAACCGCCAGGCGGCTGTGAACCAGGGCGTGATCCTCGAACAACTCGAATGTCAGATGCGTTTCGTCAATCCGGTAATCGGGCTGGCGGTAATCCTTGAGATAAATCGTCTTGGGTTGTTCGGTACGCATGCTGCACTCCTCAGGACACACTGACGGACAGTGTGTAGGACGTATATTTACGAATATTGATGACGCCGGTATCGAGCATCAGATATTGACCCTTGATGCCCAGCAAGGTGCCTTCGAACACCGGATCCTTGTCCAGATTGGCCGACTGCGGCTTGGGGCTGTACTCGAGCACCGGATAGCGGATATCCACCACCGCGGCGTCCAGCGGCTGGATTGCCTGCAGGCCGAAACGAGCCTGCAATGCCAGGATCCCGGCCTGGGCACCGTCGAGCAGGCGATCGCGGGCGGCAAGCATGTCCACCGGTTCCGGCTCACCGCGCAGCAGGGCGCGCCAGTTGGTCTTGTCGGCCACCTGGGCACGCAGCAGATCTTCCACCAGACCAGACTGCTGGCGCGTGGCCACGCGCAGGATCGGCAGCGCCTGACTGGCGCCCTGATCGATCCAGCGGGTGGGGATCTGGCTGGCCCGGGTGATACCCACCTTGAGCCCGGACGAGTTGGCCAGATAGACAATGTGATCGGTCATGCAGAATTGCTCGCCCCAGGCCGGCTCCCGGCAGGTACCCTGGTCGTAGTGACACTTTTCCGGACTCATGATGCAGGTATCGCAACGCGCCAGCTTGATCATGCACGGATAGCAGAAGCCCTGGCTGTAACTCTTTTTCGTGCGCTTGCCGCAGTGGCTGCAATGGATGGACCCCATTGCTTCCAGGCGTATCCGTCGGCCCAGCCACTCGTTGAGCGGCAACAGCTGTTCGCCAATGGACAGACTGTAGCGCACCGGCGCATCCAGATCGCTGACCAGCTTGCTGACACTGCCCTGGGCACTGATCGATTGAGTCAATGCAGGGTGTCCGACTTGGTGGAAAACAGGATATTGGGTACGGCCTTCTTTTCCGACTTGCAGTGCTGCTCCCCCATGAACCCGGTACGCTCCTCCTCGGGCAGGTTCTCCAGCTCCCAGCCGATCATGGCCTGCATGCACAGTTCCTTCTGTTCCTGGGTCAGGCGTCGACCGTCGGGCCATTTGCCGATCTCCACCGCCTGCTTCAGGCTGGCGTACACCTCGGGGGTGATATTGCGCAACATCTCGACGAAAGTAGTCATCATATTCTCCAGGAAATTATCTCGCCAAACCGAACCGCTGCGCGGCACCGGCTACCAGGCCCGCAGCGCAGCCCATCAACAGGCCACTGACGTGTGCCGCGTTGGCAATGGCACCAAACCCCAACAGGGTGACCAGACCGGACAGACAGAGAACGAGCCATACCAGCATCAGCACGACCACCCCCCTGGGCAACGCAAAGTGCACATTGGGCGCCAGCATCTGGTAGATCCAGCAATAGCCCAGCAGCCCGTAGAGCACACCGGACAGGCCGCCGAAGAACGGATGCCCGGAATACAGCCATTGCACGCTGTTGGACACCAGACCGAACAGCAGTGTCAGACCCAGCAGCCAGAGCGAACCGGAGCGCAGCTCTATACGTCGCCCCAACTCCCAGTACCAGAGTGCGTTGAAGGCCAGGTGCATCAGTCCGAAATGCAGGAAGATCGGCGTGATCAACCGCCACCACTGGGCCATGTCGATCTGGCTGGCCATGAACTCGGCGTTTTCCGGCGGCACTATGGTAAACAGGACTATCGCTTCTGGCCGGCTACCCATGCCGGTCAGCAAGGCTACCACAGCCGTGACCAGCAATATGCCCAGCGTGAGGGGTATCCGTCGCGCCATCCGCCACCCGCTACCGGAGGTCTCGGTACGCTGCGGCTGCCCTGCATCAAGGGTCTGGCTGCCCTCGGGCACACCCCGGGCATAATACGTCCTGGCCAGGTCCGCGCTCGCCTCGTCCACCGTCCAGACCACCTGTCGGTTGTCTTCCTCGGTGATTCGATGCACCACTCCCTGGCTGCGCAGATAACGGGTAAAGCTGGAAAGGTCCTCCTCCAGCGGGCACTGCAAGGCGCGGAACATGATTACCTCTTGATTGTGCTGCCAGGGACCACGACTACCGCCGCTCAAGCCAGACGGGGCACGTCGACCCATACAAAGTTGTGCCGATCCAGGCGGTGCTCGCCATTCCAGCGATAGGCCACCAGCTTGCCATACTTCACTGCGCTGTAGTCCAGACAGGCCAGGTTGGGCCGAATCGGGTGCGGGTCACCCTGCTGCCAGTAATGACCGACAAACAGGATGGGCTCGTCACTGCCGTAGATCAGCAATTCCGCCTTCTGACTGTCGGTCAGCGGCCGGGTAGCCACCTCCTCGGGCAGCGCGTCGGGCTGGAAGACCAGATCGCCATAGGTCTGCGGCGCCTCCTCCCAGAACTTGGTCCGGAAGGTGTGCCTGACCAGACCATCCTTGCTGACCATGGTTCCGCCGTGGGGCAGGCGCATTTCGCTGCCGCGCAGCAGCCGCTCGAGCACCTGCGAGGCAAAACCACCGTACTCGGCAGCCGACTCGAGAAACTCCCGGTCGATGCGGCCATCAGGGTACTGGGCAGCGAAGGGCCGGATCAGGCTTTCGTCCCAGCAGGCGTGGACCAGCCGAATATCATCCAGCTCGAGAAACAGCGGTAGCGTGTAGAACCAGTCGAGGAAGTACTCCCATTCCTCTGGCCAGGCAGCCATCTGCTCCAGGGTCGCTTCCAGCTGACGCCGACTGCGCTCGGTATGCTCGCGAATATATTGCCGTCCACTACCCGCCGGCGCCGGCGTCGCCCAGGCCAGGGCATTGATCTCGTGGTTACCCATGATGCACTGGGCGCTTCCGGCCTCCACCATGTCGTGGACCAGATGCAGGGCCTCGCGTATGCGCGGGCCGCGGTCAATGATGTCGCCGAGGAACAAAGCCTGGCGCTGCGGGTGCCGCCAGACGCCCTGCTGGCGGGCATAGCCCATGTTCTCCAGCAGCCGTTCCAGCGTGCGCGCGCAGCCATGGATGTCGCCGATGACATCGTAGCCACTGCCCGAGTGCGCGCCGCCCTGACTCATTGGTCGGTCAACCTGCTGGTCCAGCCGAGCTTGTTGCGACAGATGGCGTAGAAGTTGTGGTCCAGCGGGTGAATCAGCCGCAGCTTCTGCGGTTTCTTGCGTATGGTGATGGTGTCCCCCGGCGCGCAGGCAATATGTACCTGACCATCGCAGCTGATCTGCGGGTAAATACCGCTCTGCTTGGAAATGACGATTTTCAGCTCGCTGGCCGAATCCACCACGATCGGTCGACTGGACAGGGTATGCGGGAACATCGGCACCAGCACGATGGCATCGAGCTTGGGATGCATGATGGGACCGCCAGCAGACAGCGCATAGGCGGTGGAGCCGGTAGGCGTTGCCACGATCATGCCGTCGGATTTCTGACTGTAGACGAACTGGCCATCGACGTAGAGTTCGAACTCGATCATGCGCATCGACTTGCCCGGGTGCAGCACCACATCGTTGAGTGCTTCGCTGGTGCCCAGCTGTTCATCGTCACGCCGTACGAAGGCATCGAGCAGAAAACGGCTCTCCACCATGTAACGGCCGGCCAGGACCTCGCCGACCCGCATTTCCAGCTCATCCGGAGAAATATCGGTGAGAAAGCCCAGCCCGCCGCGATTTACCCCCAGCACCGGCACGTTGTACCGGCACAGCGCGCGGGCCGCACCCAGCAGGCTGCCGTCACCGCCGACGACAATTACCAGATCGCAGATCTCGCCCATCATCTTGCGCGAACACACCTGCAATTCGTGACCGGGCAACAATTCGGCCACTGCATCTTCGAGAATCACGGTATGGCCACTGTCGATCAGAAAGCGCTTGAGGCGCTTGAGAGTGTCGACCACCCTGCCGCTGCCCAGCCTTCCGATCAAGCCGATGTTGCGGAACTGATCCATACCACCTCGCTGTCATGCCGTTTTCGGTCAGGCAGTGATTATCCGCAGCCAGCACGGTGCTGGCAAATGCGCTGTGGTAAAGGGAGGTGTCAGAAAGCCGGCCGAACGGCCCTATTCGGCCTCGCTGGAGGAGCGGTTCTGCAGTTTGGCCATATCCCGCTTGAGGGCAAGATTGATCTTCTGTTGCAGCGCCAGCTCGTTCTTGATGTCCAGCAGCTCACCCTGGAGGATGGCCAGATGGTCCTGGTGGCGCTGGCGCTCGGCGGCCAGTTCCACTTCGCGCAGCTGGCGCAGCTCCTCGAGCTGCTGCCTGAGATCACTGATCTGTTGCCGTTCGTCGCTCTGTTGCGACGAAACCGGAGTCGGCGCCGGCTCGGTGGGCTGGGGCTGAAATGCCTGCTCGGGCTGCGCACTCCCCACCCGCGCCGTGGGGCTGACGACGTTGCCGCCGCCATACCAGGCATCCTCGGCGGCCATCTGCAGATTTTCGGTCTGGATGACCGCCAGGGTCTCACGGTCGTCGCCGAGGATACCCAGGGTGTTGCGGGTGACCGCTTCCTTGATCCTCAACAGATCCGACTTGCCATCACGCAGACCCGGCTTCCACAGGTTGGGCCGGTACCGGGTATCCACACAGAAGCCCAGGCAAGCCAGGCGGATCGGCCCGCCGCCCATGTCCGGGCCGCGGCCGGCCTTTTCCGCCATGTTGCGCAGGGGCATGTTCCACAGCGGGTTGATATGGCCATCCAGGTCGAAGTCCAGGGTAAAGAACACCGCAGCCCGCACGTACAGGCGGCTGTTGATTTGCACGAAGACCGCCTCGATGGTTTCCTCGGCAAACTCCGGGGTCGCGACCATGCCGTCCAGCAGGGCCTCGAACTCGGGATAAAGCATCTGCTTGGCGATGCCACGCTCGGAAAAGAACAGAACCGCTTCCGTCAGCAGTGGCTTGTGCGTAGTGTTCATGTCGGTCGTGCCGCCCCTTCAGCTCACATGGATAGCATGACTTTGCGCTTTTTTTGCGACGATTGCACTTGGCGAAGGAATCAGCGGCGAGGCGGCATTGCAGATTGTGATCAATTTGGCAGTAAACACCGCTGGGCGCGGCTGGCACCGCGCCCAGGGACTGCTCAGATGGCCGCGGCCAGGCGGGAGCCCTGGTCAATGGCCCGTTTTGCGTCCAGCTCCGCTGCCACGTCGGCGCCGCCGACCAGATGCACAGGCTTGCCGGCCGACTCCAGTCCCGCCTGCAGTTCGCGCAGCGGATCCTGGCCGGCACAGACAATGATGTTATCCACCGGCAACAGCTGCGGCTCGCCCTCGCCAATGGTCACATGCAACCCCTGATCGTCGATCTTCAGGTATTGCACGGCGTTGATCATCTTCACCTGGCGGCTTTTCAGGCCGGCGCGGTGAATCCACCCGGTGGTCTTGCCCAGACCATCCCCGACCTTGCTGACCTTGCGCTGCAGCAGATAGACCTCGCGGGCAGGCGGATGCGGGTTGGGCTTCACCCCGGCGATACCGCCCCGCGCCTCGAGGGCCGGATCAATACCCCACTCCTCCCAGAACAGGTCATTGTCGAGCGCAGCGCTCTCGCCCTGCTGGGTAATGAATTCCGACACGTCAAAACCGATGCCGCCAGCCCCGATCACCGCCACACGCTTGCCCAGCTCGCGGCGCTGCATGATGGTATCCAGATACCCCATGACCATCGGATGATCGATCCCCGGGATGTCCGGCGTGCGCGGTACCACGCCGGTAGCCAGGATCACCTCGTCAAACCCGGTCAGATCCTCCACCGTGGCACGCTTGCCCAGCACCAGACGCACGCCATGCTTGGCGATCATGCGGTCAAAGTAGCGCAGGGTTTCGTAGAACTCTTCCTTGCCGGGAATACGCTTGGCGATGTTGAACTGGCCACCGATCTCCTCGCCAGCATCGAACAGCGTCACCTCGTGTCCGCGCTGCGCGGCAACCGTGGCCGCGGAGAGGCCACCGGGGCCGGCACCCACGACGGCAATCTTCTTCACCTGGGTGACCGGCAGATAATTCAGTTCGGTCTCGTGGCAGGCGCGCGGATTGACCAGACAGCTGGTCAGCTTGCCGCCGAAGGTATGGTCCAGACAGGCCTGGTTGCACCCGATGCAGGTGTTGATTTCCTCTGCCTTGCCGGCCGCCGCCTTGTTGACGAACTCGGGATCGGCCAGGAACGGGCGCGCCATGGAGACCATGTCCGCATCCCCTTCGGCCAGCACCTGCTCGGCCACTTCGGGGGTATTGATCCGGTTGGTGGTCACCAGCGGAATAGTCACCTCGCCCTTGAGCTTGGCCGTCACCTTGGTGAACGCAGCGCGCGGCACCTTGGTGGCGATGGTCGGAATCCGCGCCTCGTGCCAACCGATGCCGGTATTGATGATGGTCGCTCCGGCCTTCTCGATCGCCTTGGCGAGCATGACCACCTCGTCCCAGGTACTGCCGCCCTCGATCAGATCAAGCATCGAAAGACGATAAATGATGATGAAGTTGGCGCCGACGCCTTCACGCACGCGGCGTACGATCTCCACGGGCAGACGCATGCGGTTCTCGTAGCTGCCACCCCAGCGATCGGTACGCTGGTTGACGTGCTTGACCAGGAACTGGTTGATGAAATACCCCTCCGAGCCCATGATCTCGACGCCGTCGTAGCCAGCGCTCTGGGCCAGTTGGGAGCAGGTAACAAAATCCTGGATCTGCTTCTCGATGCCCTCTTCATCCAGCTCCTTCGGGGTGAAGGGGTTGATCGGCGCCTTCACGGCGCTGGCCGAGACCTGCTTGGGGCTATAGGCGTAGCGCCCGGCATGCAGGATCTGCATGCAGATCTTGCCGCCCGCTTCGTGCACTGCCTGGGTTACCACCTTGTGGTGCTCGGCCTCCTCCGGCGTGCTCATCTTCGCCGCGCCATGGGCCACGCTGCCCTCCTCGTTCGGGCCGATACCGCCCGTCACGATCAGGCCCACTCCACCCCGGGCACGCTCGGCAAAATAGGCCGCCATGCGCTCGAAACCGTGCGGGCGCTCCTCCAGTCCGGTGTGCATCGACCCCATCAGGGTGCGGTTGCGCAGCGTGGTGAAACCCAGATCCAGCGGGGCCAGCAAATGCGGATAGAGCGCGTGCTCGGTCATGGTGTTGCTCCGGTCATATCATCATCAGGAAGTGACCGGATACATGCCCGGTCTTTGTCTGTGGCCAAACAATAGGCCTGCGCGGGAACGCACTCAATCACCCTGAATGACATTTGTATGACTTTGGATTACATTGAGCTGCCGCTGTCATTGCCCGAATGGACGACTCCATGAAACTCGGCGACCTCTCGGTCGGTTATCTCTACAGCCTGCGGGCTGCGCTGCAGGCGCTTGGCCATGATCCGGCCCCGCTGTTGCAACGCTTTCGTATCAGCGCGGATATGCTCGCCACACCCCAGGCCCGCATCAGCATTCCCCGCTTCATGCGCCTGGGCAACGCGGCCATCGCGCTCAGCGGCCGCGCGGATATCGGTCTGCTGATGGGCGAACACAGCCATCCCAGCCACCTGGGCCTGGCCGGCATGACTGCCCAGTGCGCCGGTGACCTGTTGCAGGCATTCCAGATCCTGGTTCGCTATGAGCGCCTGTCCAGCCAGAACTACCGCGGTCGCTCAAGCTTCCTGCCCCCGGCCCTGCGCTTCTATTCGATCAGCCCCTATAACGCCTTCAATCTGTTTGTGGTCGATTCGGCCCTCGCTTCCCGGGCGCGCCTGGGGCGCGAATTGACCGGCGGTGCGGCACGGCTGGAAGCGGTGCATATCGAGTTTCCGGCACCGGCCTATGCCTCGCGTTATGAAGAGGTCTTCGACTGCCCCGTCCTGTTCGGGCAACAGCACAATCAGCTGCTCTGGCAAGCGGACAGCATGGCATTGCCACTGGCGCAGAGTGCACCAGCCACCTTCAACCACCTGCAGTCACTGTGCGAGCATCACTTGCACGAGCTCGGCCGCCATCGGGGCCTGCGTGAGCGGGTGGAGGAGATCGTTTCACCCCAGCTGCATCGTCAGCTACCCAGTCTCGCCGCGGTAGCCCGCGACCTGGGCATGGCCTCCTGGACACTGCGCAGGAAGCTGCAGCAACAGGAGCAGACCCGTTTTCAGGACATCATCGATGATACCCGGCGCGATCTGGCGCTGACCTATGTTCGCGATACGGAGCTGGCGTTGGGCGAGATTGCGTTTCTGCTTGGATTTTCCTCACCGGCTGCCTTTCAACGCGCTTTCAAACGCTGGACGGACCAGCCTCCGGGTCAATTCCGGCGGGAACAGCACAAGGTGAGAAGTTGAATCAGCAGGGAACAGCGGGGGGAGGAGTTACAACAGGGGCGGCGGAACCGCGGAGGTCCGCGCGAGGACAGCCGAAGCGGTTACATCTCTTCGGCGTCGTCGGCATCCTGATCCCACTCCTGGGCACGCTGCTCCATCAGTTCTTCGATATAGTCGTTCATTGGTCTTTCCTCTGGTCTTCGTCGGTGCGCCCCGAATCAGGCGCCATTTCAAGCTAAAGGGCTTGTATTACAATCAGATGAAGATGACGGCGAAAAGTTCAGCTGGCCTGAGACATATCCGCATTGACGCCCCATAACAGGGCGTCGTGCACGCTCCGGGTGCGCACCGGCGCCGTCAACCCGATCGGGGGCGCGCCTCCTTGCCGGCCAGCAGATCGGCATAGTTGAGCAGGGTCTGGGCAACATCGGGCAGGCGCTGACTGCGTTCCATGGCCGCGGTCTGCAACATCCGATAGGCCTCCTCTTCCCCCAGGCCGTGCTGCAGCATCAGCAGGCGTTTGGCGCGATCGACCAGCTTGCGTTCGCTGAGCGAGCGTCTGGCCTCCTCCAGTTGCACGCTGAGTTCCTGCAGCCGCTGGGTCTGATCGTGCAGCACATCCAGTACCGAGCGATTGAGCTGACAGCCGATATTGTCCGGCGGCAGCGCATCCATATCCGAGGCCTGCACATTGAACAAGCGGGTCGCCGGCGGCGCCTTGTCGGCATCCATGCCGGCCAGGCGACCCAGCAATACCCGGTGGTTATCCAGGTCGGCGCGGGCCTGGGCCGTCTTGTCCTGGCAGGACTGCTGCAACCGAGCCGTCATCATGTCTTCCAGCTGCTTCATGACATCGATGCGCCGGGTAGTCAGTTCGAACCATAGCTCGCCGAGCGCCCCGCCTATCCGGACCCCGGCGGTAGACCGAGCCGCCACCTGGCGCAAACGACCGATCTCGCTGACCAGCTCATCGGAACAGAGCCGGGTCCAGGCGTCCAGCAGGTCGGCACTGGCGTACTCACGGAAGCTCTCGAAGCAGCGTTGCTGCGCCTCACCCAGATAGGCCATGCGCTCAAGCTGCACCGCATCAAATTCGCCCGCGGCGAATCCGGCGACCCCGGTAGCCCGCTCCTGTCCGGCCAGTTCCTTGCCCTGCATGAAATTGAACAGGGCCACCAGGCTGCGGGTGATATCCGGATCCACCGCGGTATCGGCTGCCTCGAAGACCATGCTGAGCAAGCCGCCGATCGGCCGCGTGAACGACTGGGTCGCCTCCAGCGGACTGAGCACCTGCCGGCGGACACGGCCGCGCAGCTCATCCAGACCCTCCAGACAATGCAGCATATAGGCTATGCGATTGAACAGACGGGCCTTGTCAGCCCCGCAGCCACTGTCCAGATCCATGCGATCGAAGCAGACACTGACCTGCTCCTGCATGGTCCGGCTCTCGGCGCTCAGGCCATCGAGCGGTGCCAGAAAGCGCTGGTCAAGACTGCCCAGATAGATATTGGAAAAGCCCCGCTCCCGTTGCAGGGCGTGCACCAGCCGGCTCGCGGCACTGACCAGTTCGCAGGTCAGTTCCAGCGTGTGCAGCGCGTGCATTTCGCTGCGCCGGGCGGCCAGCATGAAATCCAGGGCCGTGCTCATGATCATCTCCCGGTTGCCCCCGGGGCGGTAGCCGCCCCTCAACAACCGGAAGCAAGCAATAGCCATGCCGAAGCCCCCAGCTAATCTGGAAGGCTATTGACCGAGGATGTGAAAGCGACGATCCACCCGGGGCTGCTCGTAGGGCACGGCCAGCGCCTGTTGCAGCGCGTCTCCGGCTGCTGCGCCGGCTTGTTGCAATTGCTGATGCAGACGAACACGCAGCCGCTCCCGACCGGCCAGCAGCTCCGCGCGGATTTCGGCGCCCTTGCGCTCACGCAGCAGGGCTTCTTCGGTCTTGAGCAAGGCGAAGTCGGTGACCACCAGAGTGCCCGCCGCCGTGAGAAAGGCGACGCTGCCGGCTACCAGCGCGCCGGGACCGGTGGGCGCGCTGACTGCAGCAGTGGTACCACCGGCACTGATGGCCAGCGCGAGCCGGGGCGCCAGCCGGGCAGCAAAGGCCGCGAGCGCGCGTCGCGCACCCTGAACGGCCGCAAGGTTCATCAGGCGCGGCATCAGCGAACGACGTACCAGCAACGCCAGTGTGCCGGCACCCGCCAGCGCTGAGGCCTGCGCTCCCGTGCGCCAGCGCTGCCTATCCTCGACGCTGGCGCTGAAGCCGCTACCCAGGGCGTGGTCGATGTCCAGCAGCGGTGGCGGGTTGTCAGCTTCCGGCACCCGCCGGGCCTGACGAATCACATACAGACCGGTCAGTTGTTGGCGGATGACCCGTTGCTGGGTCTGTGCCAGTACCTGCCAGCGCTCGAGCATCTGCCGGTCGAACTCAGCCAGCTGCTGCTGCAGACCGCTGGAATCGAGCAGAAAATGCTCCATGCGCTTTGCCATGAAGCTGTCCAGATCGCCACCCACCGCATGGTAGAGACGACTATAGGAGCCCGGCATCGAATAGTACCAGTCCAGGTATTCCGGGACCGCTCCAATGGCCAGCTCGAAGCTGTCGTCGAGCCAGCCGTCGATCCACTGCTGCATCTGCGTTTCCGCCTGTCGACGTTGCTGCTCGGACAGGCGCAGCAGATCGGCGTTGAACGCCCGCAGGGTGGCGCCATCAAGAAGCAGGCGCTGATCGTTGAGCAGCACGGAGAACAGACGGTTATCGGCCAGACGCTCTTCGAGCAACCGCAAACCGGTGTTACCGCCGAAAAACAGCAGCAACACCACCAACACGACCGGGAGTAACAAACCCGGCTGACGCCAACGGAATGCGGCCATCAGCCCCCCTCCCCACGTTCGCTGAGCGTGCCGACACCCACCAGCATACGTACCCAGGCCCAGGTAAAGGCCGTGCCGCCCAGTAGCAGCAGGCTCCAGCCAAGAATGGCCAGGGCGCCGCTGTCATCCTGGCTACCCAGGGCGTTCTGCATGGCCCACTGCAGGGTCAGATCCAGCAGCAGATAGACGCGCTCACACAGTGCCAGCAGGCCCATGCCGCTGTGCGACCCGGGCAGGTAACGCTCAACTGCCTCGGCCCAGCCCATAGCCACCATGTCGGGCTGGGGCAACTGCAGCGCAACCAGCACATAACACGACAACAGAGGAACCATACTCAGTGGCACCAGCAAGCGACGGGTTAGCGCCGGCCTTACCTCCGTCTTGACATGGGCTCCGAGGCGGCGACCGAGCCAGCGACCCAGCCACCAGACCAGCGCCGTCTGGGCTAGCAGCAACAGCCACAGCCAGCCACTGACATGCAGCAGTCTGGCCAGCATGAACAGGGCCAGCAGGGCTGCGATCAGCAGATGCCAGACCAGCAGTGGCCAGCCGCCACGCAACAGCCGGTGCCAGGTTGATCCGGGCTGCAGATACTGATCCAGCCAGACCCGGCGGCGCAGGCGGGCCGACTCCAGGCTGCCTGCCAGGATCAGCCAGCTGCTAACCGTCCATACCGGCAGGAACAGCCAGTCGCGGGCGGTATCGGGCAGGCCGCTCCAGATCAACAGGGCGATGGCGGATAGCAACAGCAGGATCACGGCAAGGCGGGCTCCACAGGTAGCGTTTGTGCCAGTCTACGCCTATCTGCCGGGCAAACGAAAAAGCCCCCGGCATCGCTGCTCGGGGGCTCATCGGAGTTCTCTCTGAGTATGGCGCAGTGGACGGGACTCGAACCCGCGACCCCCGGCGTGACAGGCCGGTATTCTAACCAACTGAACTACCACTGCGCATCTGAACAGGGACCAGGTCCGTCTGAACAGGCGCGCATTGTAAACATTCGGCCAGGCGAGTCAAGCACTTACAGCAGCTTTCGATGGCCTCCCACGCGGCGCCAGGCTCAGGCGACACACCGCCGGCACAACCAGCAGTGTCAGCACCGTGGATGCGAGCAACCCGGAGATGATTGCCCATGCCATCGGCGGCCACAGGGTCGACTGGGAGAACGCCAATGGCAACAGGCCGGCAATGGTCGTGGCCGTGGTCAGCAGGATCGGCCGGGTACGTCTGGCCACCGCCTCGGCCACCGCATCGACAATGTTCGATCCGTCGGCCAGGCGCTGGTCGACCACATCGACCAGCACGATGGCATTGTTCACCACGATGCCGACCAGCGCGATGATCCCCAGCAGCGACTGGAAGCCAAAGGGCGCATCGGACAGTACCAGCCCGGGGAACACACCCACCGCCGCCAGGGGCACGGTCAGCAGGATGATCCCGACCCGACGGAACGAGTTGAACTGCAGCAGCAGGAAAAACAGCAACAGCAACATACCGATGGGCGCGCTGGTAAAGATCGCGCTGTTGGCATCGCCGGAGCCCTCCTTGTCACCGCCCAGTTCCATGCGCACCCCATCGGGCAAGGGCGTTTTCGCCAGCTCGGCATTAAGCTGATCGAGAATCTGACTGAAGCTGTAGCCCTCTTCCAGGCCCGCCGTAACGGTTTGTACCCGCACGCCGTTACGTTGGTAGATCCCCGCCGGCTGCCACTGCGGCTCTATCCGTGCCAGCGCGGTGAGCGGTACTGCCTGGCCTTGAGCGGTAAAGACGTTCACCGACTTGAGACGCTCCAGCGATTGCGCGGTGCCTTCAGGCGAGCGCAGTACCAGGGCGATTGGATCGCGCTCCTGGCGATACTGCTCGACAACCAGACCCAGACTGGTGGTATTCAGCGCCCGCGCAACCTGAGCACGATTCAGCCCGTATCGCTGGGCCTGGGCATCATCGACTTCCACTCGCAGCACCGGTACACCCAGGTCTATGTCGTGGCGCACATCCACTGCGCCGGGTATCGAGCGGACCAGAGCAAATATCTGCTCGGCAGCAGATGCCCGCACCGAGTCATCCGGATGATATAGGCGCATCTCCACGGGTGCGACACGAGGCGGACCCTGCCCCAGCGTGCCGGCAACAATTTCCAATTGCGGATAGTGCTGCTTCACGTGATCGCGAACCCAGTGAATAATGCCACTGGTGGCCGGCAGGTCAGTCACCCTGACGACCAAGCGCGCACGATTAGGGGCCTGCGGCGAACGCTGCAGATTGTAGTAGAAGCTCGGCCCGGCCGATCCGACAAACCGATGGATCTGCTGCACGTCGGGTCGCTCGCGCAGCGAGCGCTCCAGTGCCACCGCTACGTCTTCGGTACGCTGCTGATCGGTGCCCTCTGGCATGTAAAGCTCGACAACCACCAGCGCTCGGTCCGCGTTCGGAAAAAACTGGAGCTTGACCATGGGCGCCAGCGACAGACTGCCGACCACCATCAGCCCGCCCAGCCCGATGACCCACCAGGGAGCCCCGGTGCTGGCCCTGCCCAGCGCGCTGCTCAAACGGGTCATCCATTGACTACTGCGGCGCGGCGCCGGGCGCAGGAAGCGCCCGGCCAGTAGCGGCGCGACGCCAACCGCTAACAGGTAACTGACCACCAGAGTCAGCATGATCATGACCGGGATGCCCCGGGTGAAGTCCGCCGCCCCGCCCTTGGCCAGCAACAATGGCGTAAACGCCGCGAGTGTCGTGGCAGTCGAGGCCCCAAGGGGACCGGCGAGCTCACGTATGGCTGCATATACCGCCTGCTGGCGGGACTCGCCCTGGTTGAGCCGATCCTGAATGTTTTCCACCATGACAATGGCATTGTCGATCAGAATACCCAGCGAAATGACCAGACCGATCACCGCAATCTGGTGGAGTATTCCGCCGCCCAGATCGTAGATACCCAGACTGATCAGCGCCACCAGGGGCAACATGGTCGCCACCAGAAGCCCCATCCGCCAGCCCATACCCACCACAACAACCGCGATGATGATCAGCACACTGACCAGCAGGCTCAGCTCCAGTCCGTCCAGACGGTCTTTTACCTGATCGGGCTGAAAGAACATCTCGTCGACCTGCAGTGGCGCCAGGGCTGGCCGCAGGACGTCCAGTCGATCACGTACCCGCTCGCCGAAACGGATTGCATCTTCCTGCCCGCGCACCGCAGTCAGGTTCACCAGCACCGTTGGTTCGCCATCGAACCAGGCCTTGGGCTGAGCGGGTTCGACCGGCCCCCGCCATATCTCGGCCAAGGTATTCAGCGGCACGCTACCACCCTGCGGCAGCGCGATCTGGGTACTGCGCAATGAATCCACACTGCTGAACTCGCTGTTGGGCAGCAGACCCAACCGCTTGCCGGAAGCCACCACAAAGCCACCGGGAATCACCTGATTGCGCTGGGCCAGGATGTTCGCCAGATACTCTGCCGAGATTCCCAGGCGCGCCATCTGCGAGTCACGCAGGGCAATGGTGATCTGCTGGTCCACATCGCCCTGGAGCTCGATGCGCGCCAATCCCGACAGGTCGGTCAGATTACGCTTGAGTTGCTCGGCAGCCTCGGTTAGCTCAACCAGCGAGGCACTGCCGCGCACCGACAACACCACTGCAGGAATGTCGATCAGCCGATCATCCAGCTCGACCCGCGCAACACCGTCGGGGAAGTCCAGTTCGGCCCGGGTGATCGCCTGCCGAACCCGGTCCCAGCCCGCATCGGTCTCATAGACCGAGTCGTCGAAACTGATACTGACCAGCGCCACGCCGGTGCGGGCGGTCGCGGTAAAATACTCGATCTCATCGACCTGGGTCAGCTCGTCAGACAGTGGCTCAAGGACCAGGCGCTCGATCGCCTCGGCCATGGCGCCGGGATAGACCACCGTGATCAACCCCGCACGGTACGGAAAGCTGGGATCCTCCTGGCGCGCCATGGTCAGATAGGACGCAATGCCCAGAAGGCAGAGCATGACCACCACCAGACCAATCAGACGCGGCCGCGCCCAGTTGGCCGGATTCATGGCAGCAACTCGACAGCATCACCCTCGGACAGACGGGTGAGACCGGCGTAGACAACCATGTCGCCAGCCTGCAACGCGTTACCCCGTAGCATCGCCCACTCACCGCGCAAAGCTTCCACCTCGATCGACACGCGTTCAACCTTGCCTGCGGTCACCCGGAACACTGCCAGGCCGCCGTCACCACCGGCGAAGGAACGCATAACCGCCGCCATAGGCACATTCAACCCCTGCTCGGCGGCCCGGCCAATCCCCACCTCCACAGCGTCGCCACTGCGGGCGGCATCCTGCTCCAGTGCCACCACCAGAGGATACAGAGCACTGCCCTGGGAAGAGCC
>Ga0115011_10001016_pt1 | contig 20747 bp, 9 predicted proteins | sample TroAtlMetagenome_2_FD_88705 | JGI IMG/M metagenome (GOLD analysis project Ga0115011, IMG submission 88705) | Marine eukaryotic phytoplankton communities from Atlantic Ocean - Tropical Atlantic ANT8 Metagenome | ecosystem: Environmental > Aquatic > Marine > Oceanic | place: Tropical Atlantic...
TTCGGTAAAACGACATGGGAACTCGATTTGCGGAAAGCAAAGATGTTCAGCTCAGCTGCGGAAAAACTTAGTGGCAAGCGTGTTGTGGTGAGCGGCTTGGTTCGTACTCAGAAGGGTGTTGAACTCGCTACGCGAACCATTCTGGCTGTTGAGTCGATCGGTTCAGTACAACAGAAAGTGGTACTACCGAAAAACAATGTGCCGGAGAGAATAATGGGTAAACCCTTTGTGAAATAAATCGAGCGCAGGATAAACTGCTTAATTAATATCGCCTTGTTCATTTTGGCAAAACGCTCAATTGTTAGTGCGGAGATAGGGGTAAGTTGCACGCGAGGCGACTTGTAAATCTCCGATCAGACTAAGCCCTGATAGGGGGACGCCTCTTGCTTAACGATACCCGTAGAAATCCAACCGATGTTGGACCGCTTTCTAGACTTGATGACAGATCTGTTATGTGAGACCTCCTCAATAAAGCGGTAGGGGCGCGGATGTGCTAGGTGAAATTGAACAAATGAATGTTTTAGATAGCGAAATTTCACTCCTAAGTTTTTAAGGCGAAATCCTATATCACGATCCTCGCTACCATAGCCGATCCAGGCCTCGTCAAATCCATTTGCTCGAACTAAATCGTCTCTCCAGGCACCTGTATTGGAACCATAGAAGACGCAGTGACGCCATTGAAAGAAGTTCATGATACCGATTCCCGGCCGCCCCAGTTTCAAAGACCATCTTCGGAACGTTGGTATCCTAAGAGCAACCTCCTTCAAGTAGTTCGGGGAGAATATGTCGTTGGTAAGGATATCTGCATCGGTAAAGTTGTTGTGCAAGCACTCTGGAATATTAATTCGACAACCGGAGGTAAAAGTAGATGGCCGAGCTTGTCGACGGTGGCTGGAAATGAAATCTTTACGGGGTATCACATCGCCATCAGTAAAAATGAGATAGTCGGCGTCTGTTTTAGTAATAGCCAAGTTCCTAATCGCGGAAAGGCGATAGCCTTCATCAGCATGCCACACGTGCTGGAGGTTCAGTGATGAAAAACAATTCTCTTTAAGTACGTCGGCTGTACGTCCATCAGATCCATCATCGGCTATTAACAATTCAAATTCCGGGTCTTGCTGAGCGACATAACCCAGCATTGCCTTACGGAGCGATACGGGACAATTGTAGGTAGACATAACCACAGCGATCTTCATTTCCAAGCTCCTTAAGAACGACCCTATATTCTTTATTTACGGCTGTTTCACTTCATCAAATTACTATTTTTCAAGAAGGCTGGAAAACTTCCTCGATTTCTTATGGGAAGCTAGAAGTTCTTCGATAACTAGACACCGTTCTAGAGTGAACTTGTCACGGTAAAACAGAATTAGGATACGGACAATGTAGTAACGGAGCAGTTCTAATTTACTCCTCTAATGTTCAGGACGGATCTCAGGCTGGCCTTGATTGCGGAGTCGGTCCAGCGCCTGGTAGAAATCGATAACTCTTTGTAATTCCTCATCGGAAACCGCGCCTTCCCCTACGTTTTTCCGCACCTATTAAACGAAGCGAAGTTTTATTTTTTCAGAAGGTGGGCTTAGTGGAAATACCACAACTAAAAGGGAACCCCTATCAAAGCGAGGGGTTTAAAGAAAAAGATGGGAACTCATTCGAGTCAACATTTAATTTAGAAAAGGCGAAGCTGATCCGTATTGGAATGTGGCTTTTGGTATTGGCGCATGTGGTTAATTGTTTCATTGTCGCTACTTGGATCTTTCAACTTATTACAGCCACATCCAAAGTCACAGCGAGCGATAACGCACTTGCCGGTTTGGGGCTTCTTTTACCGGCAAAAATCACGATTGCGTCAATCATATTAATTCCGCTTGCCCTTTGCTCGGGAACGGTTGGTCATATTCTCTGGCTCCGAGCGGGTTCGCTGATAGAAAGCCAAACCAAGATTGGTTGGTCCTTAGGGCTTTGGTTCGCGTCGATCTTGCTACCAACGACCTACTTGTTTGCCATTGTGCCTGTCCTTTTATCGGCCTCCGGGGACGTCGGCGCTTTAGCAGCGGGAGTCGCTTTCACTGTTTTGCTAGGCTCTGGATTTCTATGGCTGGCTTCACTCCACTTCATGGCGCAAGAACTGAAAGAGCTTTCAAGTGTAGTTAGGCGACACTTGTGGTTAGAACCGGCGTTAATTGAAATAGGTGCCATACTAACTGGGTTTACCAACTTCGTGATGCCAGCGTTAGGTATGCTTGGCTTAGTCGGGCTGTTGGTGTTATCTCTGGGGATGGTCAGTACCGCATTCACTTGTGCTCGGGGGTGTTCCGACCTTATTGCTCAGCGAAATCGCGCTTAATCCTCAGTAAGACGAAACAGTAATATACTACTTCGGATTGATGCTAGCCTTGCTGCTGTACGCTGAGTTGACCTCAGGATATGGTTACATGGCCACCTGTTCAGGGTGACCAAGCGACCCAACCATGAAATATAGAGGTAGTCTTCCCGTCAGATTTATCGCGCCTGACTCGTTGATGACGAAGCAAATAGAGTTTAGCGGTTACCGAGGTGCTAAAGTCTTAGTGGATGAAAGAATAAAAACTGGAACGTAATAGTGGGGAAAGGATGCTAATGACTATGCCCATTCTTTGCCATCAATTGCGATGGATGGGAAACCGATATGGATTTGCCTACTACCTTAACTTGCGACTATACTACGAAGCTGAGACGCGGTGGTTAGCGGCATCGTTCAAATGTAGATAAGACTGAGCAACATTGCCATGCAACCCGAAAAAATAGGTCCCTATCGAATAATCAAGCCGATTGGTGCCGGCGCCATGGGGGAGGTGTTCCTTGGGGAAGATGAGGCTCTTGGTCGGCAAGTGGCAATCAAAACACTACCGGAAGAGTTTGGCAAGGATATAACCCGTCGTCAAAGATTTCTTCAGGAAGCCCAGTCCGCTTCCGCCATTAATCATCCCAACGCGTGCACGATTTATGGTGTCGGAGAAACCGATCAGGGTGACGCCTATATTGCGATGGAATTCGTCGAAGGCCAGACCCTTAAATCAATGGCGGGAAATGGGCCGTTGGCATTGGAACTGACAGTGGCATTCTCTACGCAGATTGCTGATGCCCTGAATGACGCTCATAAAGTTGGGGTGGTACATCGCGATATTAAGTCCGCCAATGTAATCATTAACCAGCGCGGGCAGGCTAAGGTCCTGGATTTTGGACTTGCCAAGAAGATGGATGATGAAAATGACATCGATGCGACCAGAATGGTTGAAACACGCGATGGTCAGATCGTCGGGTCTCCAGGTTATATGAGTCCGGAGCAGGCGACTGGTAAAGACGTGGATGGTCGTTCTGACTTGTTCAGCCTGGGCGTAGTTATGTATGAGATGATAACGGGGCAATTGCCGTTTGTGGGTGAATCACTGGGCGACACGATTCAGAAGATTTGCCAACAAGCACCTCCTGCAATGGCACGTTTTAATTATGAACTGCCGCAGGAACTTGAGCGAATCGCGATGAAGTGCCTCCAGAAAGATGCCGGTCGTCGATATCAGTCGGCTGCTGAACTGGTGGTGGACTTGAGGAACTTCGCTGCGGTTTTACGAGGCGAGAACTCGGAACATTCCCCGATGGAGATAACTCAGACCTCCATCCAGACGGCGGCGGTCGTTCCGCCTGAAATGGTATCCTCTCCATCCGCAGGGGAAATCCAGTCGTGTGATATTCTGATTAGCTGCTCCGAACTGGACAATCAGGCCATTAGCTCGGGTGGAGAAGGTTGGATTTCGAGGTTTCATCGGAATCTTAAGGTTCGCGTTGAACAGTTGACGGGGGATCGGCTTAAAGTGGGATTTTGCGAAATGCCAGCTGGTGAGCATAGCGTGGATGACACCGTTTTGGCTGCTTTACCCTCAGCAAAGACGATGGTGACGATCCTTTCCCCACCCTTTGCGCGCAGCAGGGCTTGTGTAGAGGGTACGGAAAAATACTGGTCAAGCATTCTTGAGGAATCCAGTGCCGGTATGAGTCTGAAATCGATATATAAGGTAGTAAAAACTCCCGTTGCTGATGACGAAATGAATCATGAGTTAGACTCCATCTTTCGCCAGCTCTTGGGATATGAATTCTATGATCGTGATCCCGAGACCAGCCGTATCCGGGAATTTGACGAATCTCATGGAGAAGAAGCAGCACGTAGGTACTATGAACGCATTTATGATTTGGCTTATGAAATTGCGGAGAACGTGAAGCAGAGTCGAAGCTATGGCGATGTTGCATCGGGATCCTTTAGTAAGATTCGTAAGAGTATTTATCTGGCGGAGACAACGGCCGACCTCAAGGAACAGCGAGAGCGACTACGGCGAGAGTTTCTTGAGCAGGGGCATATCGTCTATCCGGATCGAAGTCTGCCGACAGAATTTGTGGAGTTGGAAAAAGCAGTTGATGAATATCTTGGTAAGTGTGACTTGGTGATTCAGCCGATAGGTGCAAGGTATGGGCTAGTGCCCGAGGGCGGGGACGAATCGATTTTGATGATTCAGAATCGTCTCGCGCGTCAATTCTCGCAGGACAAGGGTAAGCCCCGCTTTATTTGGATGTCTCGAAGTTTGGTGGTGGAGGATAAACGCCAGCAACAGTTTGTAGATGACCTCAGGGAAGAACCGACACGTTCTGCTAACGTAGAGCTTATTAAAGATTCGATAGAGAATCTAAAAGAACTCCTCGAGCAACGATGGCAGGCGGAATTGGAAGCCCTGCAGCAAATTCCGACCAGTTCCCCGACAGAGGGCTCTGTGATCATGGACGTTCCCCGTGTTTATCTGCTGTACGAGCAACGGGATGAAGAGGCGATTGAGCCCCTCGAAGATTATCTATATGAACAGGGCGTAGAGGTCATCGTGCCGGAGTTTGAAGGTTCTGAACAGGACATAAACTCTATTCATATTCAAAATCTAACAGATTGTGATGCCGCACTGATTTATTACGGGCAGAGTGGTAAGGCATGGGTCGACATTAAGGTCCGCGAACTTACGAAAGCTTTGGGGTATCGAAACGGCCGCCCGATTGATCGAGCGGCTGTCTTCATCGGTCCTCCTGAAGATCGTCGTAAGGAACGTTTCAAAAGTCTTTCGGTGGATGTTTTGCGAGGTGAGGGAGACGAACTTCAGGTCGAGTTGCTTTCTCAATTGTGTATTGATGTCAAGAATTTGAAGCAAACGGATGGTTAGGCACGATACGATGGCAAATTCCCGAATGAATCCGTTTCCCGGCTTGCGACCTTTTGGAGAAGAGGAAGATTACCTCTTCTTTGGTAGGGAGGAGCAAACGACAGATCTGCTGGAATTATTGCGAACGCAGCGTTTTTTGGCGGTAGTTGGGAGCTCCGGTAGTGGAAAATCGTCTTTAGTACGAGCCGGGATGTTACCTGCATTGTATGGCGGCACAATGGCCGGAGTGGGTTCGGACTGGGAAACGGTTGTTTTAAGACCAGGAGGTGATCCGCTCCTTAATCTTGCCGAGGCAATGGTCACGGCGGATCTCTATGACCCGAAAGATCCTGAGGCTCCGCTGCAGATTAGAGCGACCCTTAGTCGTAGTCGGCAGGGACTGGTGCAGGCAGTTCAGTTTTCTGAGATGTCTCCGGCGTCGAATCTCCTTATTGTAGTGGACCAGTTTGAGGAGCTTTTTAGATTTCGCGGGACATCGGAAGCGCATGAGGAACGCGCAACTGAATTCGTAAAACTACTTTTGAATGCTGCCAAGACGGAAGAGCGGTCTATCTATGTGGTGATTACGATGCGTTCTGATTATATCGGTGATTGTGCGCATCTCCCGGGGCTTGCCGAAGCGGTCAACGATGGAAAATATCTGATCCCCAAACTTACAAGAGATCAGCGGCGGGACGCCATTATGATGCCGGCCGCAGTTGGCGGCGGTTCCATTTCGGAATCACTCGTTCAGCAGCTACTGAATGATGTGGGTGATGACGCCGACCAACTTCCTATCCTCCAGCATGCGTTAATGCGGATATGGGATTTCTGGGAGCAGGATCACGCTGAAGGAGAGCCGGTTGCATTGCGGCACTATGATGCAGTGGGGGGGATGGCTAATGCGCTGTCTAATCATGCAGACGAGGTCTATCACGAACTGCCCGGAGATGAAAGTAGAGAACTGACGCGGCGAATCTTTCAGGCGATTACTGAGAGGGGGGGGGATGAGCGTGGTATCCGTCGTCCGACTCGTATGGATCGGCTCTGCCGTATTGTTGACGGTGCGCCTGAAGATGTAAAGCTCGTGCTGGATGCCTACCGGCGGGTGGGGCGAACGTTTGTTATGCCTACCGAAGGGATGGAGTTGACCGGGGAAACTGTCGTCGATATTTCGCACGAAAGTCTGATGCGAGTTTGGCGGCGGCTGAGCCATTGGGTGGAAGAAGAATCGCAGAATGCCAGGATTTATACTCGTTTGGCGGAGACCGCCGAATTATACGAGCAGGAATTGGCAGGCGTTTATCGTGATCCGGACCTGGCAATTGCGTTAGCGTGGCGTGAGCATTCTGAACCGAGTGAGGCCTGGGCAAAACGGTATCGTAAAGGGTTTCGGAAAGCCATTGAATTCCTCGACGAAAGTTACGAAACAACTCGGGCAGAAGAAATTGCCCAGGAAGAGGCGCGTCAGCGCGAACTTGAGCAGGCGAAGTTGGTTGCTAAGCTTCAGGCACGCGCGAAAAAACGCCTAAGCGTTCTCCTGGGCTGTATTGCTCTCGCCTTCATCGGCTCAGTCGTCATGTACTTTGATTCTCTGGAACAACGTCGCATTGCGGAAGAAAACCGATTAGCAGCAGTTAGCAATGCGCAGAAATCTGAGCTGCTAGCCGAGGCTGCCGCCAAAAGCGAGGCCGAGGCGCAAAAGCAAGCTCAGATTGCTGAGGTAAATGCGGAACGGGCGGATCAGCAGGCGCAGGCCGCTGACGTCGCACGACGACTGGCAGATCAACAGGCATTGGATGCCGAAGACGCGCGTCAGGAGGCTCGCCGTTCTCTGTATTTTTCGCAAATATATAAGGCGCAAAATGAGCCTGACGAACGGGAACAATTTAGTGTTAAGCGGAAGTTCGTTAAGAATTGGGGGCCTAGGCCTGGACAGGAAGATTTGCGGGGCTGGGAATGGTACTATTTTGCATCGCGCCCCGACTGGATTAAACAGGTCTATAAGCAGCCGTTTGGTGTCTATGTACCGATCACTTTCGAAATGTCGGCCGAGGCCTTTTATTTATTAAGAACAGGAAATGTAATTGAGAAGCGAGAGCGGCTTACGGGTGCCGTGACTGGACAGCTCGCTCTCGATTTTAGTTGTGTTGCGATTGCCGCTTTACCGGGAAAAAATCGGCTCGCCGTACTGGGGCATGATGCCGTCGTAAGAGTCATGTCAACGGAGTCGGGAGTCATAGAAAAGGAATATTACCCTCTTCAGGGAGAAACGGAAACGCTGTTCTCCACGTTCCAGCTAACCAATCAAGGCCAATCCCTTTATTTGGCAAATTCCAAAAATGCCTTTTTGATCAACCTGCTAGATGACACGGTCGAACCCATTAATACTTTGGGGGTCAAACTGACAGACCTCGCCGTGAATAAAGCGAAGTTCGCCTCATCTGTGATGAACTATTCCGGAAGAAGGCTCGTCGCACCCCATGATGACGGTAAGTTGCTGGAATATGACTTTGAAAGTCAGAAATGGACGGAAGTCTCCACGATGGAAGATGTCCAAATGATTAGTTGGTCTCACGATGACAGCAAATTGTTAGTGGGGCATGCGGATAATAAAATTTCTGTCTTGGCCGCGGAAGACTTCTCGACTCTTAATGAAATTGAAATTGAAAACGTAGAAAATATACGTATGCTCGTGTGGGACCCGACAGGGGAAAATATTCTTCTCACCGATGATGTAGGGAAGCAGTTTGGCATAGCGTTTGGCGACTCGCCGGTTATTACAACGTTGCCGCAAACGGAGCTTCCTATCTGGGGTTATGAGTGGGTGCCCCAAACCGAGGAGTTAGTAATTGTTTGCTCCAATAAAGAAATCTATTTGGCGGACAACCCTTTTAAAGACTCAGCTTCGACATCACTTGACCAAATCTCGATCTCAAACAGCGGTTATCAAAAGGTCATTTTTACGAAGGACGGTAAATCTGTTATCACCTCCAGCTTTGACGGAGTCCAGGTGTTCGATCGTAAAACAGGGGAGCTATTGAAGACCATTGATGAAACTCAGTTTATGTTGATTAAGCCCACGAAGGATGAGAAAAAACTGGTTCTTGGAAGAACCGGTTATGTTGTCCGAATTATTGATATGGAAACATGGGAGGAGGTTGGCCAGATACAACTGCAGAGTATTGCCTCCGCCGCATGGAGTCCGGATGGAAATCAACTCGCCATCGGTAGAAGGGCTCTGGCATCCACTCTCGAAAATACAGTGGTATCGGTATTCGATGTTTCTGACCCGGTTAATATCGATTTGGTAGGAGAGGTGAATGTCCCTGGCGAGATTTCGTCGATAGCGTGGAATTCTAGCGGAGACCGTTTGGCAGCCGGTGGATTTGTTGAAGTGGTAAGCAACGAACGTGTCTTTTTTGTTGATGCGACGTCGTTTGAAGTTTTGGCGACTGCCGGTGGCCTCAATCAGAATATTTCCGATCTGCATTTTATTCCTAACACAAACACGGTGATTGCCAGCGGTCCTAATGGACTTGATGCCTTTGTTTTTGAAGTAAATCCGCCAATGGTGCGGTCAAAAGATTACCAGCGTGGGGGGTTGGTTCACCTTGATGTTAGTAAGGATGGAAAACGAATATTAGCTCGAGGGTCTAGTAGTGGGGACGTAAAAATATATGATGCTGAAACACTCGAAGAAGTATTAACATTCAAACACGATGAGGGATATGTTTATGCCACCTGGGACGAGTCGAGTGAGGTGATTACGGCTGTGACTCAGTCAATGGAAATTACGAACTATGATGCCGGGGATGGGTATCGTCGATTGGGGGGGGCACTGGCTGGACGTTGGGAAAGAAGCGGGGCGGTCGTCGCCGAGTGGAGGGATGATCAGGCTGAGTCGGCTGTTAATTATTACATCGAACGCAATGAATGGGATACGGCTGACCGTCTTTGTGAAGAATTCTACGAAACGCATCAGGTCGCCAGTCCGTTACAGACAAATTGGTGGCTGAGCCAACTCGTGGATGCCGGGATTGATGATCAAACTCCACTGGAAGCAGAGCCGGATGTGTTCTCAAACGGTGTGCCGGCAGATTTCAAAGATAATTGGTGGCAGGTGACCAAAGATCTGGATGGCACACTGGAGGTGACTGATTGGTTTGGTAGACAAAAGCAGAAGTCGATCTATGCGCTTTGCCGAATTTATGCTCCGGAGAGAAATTCATACGGTATCTTCCTCTCCTCTGACGATTATCACAAGCTGTGGATTAATGGCAATGAAGTTGATTACTCATTAGCCGCTCGACCGGTTGTAGTTGACAGCGACTTTTTAATGGTTGACTTAGAAAAAGGCTGGAATACCTGCCTTTTGAAAGTGAATCAACTTGAAGGAGAGTATGGTCTTCAACTTCGGGTAACGGGTCAGACAAACGAGATCGTCCGAGGTTTGATTCAGGAAGGGAATTACAACGCTGCTAACAGCCTTCTCTCGGAAGAGTTAGGCGTTGCTCCTGACGACGATCAATTGCGATATCAACGTGCTCGAATTAATCGGTTTACGGACAAGCCTCAGTTCGCTCTTGAAGATATCAGTGCGCTTTTAGAAAAAGGGCCAAGTTCTGAGTTGGCCCGTTGGAAGGCAAAGCTGTTGGAAAAAGTTGGGGAGAGAAAACAAGCCGTTCAAATCCTGGATGGGACGGCGCAGTCTACTGTGCAAAATGTTAATGGTCTGTTCCAGCTTGCCGCATTGCACAGACAAGATAATCGAGAGAAAGCGGAGGAAATTTACATTCGTGCGATTCGTGAATCTAAGTTAGATGGAAAGGTTGTTTTACGGGCAATGCGGGAGATGGAAACTCGTCATTTGCTTAGGAATGCTCAAGGAGGTGGAACCCACTGGCGTTTTTTAACAACGGAACCACTTAGTCAATCCTGGGCAGCTGTCGACTTTGATGACGCTGATTGGGGAGCCGTTACTAACGGGGCGATGAAGCCTCTGGGTGGAGTTGGTACTTTTGCTGAAGAATTATGGGCAAGGACTGAATTCCATTTGGATAGCATACCGCAAGGGACGCTATTTATGACGACCGATAATGGAGCTGCTCCGATCCGAGCCTTTCTAAACGGTTCTCCTGTTTACCAAATGAAGTCCTTTAATCGAACCGCTATGTTAGGACCTATGGCACGTGGGGCTTTACGGGAGGGCCGTAACGTATTTTCGTTGGTCTATCTCAATAGGTCGTCTGGAGCGGCTACACTCACACCAAACGTTCGACTATACGTGGTAGATAGACGTAAAACATTTTCAAGGCTGTTTCAGCCGCTCGTTGAATCTTTGGAGCCTGGCCCAGATAGGGCAAAATGGTTGAAATGGCTGGAGGCATATCATCTGGTTAATCTTCAGCCTTCGCGTTCGCTGGAATTGATTAACAAGCGAATTGAAGGGAAAGATGGCCGTTTGGCCATTGACCTTAATCTTCCCCCAATCCAAATGCTAATTGGTCAGACCAGTGAAGCGACAAGCTCCTATGTGGCTGTGCAGGAATATGTAAAAGCTAAAGGCGGGATAACGTCTGTTGCGAGTGAGTTTACCGGAATCATGGTTTCGTCTATGTTTATGAACCTCAACGACACATTTAATAAGAACAAATTGGAATTCCTTGTTGAAGTTAATAAACCCAATTACCCACTTTATTTTCACGCTGAATTGGCTTTAAGAGAAAAGCGATTGGAAGAGTTGGAAACCATGATTAATCCCTTAGGGAGGATTCATCATGACGACGACAAACTATCCCAAATTTACGATATTTATCTTTTGTCCAAAGTGTATTCAGGTGACTATGACGAAGCCTTGATTGTGATGCGGCAACTGTATCATAAAGTTGTTTCCGGACTGGCCGAAACGAGAAGCATTTATTTTGGAAACCCGTTCTACCCAGGGGATTTAACAAATCACGCGCTCAGGCTCTCAAGGAGTTATGAAATTATACAGACGACCGAAGCAGACTGGGATTCCTTAGGAGCCTCGGGTTTTGCGACGCGAGCCTATGCGAAGATGCATTTAGCATTCGTTTTTGATTTGTTTGGCGCGAAAGAGTTGGCCAAAGAAACTCTAGTTTCTCTGCTCGAGGAATATAAACAGCGGCGGGGAGAAGTTAACCCCACATTTTCTCTGAGGAGATTAGATGCCGAGCTGCTATGGTTGGTCTGTAATTTAGATGAACAAAGCCTGGCTGCTGCCGATCTCATCGAACAGGTTGTCCTGATGGTCAATCGCTATCGGGATTCTAATATTGCCAAGTGGAAGTTGGCGGAGGTGGTCGACGCGAAGACTGAAAGCGGCGGCGAGATCTTTGCAGCGGAGCCTGGAACGGTTAGGGCGACCGGTGAAATTCCAGATACAGATAGATATACAATACAAGTTCGGCCGACTCAGTCTAAGGTTGTTGCTTTAGAAGTTGGGCTGTTGGCAGAATTTGATTTGCTCTGGGGTGGGCCTGGAAGGAATGAAAATGGGAATGTACACACGACCGGCATTCAAGTGTTTAGGGGGAACTCAAGCGACATAAAGAATGAGGTGGATTTGGTAGATTTCTCTGTCAGCTACGGTCAGCCAAATATTAGACTGCTAGGAATAGCACGTCAGAACGGACAAGCCTGGGGGATTAATCAACAACAGGCAGCAGACCATAAATTAGTCGTTAATTTTCGTGAAGAGCTTGTTTTAGATCCTGGAGAGGAGCTCACAGTACGGCTAGGCTTCGAGGATGCTCGCTGGAAGAAGCTTTTGCCCAGTAGAGTAAGTATCCGAACCAATGACGGAGATGGCTCGGTCAGTGTTCCCGAATATTTGTTCAGAGACTCCATTGCTCCAATGGATCTTTCGACTATCAGTGCTCTAGTGTTTTATAGGCTTGGAAAGTACGCAGAAGCAAAGAGGTATGTGATGCGCACAGCGGAAGAGCAGAATTTAAACCTCTACGCATTGATCTTGTTAGCCAACCTGGAAAAACGAACGGGCGATCTGGTAGCTGCCGGGCAGTGGTATTCAAAAATTGAAGAGGGGGGATTGAAATGGGCCGCCGGAGAGCCATTTATTAATCAACTATTCGAGGAATATTTCAGAGAATAAGGCTGGGGAAACTCGAAAAATAAACGGGAATACTATTCTCAACTCCATTGGGTATCAGCCTCGCGGTGTTTGGAAGGAGCAAGGGAACCGCCCTCTCCTTCCTCGCAAAAACGTGTCGCTTTCGACACTTCACCCACCCGTCATATCCTTCCGAAGTGTGGGGTAGAATAAAAAAAGGGCACCCTGTATAAGGGTGCCCTTCTCTGTAAGAATGTGGGTTGCGTTAATAGGCGAATACCGCATCCATAAAAAATGAGGTGTTATCGGCAGCTCCGACTTGATTGTATCGAATTTCGGGACGCAAAGTTAAGCGTTCGAATTTGCTCGATTTGATATTCAATCCAACGGTGTGAGTCGACGCTTTGACTGCGCCCCGTACGTCCTCATATCGCTGGCCTACCGTCATAACGTCATTTAATTGGTAGAACGCGCTTTGGCGAAAGGCATGGATGTCGGCACCGGTTTTAGTTCCATAGTAGAACTCTAGAGTAAGCTTGTCATTGGCTTGATGGGATACGGTAAGGTCGTGACTATAAGAGTCATTGACGACAGTATTGGCGAACGCGTTAAAGCCTGAAAGTGACCCCTGATATCCGTTGTAACGGAGATGCGTTTTATCACTCAATGCAGTCTTCGCGCCAAAAATCAGCGTGTCGCCACCGACGACTCGGTTATCGCCTGCGGTGCCAGTTCCGGCTCCGGCCATCGTGTTGAAGGCAACGTTAATACCGCTGGACCAGCCGATGTGGTAATCCACGTCACCAATGGATCGGTGAGCCACAACGCCGTTCAGTGTGTAGGGGGAAAGTGCGACCTCTGCTCCCGTCCGCGTTGCAAAGAAGCGATCACTGGAATAATGCCCTGTATGACTATCAGCTAAGAAGTGTCCAAGCTTTAAGGTGGTTTCCCCATAGTTAGTTGTCATGTAGAACTGCGGAAGTGCGAAGCTATATTTATCTCCATTATTGAAGCCGGCACTGTTATCCCAATTGTTACCGTCGTTGTGATGGCCCTGGAAATATCCGGCGTCACGGCCGAATAGGACGTCCATGTGGTACGAAACCTTTTCGCCCGTCTTATTCATGGATAGACCAAGCTGGTTTACCCCCACAGTGCCGTCATCCGTGATTCCGTCCGCACCGTTTGCACCGTTAGCATCCGCTAAAGCGCCGTTTCCGATCGACATCCACGAATTGAGTTTGAAGTCAGCGGGAGTTTTCTCCATCAGTTTGGAGAAAATGTTCGATCCGGACATCGCTTCATCGTTGGTGAAGCGGCTATCCTGGGCCGACTCGGCATCGTTTGCTGCTGGGGCGGGTTCACTAGCATTTACGACGAATGCCGAACTTAGAATTAAAAAAGAACTTGTTAGGAATAAGCTTTTCATTGTTTTGTCCTGTCCATGATGAAACAACGGCGTGAAAGCAACAACAGCATGTATTTGCCACAACTGCTGGGCAGGAGGATTTATCGAACTGATACAGATGGCGGCGGAGTTATTTTTAAAAATTATCATGAACAAAGCACTTTGGCGCTACTTTTGGACGGGTGAAAAGGATCGGTTGGTTTGTTCGGGTTTTGATGATTAAGAGCAGCCAACGTAGTCAGATGGGGGGGCTTGGCGTTATTAGCATGGTTTGTTGGTGAATTGATAGATATCTTACGCCGGTTCTGGCGGCGGAGGCCCGTGAGTTTAGGGCGCAACCCCATAAGCTGGGGAGACAAATATTTAGGCTCTTTACGTTGCCCAAAGCGGCCATGGCAGCAAGAGTCCGAAGCTGCGAGGACGAGCGATAGGGTTCCTCGGGGTTGCAGAGGGAAAGCGTATTGCTAGGGCCAAAACAAGAGCAATATACCCCTGAGTTACCGAGCCATTACCGGACTCGAGGAATGATTGCGAGTCCTATAAGTTTTGTGGTGAAGGCCTCTCAATTTAACGTCGTAATTACCCCCCCATTGGGAGGTGCATCAGAGCGATGAGTCTTCAGGGAGTTAATTGCCAATACAAAACAAGCTTCGCGCGGATCGGATATAGAAGTTGCCTTGAGAGACTGCCATCGAAGCATAACAGGTTTCACTGATATCGTTGCGAGCAATTTCATCGTAGTTTGCACCCGGGCTTAACACTAACGTCTCGCCTTCGGAAGACAGGATGTAAATGCGTCCATCGGCATAAACGGGGGAAGCCGAGTAGGTGCCGGAAAGTCGTTGCCGCCACACAATGTTGCCGGATGAAGCCTCCAGGCAATGGAGAATATTGTCTCGTGAAATTGAGTAAAGGTAAGGCTTGATATATAACAAGGAGGAAAGGGCGGCGACACCATTCTTTTGCTCCCAGGCGATATGGGTTTTTGTGACATCGCCCTTGCCGTCCAGTCGGATCGCTCGTAGTGTTGGAGCCTCAAAGCCAGATGACGTATAGATCAACCCATTGCCGACAACGGGCGACGGAGTTACTCCTTCACCCTGGCTGTAGACCGACCAAATGCGTTTTCCGGTGATTGGGTCGAATCCCTGAACGCGGTCGCCGCCAGCACTGATGAGTTGACTGCCATTGTTTACGAGGATAGGGGTGACGTGACCGACGCGTGATTTACCTCGTTCGCCTTTCCAACGCACAGATCCGTCTTCGGCGTCCAGCGAGAGGATCACGGCTTTCTCCCAGGGAATCTTCCAGCCAACCTGAGATTCCTCGCGACTACTACCGTCGAATGGCATGATTACCTGTCCATTAGCCATGACGGGCGATGCACCGAGACCATGTAAACTAAAGAAATTCACTTCAGTGTTTTTCCAGACGATGTTTCCGGAAAAATCAACGGCTATGATCGCGCCATCATAAAAGACGGAATAGATATAGTTGCCATCAGTGACGGGGGTTGGTGTGGCGTATGAGTTTTGTTTCCTCATCGGGCCTGGTTTCTGACGATGAACTTCTGTTGTCCAGGCGGTGCTTCCATCCTTGCGATTGATGCAGATCACCTGGCAAGACACTCCCTCTTCGGTGGATGCTGTGAGGAATATATGGTCTTTAAAGACGATTGGCGAAGACCAGCCTTTACCGGGAAGATCCGTTTTCCATTTGACATTGCTTGTCGTGGACCATGTAACCGGCAGTTCCGTCTCGCTTGAAATCCCCTGCCCCGACGGTCCACGAAATCGCATCCAATTCTCGGCTTGGACAGAATCGGAGGTGGCCATCCAGAGCACGAAACAAAGTGAGATTCCAAAGATCGTTTTCATGTGTTTCCTACGCTTCCCAGAGTTTCTAATTGCGACATTCCCGTGAGTGGTAATGCATGTTAACTGACAATTGTAACGCAGTGCGTTACGCAATCAAAATATCGGCTATCAAGGCGCGAGGTTTAACCGTTTGTTGGTTTTCAGCTTTCGTTAAGAATAGCTGCCTCTGTCGAACGTTGGTTTGCATTCATGTAGTGACAGTGTCCATTACAACACGTTGAGGTAGAAATCGTTAAGATGCGGCGTTGGAATTTGCGGGGGGGTATGCTTCAACGGATTCGTTAAGTGGGAGGCTTTCGATTGGCCTTTCCTCATCTAGGTCGTAACTTCTAGATGTTACGACCTATTCGGCTTCGAAGACTGCAACTCCGTAGATGATTGAATTTATATATAAACACTGAGCTTGTTCATGTAATATGAGAACGTTGGAAAAGTGAGGCGAGTGATGAGAGGAAGCAGGTTATGCACCGAGTGTTATTGATGGTTGTGTTGGGAGGCTGTGTTCTATTACCGGGTCAGGCGTCCGACGCGATTGATAGCTGGGATCCAGCCAATACTTATGCCGTGATTATCGGTGTGACAAGGTTTGAAGCCGATTTGACGAAGTACCCCAGAAGACACCGTAAAGATAGGGAGCTTCGCGACCTCCTAATCCAGCGTGGCACACCACCTAAACAAATTTCATTGTTGTTGGATTCGGAAGCTACGCTTGAGAATATTCGCCAAACAATTAAATCCACGCTCTCGGCTGCGAGCGCGAATTCAACTTTGCTGATCTATTATGCCGGGCATGGCTGGAAGACTGGGGATGACTTTTGCTTTGCTAATTATGACGTTGTTTTAGGACGTGATAATTTGAAGACTGGGTGGATGGTGAGTGAGTTAGCTAATGAAGTACACGACAACTTCAACGGTAGGCAGGCTGTCTTTCTTGGTGATTGCTGTCACTCTGGTGGAATGCGGTTGGCTGTCGAAGCACTTCAGCTAAGAGGTGTAGCCAGTTTTAGTTTGACCTCGGCAACGACAGCAATTACCTCTACTGGTAACTGGACCTTTACTCAAAGTATCCTTGATGCTTTGGCCGGTCGGCCATTAATGGATACTAATCGTGATGGAGTTATCACGCTTGGCGAACTGCGTTCCGAAGTGAACACTGCCATGCTTCATTTGGAGGGGCAAAAAACTGGCTTTTCCTCAGGTGGTACAGACGATGGATTTGTTATCGGCAGTACGAATGGAGAAATGATTGATTTCCCAAACCTTGCATTTCCCGTAGGTAGCTACGTTCGTGTTAACGGGCGTTTTGGGCGGGTTGTTGGTGTGGTGGAAGATAGGCACCGGAATTATGTTGTCGAGTTTTTTAACTATGCTGAAAAGGAAGTGAAGAGATTTGCCGATTCACAACTGCGTTTGTCACGAAGAGATTCCACGGCTCGTGCGGGCAACACCGAACCGGACTGTGAAGTGAAATGGCAAGGCGAATGGTACGCGGCTAGAGTTATGCGTAAGGCTGGAGGGCGGTGGTTTATTCATTATGTCGAAGATGATCATTCATGGGATGAATGGGTCGGAGCGGACAGGATCCGATTTCCAAGCGATTGAGAGAATACGTATGCTGCCACCCCTTGGCAGTCATGTATTGTCCATGAAAGGTTCTCTGTATGGGGCAGGCCACTCTCTCTTTTCGAGCTATGGTGGATTTAATGCCAGCCAAAACGCGCGAGTGCCCTCAGAGCGTTTATGAATGCTATCTATCCGGTTCCACTCAGAGAGCGGTTAATCGATCAGCTTAGGAGCAGGTTTGGGGGGGGCTGGGTTAGGATTTGGTTTTGGAGGTGGAGGTTTGGCACCGAACAACACGTTTCCACCTAGGTGGGTCGTATATACCCAGCCCGGGTTTTGGGGCTCCCAGCCAGCAAGGATGCCTCGCTTGTCAGCCGCCTTTCGCGCCGCCATGTAAACCTCAAAGCTGTCCGGATAAACGAAAAAACGCATGTAGAATTTGTTTCTGTCGACGTTGTCGAGAAACTGATTAAAGCGAGATTTTGCTCCCAGGACCTCCCGGAGATCGATCCCCTTTTCCTTTCGCGGCATGAACGAGATACGAGGGTAAATTCCAGAACGTGTTAAATCGTAAACAAAGTAATCATCCACCGGTGGCTTTTTATTGACTAAGGGAAGCAATACATCAGGATCTACACCAACGTCTGGGCCTCGGTAGAGTTTTCTTTGTTGAACGACAAATTCGATTTGCTGCCGAAGAGCCTTCCTGTTTTCTTCATTGAAGAAAAGAGGATATATCTTGTTGCTCATGCATAACAGCACAAATTGCTTAGCGCCAGCCGGGACGGGCCGCGGGTTAGGTAACGTTAGGTTTTCCTCCTTCGAGGCAGGCAAGCCCGTGTATTCAGTTAGCAGAGCTTTGAGCGTCGCCTCTTCGTCTAGGCCATTAGTAAGTTCAGTCGAGAGTCGTTCGCGTTCTTTGCGTTGTGACTCAATGAACTTCGTCACTTCTGCTGCCTTCTTTTTATCGCGATCCAGTTTGACAGCCACCACTTGTGTGCTTGCTGCGGCTTCTTTGAATTGTGAGGTTGTACGTTCAAGTTGTTGGCGCAAACTGGATAATTCCACCTCTCTCGCAGACTCAGTGCCGATATTTTTAAAACGATCTTCGAGTTGACGTTGTAAGGCAAGCGTAGAGGTGTGTTTTTCTTCCAGACCGAGCAGTGATTCTTGAGAACTTTCTTCCGATTTGGCGATGCGGTCAACTGCATCTTTAACACCAAGTTGCGTGGCGATGAGAACCATTACCAAGATCCCAACAACATTTGTCATTGTATCTAGCAAGGAGTCGAGCCCATCGCCATCGTCATCCTGAATGTTGCGGGAGTGTTTCATCGTTGTTTGTCGTGCTTGTTGGTGAACACGATAAGTACTTTATCTTAGGTTGCTATTTATCGAAGTTGGTGAAATCTAATCTGCCGTCACCTATAATCGGGAGTTTGCCGTATCTCACTGCGTTTTCATCGCACAATCGGCGGGCAGATTGATAACTCTTTAAGCCGTCATGTCTTAAGAGGAAGGTAACGGCATTTCCAGGTGTGTTTACGACCGTCTGTAATAAATCTTTGAACATAGGGTGGCTTAATATTTCACCCTGTCGAATTCGGACCGCATTGTCACCGCCATGGATAACAATTGCTCCCTCGGTACATTCCACAAAATGCGGTTTGACGTTGGTGCCTGTGCCGCCGGGTAAGACTTTGACGCTTCCTTCCGTTTCGGCTTTCTTTTTCGCTGCGTCTTTTCGTAATTTCTCTAGTCGAGATTGTATGTCCTGGTACTCTTGTTTCAAATCGTCCAAAGATTCAATATCTTCGGGCCGAACCTCAGGAATGCTTATTTGAATTTCTTTTAGTTGTTCTAGTTCGTTCCGTTTCTCGGCAAGGTTTCGCAATAGTGCCTCAAGCTCAATTTTTGTTTTGACAATTTCATTTTCACGGTTTTCTGCATTTTCCAGCAAGGCGATGTCTTTATCAGATAATGACAGGCGTATTGTTTGAATTTCCTTCTCGCCCTGGGTGATGCTCTCCCGAAGTTCTTTTGCGCGGATCGAGTTGGCAACGATTTGCTTACTGTCTTCTTGATTCATCTGATCAAGAGTGATCGCGGCAATCATCAAAGTTAAAACTCCGATGATGGCGGCGATGATACTCAGGAAGGGAAATAAAGATACGTCGTCGTCTGGGTCATCTTCAATTGACTTCCGCATGCTTTATCTCCTTTTTCGTCGGGAGCTGGATCTGGAAAACCAGCCTTTACGACGTTTGCTTTGGCCAGCTTCCATTTCCTTGGCATTCTGTGTTAACTGAGCCCTGATGGCGTTTGTGGTCTCACTGACCTGTTTGGTAAGACCGGAGACAGAAGAGGTGAGTATACTCAAATTGTTTTGCAACTCGAGACTTATTTGTGTAGCACTACGAATTTGTTCTGCGATGGCGATAGAGTTTTCAGCGCTCTGTTTTTGGAACTGCTTTAATTCGTTCGTACCCAAGCTTTCGATCAACGCCTGTTTCAGGATACTGGGAGTGTTTCCCAGTGATTGCCCCTGCAGGCCTCTTTCGGCACCCCCGTCTTTACCATCGTTGAGCCGCCTAAGTAGATTTTCGTTGCAATACTCGTCAATGAGTGTCACCAGAGAGCTTTCAGTTCGTTGTAATGCTGATGTTGGGATTTTGACAAGCATGCTCATAATCAACGCGAGAAGTGTTGTGTCGAAAGCCGTGCCGAGACCTCCAAATACGCTTTTCATTGAAGAAGTGACAGCCGAGACGTCTGAAGCATTTTCAAGAGTTGCAGATAGTCCGCTTACCGCAGTGCTGACCCCCATGACGGTGCCGATAAAGCCTAATATCGGCATTGCCCAAATAAAGACCTTAATAATCGCATAACTGCTATTTACGTTCGCTACATCAATCCCAGACTGAGATTCCATCATCGTCACGGTTTCTGCAGCGCTTTTCCTAACACGAAAATGCTCGATACCCCGCATCACACGATTAACAAGCATCGTTTCGCGACCATTGCGAGGGATATTGTTGATGTGTTTGACAAAATCATCAAGTGATTCCAGCGTGATTTCTTCAGAAACGGATTCCGGAAGTACATCCATGATGAAAGCATTCTTCTGCGTAGCCAGCTTTCTCTGTTTGAGGAAGAGGATTGCAAAAGACCAAAACATCAGAAGGGTGGTGGGGAAGTTGATTCCCACACTCGCCCAGAAAATAGAACCGAGTCGATAGTTCATTTGGTGAAGTGGGAGCAAAATCAAAAAGCTAAGAACAGCTAGAGTTCCCCCAATCGCAGCGCTTTTCACGAGGCTTACATTACTACCATCAGAAATAAAGTGTAATGATGTGCCTCTGCTTTTTCGGGAATTTGACTTGCGACCTCGGTGAGGATCCGCGTTATCCGTGTTGGATATTCCGGGTGAACTAGCCGCCGAACTGCCCGGTACCTTCAAAACTGTTTTGCAATACGGACAGCTGCAGTTTTTACCTACCAGTTCATCCGGTACTTTAAGGGGTTGCTGGCAAGAAGAGCACAAAATATTGATAGGCATGAGCGTAAACCGTGAGAGCTGGGAGTAAAGAAAA
>Ga0115011_10001018_pt1 | contig 20732 bp, 16 predicted proteins | sample TroAtlMetagenome_2_FD_88705 | JGI IMG/M metagenome (GOLD analysis project Ga0115011, IMG submission 88705) | Marine eukaryotic phytoplankton communities from Atlantic Ocean - Tropical Atlantic ANT8 Metagenome | ecosystem: Environmental > Aquatic > Marine > Oceanic | place: Tropical Atlantic...
GGATCCAGAAATTCCTCTGGATAGACAAATTCCATTCATAGGTTGGACTATAATCCCTTATGTGGGTCTATATGCTCTCTATCCTCTTTTGGTATTTTCCAGTCCTAGAAACAAAAGAGGCCAGATTGAACTCTTAGTATCAATCCAATTCCTCTTTTTTGTAACAATATTTTGTTGCATTTTCTTTTTATTAGTTCCAGCAGAAATTGATCTTAGAGATCAGTTAGTAATTCCAAGTCTAAATCCTATAGAAGAATTCTTCTTCTCACTAGTTCATCATTTCGATAACCCGTGGAATGCTTGGCCAAGCCTACATATTGTTCACTCCTTTCTAATTTGCAGGATTGTGACTTTTTGGGCTATTAGGGAGAGAAAAGAAACCAAAAAAAGAACATTATTATTGTTATTATTGTGGACCGAGTGGGCCTTACTTAGCATAAGCATTTTGACTACAAAACAACATTACATTTTTGATCTATTCTCAGGAATACTCGTAAGTTTAATTTTTTGGCAACTATTCTATCCAGTAATCAATGGCACTATAAACTGGAAATTAGAAAATATTACCCATTAAGTCTCTTTGTGTAAGGTAAATCAAAAGTCCAAAACCAGCAAAAATCATCATCCAAGCTCCAATTGATTTTATTATTCCAGAAAGATCCCTCATCAATTTTGTGACAGTATCTCCACCTGAGCCCACAATAATAATTACGGTAATCATTAGTAATGAAACGGAAACTATCAAACCAAAAAGCCCAGAAAATAATGCTAAATCACCTATTGATGCTAACCAAGCCATGAAAGGAAAAACAGCTGCTGCAGTACAATCTACAGAAGCCGCACTATATCCAAAACCCCATAGATACATATTCCTCCTAGGGGTAAAAACTTCATCGGTTTCATTAGTTTGAAATCTATCTAACACATTTTGTAATTTTATAGAAATATTACTTGTCCAACCAAGTAACATCATAATTCCTAAAATAATTAGAATTAATGAGATAATTATTGAAATGTCATTTAGTATATTAGTCAGATTTACTACCTCCCTCAATATAAAAATAAAAATACCCACGATGATAAAGAAACTTAATTGCCCCATTGCAGCATATATACCAATCTCCAATGAATTTGAAACCTTATATCTCTCATCGAAATTTTCATCATTTCCATTAATTATATTTTCCCGTTCCTTAACTTTCAATCCCAAGTAATAGGCTATGAATGAAGGAAGGACAGGAAATGCACAAGGCGAAAAGAAAACCAATATACCCAACAACAATCCTATAATAAGTACGCCAAACATACTATCGTCAGCTTTCTTAATACCAAATCGTAATGAATCAGCATTTCCCTCGTTTGCCAATTCTATGGATTTATCAAAATTCGTCCAACCATCTAATGGCAACCCAGAATTTTCCTTCGAAATGGCATATCCTTCGTGATCAATAACTACTACTAGAGGAAGACTTTGAGCAGAATAATATTCAACCAAATCCCCCCTCAAACCACCTTCTAAAATTATAGCATCAGTTGCCCCATTAGCTACAGTCCAATTCATGAATTTTTCCGAACCAACATCTCCAAAAGTCTCGTTAATAAAATCAAATGATTCATAATCATACCATGATCCTATTGAAATTATCTCGATTTCATAAGGCCCTTCCAAAGACTTCCAATATTCTCTATTTTCTTCAAGATGATCTTGTACATAGTGACAATTGACACATCCTACTGACATGAAATCTATTATAACAATCGATCCCAAATAATCACTAAGTTTGAACTCTCCATTTTCATCGAATTTATCTATTTCTTCACGATTCATAGTTTCTACAGAAAAATCGGCCACCGGGTTAATTTTCTGTGAAACTCCAAAATTCGAAGAAGAAAACCCAAAAATACTCAGCGAAAAATATGATATTAATAAGAAAAAAATTAACGAAATTGGAAAAGCTTTCCATGTCTCACTTCTTTTGAGATTACTAAAATCCAATGACCCAATCAATTCAATACTCCCTCCAATTCAAAGACATTATATTATTTCTGTGACTATAATACATTATAGTGATATTCAATACTATCTCAGAATTAATACTAATATCACAATAATTTCAATTCGTAGATTTTACAATCAAATCAGAAACTATAGGCTCAACATGCTTCCAAATCTCCTCATGAGTATATTCAAAAGTCCCCTTGGTAGAAACTATTGGGAAATTATTTTCTTTTGCTAATTGTTTAAATCTACCTCTAAGCAACTTCTGATAATGAATAAAACTAACAGTAGGAATATTTGAGTGCCCCAGATCCATTCCACTTTCATATCCCTTTAATTCTGCAATTCCGTCTGTATATATTACACGATGTAAAATTCTCCTTGGACCTGCATCTAGAACGATAACCATATCAGGATTGGGGACACTAGAATATAGTCCATGCAACCACTCTTCTGAAGTCCCTCTTACACTTTCTCTGATGACGGGAGTAAAGCTGAACCTATCTGCAACTACTACAAAACCAGCATCTAAAGCAGGCTGAATATGGTGTACAACTTGATCCCACATATCTGTTGCATATAGTAGAGCCCTGGTTCTAGGGCCGAAATTATGTAGCTGGCCAGAATTAGCTTCTATGTGCTCACTGATTAATGCAGACCTAGCTAGTCCAAAGTTTGCTGTAGCTACACCCTGAGCTTCAAGCCTTTGAGATAATAATCTAGCATGAGATGTCCTACCAACACCATCCGGACCTTCGAGAACGATTAATCTACCACTAATCTTCATCAACTCCATGCCGTAAAACAGTATAACCTTCCGGCGAAATATATCTCATTCTAGCGCCATCGTCAATATGATGAATCTCAGCCCTCCTGTCATCCGCTTCAATTAATGTTACATTAGAAAGATCGATTGAATCCGCAATAATTTTTCTCACATTTTTCTGAATTTCCGCTATTCCAGAATTTGAGTTGATTTTTATCATTCTACCACTTTCAGATATACTTCCATAAATCTCTCGCATCCTTCCCTGCAATTTCTTATAGGATTCAAATGGGTCTTCTGTCCATCCCATATCCATCCCCGCCTCATAATATTTCAAATTGGGCCTTCCTTTCATTATTCTAGATAATGAAACCTCGGGATCAACTTCAAAATATAGAGTCAAATCGGGATCTCTTGCAAATGAATAAGTCATTTCTATCCTATCTTGATCTATGCCTCTTGCACCATCTCTGGCCATTGCAGTGAATTTGTATCTATCACAAATCACTACCCCTCCTACTGCTAACAATGGTTCAATTTGTCTTTCCCATCTGTCTGCAAAATCTGCAGCATGAATGTAATGAAAAGTTTCAGGGACTAAGCGCTGATTCTTCTTACCTTCCTTAGTTGCACTTTTTACCATAGGGCTTGAATTCCATTCAGTATGGTGGACAGGAGCTCCAAGGGCTCTTAGCCACTGCACTAGTAAATGTGCCTGAGTCGATTTACCAGATCCATCCAATCCTTCAACTGCAATTAAAATTCCAGCTCCAGACGCTTCTTTGGATTTCACGAGCATAGCGAAATGAAAGTTCATAATCAATTTATTTACAAAACATTGAAAATTCACACCAATATTGCAGAAGTGCCAATTCTTAACAATCCTCTATCTATAATTTCTCTATCAATTTCATAAATAGCACTAATTAGTTTGTCCAAATCTTCTCTAGTTTTTATTCCACCAGCCAATTTAATCCCTTTATATTCTCCAGATATTACATTATGGCGACATACCTCTTCTGCCAAAATAATAGCTTGCTCCTTTGTACAAATTCCTCTTCTACCTGTTCCCGATTTGACAAAGTCAGCACCGCTAGCCAAAACCATCCTTATCACAGCTCTCATTTCTCTCTCTCTTAGTTGAGGTGCCTCAATTATAACTTTCAAAACTCTTCCATCCGATGAATCCCGCATCTCAACAAGCTTCTCTAATTCTACTTCACTAGGAAAATCACTTACATCTCTTGGCTCCAAAACACAATCAATTTCATCAGCACCAAAATTAACTGCTTCAGACACCTTCTTACGAATCTCTACAATCGAGTCACTACCTACTGGAAATGGATGACTAACTAAAGCCAAGTTAATTTCTTCATCGAGAAAGGACTTTACAAATTCTGCGTTTTCAGGAAAAACACATACTGTTTTAGGGCCAATTCTATTTGCAACATTGCAAAAATCAATTAATTGAGATTTCGTAACATCCACATTCAATAATGTGAAATCCAAAATTCTTCTAATTTCAGAATTTATCATGAATTATTCCTTTCAAAATCTTCCATAAATGTAGCTAATTTACTTACGTCCTCAACTGGACATCCATTGTATAAACTAGCTCTAATGCCACCAATGCTTCTGTGCCCCTTAAGTCCACCTATGCCAAACTGCTCTGCATCAAACAGAAACTTCCCTTCCAATTCACTATCAGCAAGCTTCCAAGTAATGTTCATTATAGATCTAGAATTCTTTTCTGCATGCGGCGTCCAAAATTCACTATTATCAAGAATTTCATAAAGCATTTTTGATTTTTTTCTATTTCTTTCTACGGCTCCTTGTAAACCACCATTTCTTTGCACCCATGATAACACCTTATCCAAAACAAAAATTCCGAATGTATTTGGGGTATTGAACATTGATCCCTTTGAAATATGAGTATTGTAATCTAACATAGTTGGTAGATTATTTTTTATTCTGGATTTCGCCCAAGGTGAAAGAATCACTAAGGTAACTCCGCTAGGTCCAAGGTTTTTCTGCGCACCAGCATAGATTATCTCATGTCTCGAGACATCAATAGGGACTCCACAAATATCTGAGCTAGCATCTACAACTAGCGGTTTACTTTCGCATTCAGGAGCAGATTGAAATTGTGTCCCATAAAGTGTATTATTAGATGTATAGTGAACATATATTGAATCATTTCTCACCCTGTAATCACCCTCACTAGGTATGGCTCTGAAACTATTCTTCGCACCATCCCATATAGCTTCGGCATTCCCTACTCTTGAAGCCTCAGTCATTGCCTTATTTGACCAAACTCCAGTTAGTATGAAATCCACCTTCTCTCTTTCATCAATCATATTTAGTGCAGTCATATAAAATTGAGTAGATGCCCCGCCCTGCAAAAACAGAACTTCATATTCATCAGGTATTTTTAGCAGATCCCTAATTCTTTTATTCGCCGAGTCAATTACTTCTTGGAATATATTACTTCTGTGAGAAACTTCTAGAACTCCAAATCCACTATTTTTTAGATTTGGCAAAGAGTCTGCTACTTCTTCTACTACTTCTAATGGCAACACCGCAGGGCCTGCTCCAAAATTCAAGATTCGCCCATATTTCTCTCGCATGTATATTCGTAAGCAACTAGGCCTTTGATGCCATCGGCTATGGTGGGGTTCATGAAATAGTATTGAATCGAAAGGACATGGTTCGCATCGGGCTAGTAATGCTACAAGGTGCTAGAAAAGCTCACATCAAGGCATTAAATCGCGCATCCAGTGCTACAAATATTCCAATTGAAATAGTAGAATTAAGAAATTATGCCGATTTGAAAGATTACAAACCCACTGCAATAATTCTGCCCGGCGGTGAATCTACTACAATGAGGCTTACTGGCAATTCTAAATCTTCCAATCTTTATCCCAAACTATTTGATTACATAAGAAAAAATCCATCTCTTCCAGTTCTAGGGACCTGCGCAGGAGCAATTCTTCTAGCGGATCCAGGTGATGGTCAAAAACCCTTAATTGATGCCAAAATTTATAGAAATGCCTATGGCAATCAATCTGAATCCTTTCAATCAGATGTATTTATTAAATTATTCAATAATGAGTTTCCGGGAATTTTTATTAGAGCTCCTCGATTTATTGAAATTGGTCCGGAAGCAGAAATTATAGCTGAATTGAATTCTGAAGTAGTCGGCATAAGGACCAAAAATAGAGTGGCATTAACATTTCATCCAGAATTATCAGAAAATATAAATTTTCATATCTGGCTTTTAGAAATGTCAAAAGAACATGAATCAGAGTTGAAAATATGAATTCATTACCAATTCTCCCAATTCTTGCAGATCCTCCTGAATTAGCAGATACAGAAGGTTGTATCCAATGTCAGATGGGTAGCAAATTAGTCCTATTCATAACTGGAAATTGCCACTGGCAGTGTGATTATTGCCCTCTTTCTGAAACTAGAAGGGACATAGATTGGATGTTCGCAAATGAGAGAAGATGCAATTCTTTCAAAGAGGTAATTGAAGAAGCTAAGGCGATGAATGCCACTGGTGCTGGAATTACAGGCGGAGACCCATTGATGGCCATAGAGAGGACCATGGAAGGCATTAAATCACTGAAGTCCGAATTCGGTAAATCATTTCATATTCATATGTATACTAGCATTCCATTCAATCCAGAATTAGCATCCGATTTCGCAAGAGCGGGATTAGATGAAATTAGATTCCATTTTTTAAATCTCAATAGTAAAAGATACTTTGAGACTATAGAAGCATGTCATAATGCTGGAATCGTAACCGGAGTAGAAATTCCATGTGAACCCGATAAAGAAGACATTCTATTTTCCTTAATTGATGAATTAAGAGATTTCAAAATTTCCTTCATCAATCTGAATGAACTTGAGATTACAGTGGGTAATCATGACAATATGGAACTTCGCGGATTTAATTTATCAACAGAAATTACAGCAGGAGCCGCCGGCTCCTCTGAATTAGCTCTCAAGCTGAAGTCTAGGATTATGGCAGCGGAAGAAGGAATTCCGGACCCTATCGACTCAATAATGAGAAAATCATACGGGTACCATCTAAAATTCTGTACCGCGGTCTACAAAGATGCAGGTCAACTACGTCGCAGGTTTTTGAGGAGGGGGGAGGCAAATATATCTCCTCATGAAGTTCTTACAGAGGATGGGACATTAATTTTTGGCGCCATTTCTTCCAGTGAAGAAACTAAACAAGAATGGATTGATGAGATAATAGAATTTACAGGTTTGCCTGAATCATTCATATTATGGGATCAAGAAAATAAGAGAATTGAAATCCCATTAATTTTGGCTGAAGAACTTTCTGAAATTATTGATGCACCAATTTCTATGATTGAAGTATTGCCGACTCACGAAAGGCTAGAAGTTACTGAAGTTAGATTAAATAATAATTGACAAATCTCAATATTTGGTCAAGTTGATAGGACTCCTTCCGACTAATACCTTCATGCCGGTTAGGCGACCGAATCCTCAGAGTCTAAAAATAGACTCATTCAACAGACTTTCTGCATCTCAAGTAGTGGCCTGGAAGAGCTGCCCCAGAATTTGGTATTATGGATGGAAAGAGAAACTCAAGTCCCCCCTTCCTCCACAAATACTGAGAGGAATTGCAGTTGAGGAATGTGTTTGTAGAGTTTTAAGAGAATCTCCAGCTTTCATAACTGCAGACTCAGATATTTCTATGATATCTCCTCTGGATGATTCCGGATCTCCAGATTTAGATACGAGTAAAAATTGGATCGGACCGTCATTGAAACCTCTGAACAAACATGAATTTCCAGATAGTAGCTCCGAGTTAGAAAAATGGGCCATTATTAGGGGAAAATATCACTTCCCTGATTGCTGGGATAGAGCAGTAAAGGAATGGAATTCATCCCCTAGAAAAATTGGATTGGTTTCAGATATTAGTTATTCTGAAGCCGAAGAAATGGTTGTTTCGGCAATAAAATTACATATGAAAGAAGTAATTTCTTGTAAGGAGAATGACGGCGGCCCAAACTTAAAATCTTGGAGGGAAGGAAATAGAAGTTTTTGGCCCCCTCCTGATGGATTTCCAAGAAATTGGGAGGCTCCTCACCCAGCCACAGAGTCAGGAAAAATTTCGTGGACTGAGGCATGGGAAGTATCAAGGCCATGGTTTGTAGATCCAGATGCCAAATCATTCGTTCACACATCTGTCCACCCAGAAGAATGGTTTCAGGGAGAATATGATTTAGTATATTCTTGGTCGGGCATTATTAAAATTGTAGATTTGAAAGCTTCAATTGGAAAAGGTGACAGATCCGGAAATTATATAGATCAATTGAGAATTTATAGCTGGCTATGGTGGGAAACACACGAAAGAAGGGAAAAAGCTCAGTCCCTAGAAATTTGGTATTTAGGGGCAACAAATGTAAAAAGTGTAGAAATTCCTACTGATTCAGATTTAGAATTACTTAGTTCAGAATTGAAATCTTTGTATCAAAAAATTATGACTGAAGAAATAGAAAAATCTCAGTGCCATCCAAACCCATCTCCTCTCAGAATTTTTGAAAAGGGAGGCAAACCAGCAAATCCACCTCTTCATCCAAATTCTAGAGAAAGATGCGTAAGTTGTGATTACAGAGGGATATGTGAAGGATCTGAGTATGAAGTTAATCTCCCACTAGAAACTCGAATCGAAAGATTGGGACATCCATGGAAAATAACACCTATAGGTGAAATTATTTCTAGAGTTTCAGTAACTGGAAATATAATTGGATTAGTGGCACCGATTATTCAAGAAGACAACTCATTAGAATTAAATTTTAATTTACAAGATGGATATGATAGGGCGAGGGTCAAAAATCATAGATTGGGCGGCCCGACAAATGTCACTCGTTCTCTATCTGAGAATTCTCGAATACTCATAAAAAATGGACTTCCATCCATTTGGAGGGGACAATTAAATATTGAATTAGATAATAAATCATCCATATCCATAGCAAGAAAAGAAGACAATTATCCCATAGTAGAAGTAGAGACTCGAGTTAATATTGTTGGCAGAGTTTGGTCAATTGATGCCTTTCCAAATGGGGTAGATATTCACCGTTGGGCTTTATCATTAGTGGATGATTCCGGTTCAGCAGCATCCGTAGCATTCAAACAATTCATACCAATTTCAGCCGCATCTATCTCAAGAGGTGATAATATAGCTATACTTAATGGAGAAGTCGGAGAATGGGCTGGAAGGCCCCAGATAAGAATAGGTCCCGGGACAAAGGTAATTACACTGCAAAACTCAACCGAAAATCCAGATTTTTAGTTTGGCGCCGAGAGAGGGATTTGAACCCCCGCGTCCTTAGGACAGTGGATTTCGAATCCACCGCAATACCGGGCTATGCGATCTCGGCTTCAAACATCCGATAATAGAATCAAACATAAGCATGCTCAGTATCCGAAGGCCGTGAAAGTTACAATCCTATATCAAGGCGAAAAAATAGAATTCTTGTCAGACAAGGATATTACCGTGGATGAAATTTTATTAAAATTAAAGATTCCATCATCTACAGTTCTAGCTATATACGGAGAAAAAATTATACCTCATACCACTTTGATCAGTGGAGACATAGAGATAGAACTGATTGTAGTTTCATCAGGCGGGTAATCTCTTAAAATAAATGCAAATCTACTTTTAAGAATTTTTAATAATTTTGAAGAAGTTATTTTGAACTAACTCTGTTTAGCCCTTTTTCTTGCTGCCTTTCTTCTTCGCAACTTCTTCTTTCTCCATTTCCAGCGCTGCTTCCCTTGCTTTTTCCAAGCCCGGGAACCTCTCTTCATTTGGAAATCATCTCCTATCTTATTCGTCCTTCCGAACTTGGTCCCGTATTTTAGCGATTCGTGTACATCACTACTTTATTTTGTGGTGGGCAATACAGGATTCGAACCCGTGTCACCGGCTTAGAAGGCCAGCATGATATCCAGACTACACCAATCGCCCCACCCCTCCGAGGGCCTATCTTTCAAGAACCTGCACTATGCTTTGAACGGTTTTGCGCACTTTGGGCACCTAGTTGGTCTCGTTACTCTCTTCCTTTCCCAGGTAAATCCACAACTGCCACAGATCCATTGCCTCTCAGGCAATCCATCCAGAACTTCTTGTCTTATCTTCTTCAATACAATAGATTCCTTTAACTTTGGCGGCGGTGCTACTTTCTTCACAATTTCATTATGTATTCCATCGTGATCAAGTAAACCAGCCGCATGCAAGAGTTCATGAGCTAGTGTATGTTTGAACAATTTATCATCTTCTGCCAATATACAATTTAATCCAATAGTTATCTTTCCTGGCGGTGCATTTAACCTCCTTCGTCTGTATAACTCGTTAGCATCCATCTCAAATCTTGTCATCCCCAATCTCGATTCATTATCGGGCAACCACTCCAAAGTCAATTCGTTTTCCAAATGTTTTAGAAAAGGCGCATCACTTTTTTCCAATTCTGAAAATATAAGTTCCATCAACTCATTAGGAATCACTGGCGGGTCCAAATTCCTCCCGTCGGTAATTCCCATGATGCTTGTAGAAACCCATCCCCCTTAAATGGCCGTTATATATCACACAAGTTAAGGGCGTGTGGCGCAGCTTGGAAGCGCGCTTCCTTGGCATGGAAGAGGCCCCGAGTTCAAATCTCGGCACGTCCACCAAATATGGCAGATAGAAATTGCTTTCAAGAAAAATGCTCATTTGAATAAATATAAATTATATGAATTATAATATTTTATACAAAAACTCAATAAATTTTTAAATTATTGAACAAATGTACATAATTATAGAAAAATAATACTAATTAATTAGTAATTGTGGAGAAATAATAATCATACGTTCATATTATAAACCGTATTTACTCCGCACTTACTTATGGATAGCATCAGAAGAAGAACTGAAGAAAATAATCGGCAACCAACAAAGTCAAAATTAGAGTATATATGGTTAGATGGCTATGAACCAACTCAGAGTATGCGAAGTAAGACTATGATAGAATCCGATTTCTCAGGAAGATTAGAAGACTGTAAAATGTGGTCTTTCGATGGCAGCTCTACTCTACAAGCAGAAGGTGGATCTTCTGATTGCCTATTGAAGCCTGTAGCGATATATCCAGATCCAGATAGAAAAACTGGTTATTTAGTGATGTGTGAAGTATTCAATGCCGACGGAACTCCTCATTATTCTAATGGAAGAGCTACTATAGAAGAAGATGACAATGATTTTTGGTTCGGTTATGAGCAAGAATATTTCTTATGGGATCCAGAAACTAATCTTCCTCTTGGTTTCCCTAAAGATGCTACTGGACAAGGCCAATTCTACTGTTCAGTAGGCGCCGAAAATGCATTTGGCAGGGAAATAATAGAGGCGCACTTGGATATGTGTTTGGATGCAGGAATAAACGTAGAAGGAATAAATGCGGAAGTCGCAGTAGGTCAGTGGGAATTTCAAATATTTGCTAAAGGTGCTAAGAATGCGGGAGATGAAGTATGGGTTGCAAGATACTTGGCGGAGAGGAATGCCGAGAAATACGGCCTCTCGATTAATTGGCATCCAAAACCACTCGGGGCGACAGATTGGAATGGTTCAGGAATGCATGTAAATTTCTCAGATTCAAAACTTAGGACATGTGGTGATGAAACAATATTTAACCAAGTTTGTGAAGAGTTTGGAAGAAATATCAAGAAACATATGGATGTATATGGCGCTCATAATGAAGAGAGACTTACTGGACTTCATGAAACCCAATCAATTCATGAATTCTCATATGGCGTTTCTGATAGAGGGGCATCAATCAGGATTCCTATTGGTACAGTTGAAGATGGCTGGTGTGGCAGATTAGAAGATAGACGGCCATCTTCAAATGGAGATCCATACAAAATTGGGGCAGCTGTAATTAGTACAACTAAGATGGCATATGCAAACGAAGTAAGTGCAGTACTTCAGTAGCACAACCCCATGACAGGGTCACTCCAGCACCACCATGGCCATAGTTGTGAATGATATGTTTATTATTCAGGTTTTCATATTCCAATCTTAACTCATCTCTAGATGGCCTTAAGCCAACTCCAATGCCTATTATTTTGTCCCGGTCTAACTCCGGCCACATCAACTCGCATTTCCTCAAAATTTCCTCACTATCTTCTTCCCTTGGAGTTTCAGTGAAATCGCCCCTTTGGGCTGTACCTCCTAAAACTGTTACATCTGATCTAGGAATTGTATAGGCCAAAGTCTCTTTTTGCTGGTCAAAATGGCCTATTATTGGATCTTGATCTAGATATATGACCTGGCCCCTGACAGGAACTAGCTGCATATCATTGCACATATCCCTTGCACCTAATCCGGTACAATTGATAACTATATTTTCTGATACATCATCTATTTTGTGAATGCTACCTTCTTCAATAGAGGCACCCAATGATAAAACTCTACTTTCCAACCAAGGCATATATTTCTGCATCTCAATAACAGGAACCTCAAATTCCCAACCGAAAATATACTCACCCGGAATTTCATCACTTTCTAAAATTCTGAAGTGTTTTATGTCCCCACTCCAACCGGGAGGTTTTCTAATTTCTCTCAAATATTCTCTACCTTTCCTCATAGTAATTCCTGAAGAGGGATAATTTTCCATCAATCTGATTAATTCATAATATGTATCTACACTCCACCTATCGGTCTTAGATACAGGCTTTACAAGAAAAGGATACCATACTGCTGCAGCTGTGTCTGAGACAGTATTTGGACTTCTTTCTTTCGATATTATCTTTAGATCTATATTTGATTCAAGTAATTTGATAGCGCATGAAAGTCCAGAAACTCCGGCGCCTAGAATCGTACACTCCATGCACTTGCCGAAAAACTTCATCATTAGTACTTTACTTCATTCAAATCAACAACAAGTTCCAAAATGAATAATCATTCCCATTATTGCCACAGTGATGAGGAACCGCACCGGGTACTTTGGGTGCCAAGAGTGATGGGCGATCTGAGTGGCACTAGGTGTTCCCATGACAAATGAGAAAGAAAAAGATAATCAAATCATTGTCGACTCTTCAAATCGTAGATTCCGAATACTATCTCCCGAAAGACTCTCTGACCCTCCAGATAATCTACAAATTTCTAGAGAAACTTCGCCATGGAAAATATATCTAAGTATGCTAATTACTGTCCTACCAGCCTTTCTTTTGATGAATACTATTTTCTTTATTGTGTGGGGGATCTATCAACTTACTCCTAATTCGATTTTAGCTGGTAGCCTATGTAGCATCCCTCTAATGTTAACAATTTTTACTATTCACCGGCCTAAATTAATACACTTGCAATTGGCAACATTAGATAAAAATGGAGCCAATATTCACGCTTTACCAAAAGGTGGTTCATTATATACCACAAAAAAGACAACCTATAGAAGATTCATAATAAGGGACGACGAAATTCTAAAAATGCCGCCATCAGGTCAATTATGGTCTTTATTTACACTCACAATTCTTGGAGCCATGTTGTTAACTATCTTTTTCTCTAACTCCGCAATCCTTTTTATTGCCGCAATTTTTCTCTGGCTAATTGGATTCTCTCTTCCTGTGCTAGCTTGGTGGGCAACATCTTCAGATTATATCTCATTACCTACTAAAAGAAGAGAAGCAGAATCTTGGTTAATTGCAGGCATGGCATCTGCTTTCCCTGCAGTGATTATAAATTCTCTAATAGCTCCAGAAATTATTCCTTCCTCATTTCCTGAATGGGCTCAAGATTTATCCTTGATGGCTATAGTTGCACCTTTAGGAGAGGAATTTTCAAAGATTATAGCCGTTGCGATTTTTTTACCAACTATTAAAGGACCTAGAAAAGGATTCCAAATAGGATTTACAGTTGGCCTAGGGTTTGCCCTAATTGAAAACATTCAGTATATTGCATTTTCATTCAGTGATGGATTTGTTTCTGCTACAGCAACCATTCTAATTCGAGGAATAGGCTCAATTCCTGGCCATGCAGTTTGGACAGCTATCTCGGGAACTGCAATTGGTTGGCTAGCTACAAATAAAAAATTCCAATCTAAAATTACTAGGAATTTTAATCCAATTTCGATGAAAGCTAAAGAATTTGCTTCCAATTTAGGATTTGATGTGACACAGAGCAATGATATATCACAAAAAACAGAAGCTGAAGATATGAAATCAAATCAGACTTGGTGGTTCGATCCAAAATTGAAAGAATCAGATAATTTTGAGGACTCTGATCTTAATACACATTTACGAAATATCTTTTTCGAGGACGAAAAAATCAATCCAAATCAAAATAAGCCAGTATTGTTCTCACCAAAAGGAATATTGCCCGCACTGGGACTATCAATTGGCGGACATTCATTATGGAATGGATCGTTGGTTTTAACTGAAACATTTCTTAATTCGTTGGAAATAGATTTAATTTGGGTAAATACCCTATCATTATTATGGCTTATAATTCTAATTTCTTCAGTTTTAGTAATAGCTAGGAGACTCTTAAGGGGGATAAAATCTCTAGATTTCTAGAATATGTAATAATGAAGCTTCTTAGTTACGAAATAACCGAATGTTCATGACATCAGATATGGACAGATGGCTGTTAATATGGCCGAGTTCACCGACGACCTGTTCATCTCATTCATTTTAATTTCATTACTTTTGCTGGTTTCCAAAGTAAAAGATTTATTGGATAATGGCGGTTTATTAGCTGCATTTTCTATTGGAATGATTATTTCTTTTTTGGGGCATTGGACATGGTTAATTGTCGTAATGACATTCTTGATTGTAGGTTCTATTGCCACTAAATGGAGATTCGAGGAAAAGGTACGAATTTCAGCCGAAGAACCAAATGCGGGAGTTCGAGGTTGGAAGAATGTACTAGCTAATGGCGGAGTTGCAAGTATTGTGGCAATAACCGATTTTTCTGTAGGAGGTCACCCGTGGTCGTATTTGGTACTATGTTGCTGCGTTTCAGTTGCTGCCTCAGATACTTTAGCTTCGGAAATTGGAAGTTTAGATCCACGAACAAGGATAATCACCACTCTAGAAGCAGTTCCAGCTGGAACTAATGGCGGAATGTCTCCAACCGGCACTCTAGCAGCATTCTATGGTGGACTTCTAATCTCCGTAATATCTACTATACTTGGTGCATTTAATGGTGAATCTGTTTCTCCAGTATTTTTATTCATAGTAGTTACTCTTGTGGGATGGATTGGTTGCCAAATCGACTCCATATTAGGTGCGCTGTTAGAGAATAAGGGCTATTTAGGAAAGCACAGTGTAAATTTTCTCTCCACTATTTCGGGCGCAATAATTGCTATACTTTTAGCAAATAGATTTCTGTGAGGCTAAAAAATGAACAATAATTTATTTCATTCTAATCGAAAATTCAAGTTTATGTTAATTATTATTTTTTGTGTCTTCACATTAGCATCTATTTCAATAGATTCAAAAGCTCAAAATAATCAGATATATGATGGACCTGGATCTGACTATCAATATCCGGATGAACACATGGTTTTTCTTAAAGGAGATGAAGAATCTCAGTATTTAGATAGAAATTGGACAACCATTACAGGACTGCCAACTGGAAGAACTTCATTTTCAAAGACAGGATCAGTCGATCAAACAATTGTTTCCGCCCAAAGCGCACCGGTCAAGGAGGCTCTAAGATTCGAAGGAAATATCACAGTACAACTATTCGCTTCTTTGGAATCACAAAGTAATCTATGCTCTCTTACAAATATTGTTTCGGGGACTCCGGCTGGTTCAGAAACTCAGTTTATAGTCACAGTAAGTTTTGGCGGAGTTCAACTTTTTTCAGAAGAAACCAATTCCATAGTAATGAGTAGTGATAGGACTGATTCCCATCTATTTACGGTTATGATTTCTGGAATCAATGCAACAATGAGTCCAGGCGATGTAATTGACTTCTCGATTGATGTGCGGCATGAATGCGCACTTACTGGGATTTTATGGTGGGGCACATATGATATGAGATCAGGATTAATCCTTCATGGAGATTTAATTGAAACCGAATTAAATGTTTTAATAGATCAGAATAGAATGGCTAGAATTGAATTGACTCCAATTTCTCCTTGGGGCGTCGAAGATTTCGCGGCCCAAGTTTTAGAACTCATCGGACCTGTAGAATGGGAAGAAATGCACCATGGTTACTTCGAAGAGGATATATGGCTAGATCATTTTGAAATCCCTCACGGTACATCGATTGGAGAAGCAAATCGGACAATATACACTTGGTCGACAGAAAAACCACTTTCTCCAGGAAATTATATGGTCGATGCTTGCTTTATGCTAACAGACCAAGATCCCGGAGAAAGATGTGATTCATGGACAACTTACAGATTCAATGTCCCAGAGGATTCCCCTCCATTATTGGGCAAAGGATGGGCAGCACTACTAATTCCATTATCAATGGTACTTTGGATCGCTAAATCTCTTTCAAAAACAATGCTTCCATTGCCCGCATATGGTGTTTTATTTATTCTTGCTTTGTCCTGCATTGGTCCATCATTTAGCCTACCTGATATAGATTCAGAGCCTTATAGAGAAGGTGGAGCAGCACCGCCTTTTATCCTACTTTCTCACGACGCTGAAATGGGTGCAGTTTCCCTATCCGATCTATTAGAAAATTCACATGCAGTCGTAATAGGCCTATTCACTCCAAATTCCCCTAACTCAGATAGACAATTGACCGATTTTAAATTAGCTAAACAGTTAATGCTCGGAGAAGATAAGAGAGTAAATTATATCCAAATAGCTACCGGAGAAGGGGTCCAAGCCGTTAATCTAAATGATTATGCATCTAGATTAAATAAATCATGGCCACTTTTACTCGATGATAATTCTGTAGGAATTTCATTACCCAGTGGGGCAACAGATGCCGTTATAGTAATCGATTCAGTTGGTTTCGTTACTTATTGGAAACCAGGTTCAATGTCTTCCGTAGAAATAAAAGAAGCTATCGATCATTCATCAAGTGGATCTGGAAAATCACCATTAACTATATTTTCACTAATTTTCAGCACCACCTTACTCCCACTTTTTATCCTTGGAATGCCGGATGAAGAAAATGCCGAGTATCCAGATAAAGCCATGATTCCTGCCGCTGGATTCTTCTTAACTACTGCCGCAGCATCGATAGGTTTCTCGATAATACTATTGCCTTTGGTTTTCCTATCTGCACTTGGCGCAGGTTCATTCTGGATTTTTATCGAATTGACGCTTTCATTAATTCTAATTTATCACGGTTTTTCTATTCTATTTAGAGGAGAAATTATTGAATTAAAATATATTACATCTAAGATTTATTCATATTTCCCAGAGATATATAGGACATGGAGGGGAGATAATAGGTTTGTCGCAGATGCTTACTTGGGGTTATGGCTATGTTGGCTTCTATGGATTTATTCTCCCGACTTAATTCCGCAGGGAATCGGGTCAATAATTAAATCCGGAAATATAGGTATTTTACTTTCTCCGATTGTTATATTAGCGTATGTAATTTCTGCTGGACTAACTATAGGGATTATTCGCGGCATATCCTTAATTCTAGGAAATTTTTGGAGAGTACTTGGTCAATTGAGTATGGGTCTTAGGCCTCGAGCATGGGCTCTCTGTTCCATTATTCTTGGTGGATGGATACTTGTCAGTATTTTGATTGGCCCCATATTGTCTTCAACTTGAATATATAATTATTACATTATATGGACCGAGACCATCATAAGCAAACGTAGGTTCTGAGTATCACCCTTGGGGGTATAGTATAACCTGGTAGTACCGCGGGCTCCAGTTGCACGGGAATGACGACGAGTGGGTTTCTGAAAGTTGATGACCAACTGGAGCACCGACCCGTCGCAACCCGAGAGCGTGCGCTGTTCCAGGTGCACGCTAAGCGGAAGACACCCGCTGATCTGGGTTCAAATCCCAGTGCCCCCACCAAAATTATTGAGATATAGTAATCTTTTACGTGTTGCATTGAATAGGTGGTATCGCATCCCGAGTCCATGAAACTTAGGGTCAAGAGCTCGTTTTTGGTAGTACTATTATTGATGCATTTATTTGCCTTCATTACTACATCTCCATTATCCAAATCGAATTCCGAAATCCAAATTTTCCCAGATAATCACAGATTAGAAATCCCAGAACAGAGAATTTCCGAATGGTCGAACGATGATTCATGGTGGACTTGGACTTCTTTAGATTTAGATAGAAATAATATTCACGATTCTATACAACAAGAAAGAGGAAACGTATGGATTGGTTTGTCTTATTCAAAAGAAATAACTAAGAAAAATAAAGATGATGTGAAATCATTAGGTTTTCCAATTAGATTGGAATTACCTTCAATTAATGCCCTGCTGCTCGGAGAAGCCAATCCTTCAGATGCACTAAATCTCTCTAAACTAGAAGGAGTAGTAATGGTAGAAAGATATGGAGTTGTTGAATTTTTTGGAGATATTCAAACTCCCGCAGTCAAAGCCCGCAATTCTTCGTATTACCCAGGTGCTTGGGACCTAGGATTCTCTGGATCAGGAGTAAATATCGCCCTAACTGACACCGGAGTAGATAATGAGCACCCAGGACTAGTCGGCAAATTCGTTGCAGGATATGATGCGGTATGTTATAATCCATCGGATCCTAATTGTGTATTAGCAGGTTTCGGAATCAGACCAACCGATGGTACTTTTGATCCCGACGACGGAAATCAGCACGGTACTGCATGCATGGGCATGGCTAGCGCTACAGGATATGAGTCAGATGGGACGTTATCGAATTTTACAGGACCCGCTCCAGATGCAAAATTGGTGGATGTAAGAATTGGGACGGATGTTGGAGCCGGACCATTTGAAAATTATTTGTTGGAACAAGATTTCTATGAGTCTGCACTTAATGGTATTCAATGGATAATTGATCACAAGGATGATGAATGGCAAGGTGCTAGTGAAGAAGATTTTGGAATTGATATTATTTCTCTTTCTTGGGGGATAACCAGTCATGAGAATGGAGGTTCTGATGGAACTGATATGCACAGTAGAATTCTTGATAATGCCATGGAAGAGGGAATTACAGTTTCCAATGCAGCAGGAAATGATGGCCCAGATAATGATGGCTTATCAGGGATGAGTGCTTCTTCTCTTTCTATTACTGTCGCATCAACAGATGATCAAAATACCATTGATCGTTCAGATGATACTATCGCTTCTTATTCCTCTCGAGGTCCTAGGAGGGATAATGGAGATAACAACCCATTTAATGAATTAATTCCTGAACTTAGTGCACCGGGTTCAAATATCATTCAGGCAGAAGGTTGTGTGTCAGAAGGAGGGTGCAATAATTTTCTAGGCGGAGATGCATCAGATAATACTTACACCGGCAGAGGAAGTGGCACTTCTTACGCAACGCCTGCAGTCACAGGAATTATCGCGCTAATCATAGAAGCAAACGAAAATCTGACGCCAATTCAAATTAAAGAAATTTTGAAACAGACCTCAGAGAGGGCGGGAGAACCAACATTCCCCGAAATTGACCCATATTGGAACAGAGATTTTGGATATGGAATGGTGGATGCATATGAAGCCGTAAAATTAGCTCAATTTTTAGCAAATAATTCTGAGTACACAAACTTCGATATTAATATTCAAAATCATTTGCTTGAGCTAATCAATTCTAACGGTTCAATAAATGTCACCGGCCATTCTTGGGGGCAAATGGGAGTGATTGAAAAAGTTGAATTTAGAATCGACTCCGGGAATTGGATGGAAGCAACATATTCCTCCGATTTTACTGAAGTGGACTCTTTAGAACCAATCAATTGGCATGTTTTCCTAGATCCTAATGAATTATCGGAAGGAACTCATCAAGTTGAAGTTAGGGCTATTTCAGGCACTTCTCAATCATTGCCAGTGGTTGTACAAGTAGCTGGATTCGGTATTTCAAAAGACAGTAATTCATTTTCATTGATTATTATTTCTATTTTATCAGTTTCAGCATTACTTGGGGTGGCATTATTAGTATTTTCAAAGATTAGAAGTAAAAATCAGGAAGAAATAGATATAATCGATGCAGAGTTGATTTAATTCAACACATTAAATTCTTTCTTTTATAATTATATCCACCTTATTCAAAACCAAAGACATTAGTCCGTAGCCATGGCACGCTTCTCCGAGCGCTCGAAACAGATTCGCCCCACAGGAATCAGAAGGATGTTCGATATGGCCGGGGATGATGCCGTTCAGTTTGGATTGGGGGAGCCAGATTTTCAACCACCCGAACTGGCGATTGAGGAATTTTATCGAGCAATGAAGAGTGGAAAAAATAAATACACTTCTACAGCAGGATTGCCAGAATTGAGAAGTGAAATCGCTAAGTTATGGCACCATAGAAATCCAAACCTAGATGAATCTAATGTCTGCATTACAATGAGTGGTACAAATGCCCTTTTGGACATATTTTTGGCGATAGTAAATCCAGGAGATAATGTCCTTATTCCCGAACCATATTTTCCATTATATCCTCCGGATTTAACAATTTGCGGCGGCGAAGCAAACTTCTATCCTTGCGATTTCGATAATGGTTTTGTGCCAAAAATTTCTGATTTAGAAAGTAGAATTAATCAAGATACAATAGCAATTTTGTATAATTTTCCCAGTAATCCAACTGGAGGTAACGTAAATAAACAACAAAGGGATGATTTGGTCTCCTTTGCAAAAGAAAATGACTTATGGATAATTAGTGACGAAGTATATGATAGAATAGTATACGATGGCCCTCATGTATCCTTTTTTGAGGCAGGATATGACAAAGTAGTGATGGTCCAATCTTTCTCCAAGACTTTTGCCATGACTGGATGGAGAATCGGTTACTTACTTTCTGCACACCCACAAA
>Ga0115011_10001024_pt1 | contig 20648 bp, 21 predicted proteins | sample TroAtlMetagenome_2_FD_88705 | JGI IMG/M metagenome (GOLD analysis project Ga0115011, IMG submission 88705) | Marine eukaryotic phytoplankton communities from Atlantic Ocean - Tropical Atlantic ANT8 Metagenome | ecosystem: Environmental > Aquatic > Marine > Oceanic | place: Tropical Atlantic...
GACAAACGGTCCAATCGGGACATCTTAACACCTTATAAACAAAAACAAATACGAACTTATGATCCGGCTTTTTGGGAACCGATAACGTAAGTGGTAACTACATCCTCCTACAGCAATACAAATTTATGACTAATAATATAAATGTCTTAGCGTTGGTAAAAGGTGAGGAGAAGTACATCTTTCTATTCAACGACCGAAATCGGAAGAATACGTTGCGTCAATTAGGGCGGTATGCCTCTAATCCAGCTTTGAGTTTCACCTGGTATGACGCTGCTGTTATGGGTCAAAAAGTACGAAAGTTGACTCAGATTGAAGAGGCGATGCGAACCCGATATAAGGCGATTAGTACAGACGATAAACGATGAAAACAACCATTGGACGGTTTCTTCGATATCTAGAAGCGGAACGTAATTCTTCGGTGCTTACGATCAAAAGTTACCGTGAGGATCTGCACTCGTTTTGTTATTTCTTCGAACTTGAGGATGGAAGTATTCCATCTCCTAGAGAGTTCACGCCAGGCGATCTTCGTGAGTTCATCGCTGCGATGGGAGAGGCGGGGTATGCTCGTTCGAGCATTTCCAGACGACTCGCGACGCTCCGAAGCTTCTTTAGATATTGTCAACGAGAGGGGCTTGTGGGCGAAAACCCAGCGAAACCATTACGTAATCCTCGTAAGCACAGGAAACTTCCCCATTTTTTATCGGGTGATGAGATAGGCAAGTTGCTTTCCGCGCCGGATATTTCTAAGCCGATGGGACTAAGAGATCGTGCAATCTTGGAGACGATGTATTCGGGTGGATTGCGAGTGAGTGAACTTGTTTCTTTAAGTGACGGGGATATTTACTTAGAAGAAGGTTTAATTCGTGTCCGCGGAAAAGGCAAGAAAGAACGGTTCGCGCCATTGGGAAGTTTTGCCGTTGGAGCCTTGCAAGATTGGTGCAATCGCCGTCGACTTGCGCCGGACATTAAAGAAGGGCCAGAGGCGCCCGCGTTCACGAATAAATATGGAAAGCGGATTACGGACAGGAGTATCCGTAGATTAATTGATAAATACGTTCGTATTACAGGGCTCGATTCCCGTACTTCTCCACATACTTTACGGCACAGCTTTGCCACGCATCTGTTGGATCGTGGTGCGGACATCCGTAGCGTTCAGGAGTTATTAGGTCACAAGAGTCTCGTAACTACACAGATCTACACACATCTTTCGACGTCTAAGTTGAGGGATGTTTACGAGCGTTCTCACCCACTGGCCTCTAAATAACGTCAGTAGAAAATTAGATAAGTTGTTCCCGCACAGCCCAAACGGCAACCTGTGTCCTATCGGAAGCATTCGTCTTCCTGAGGATATTTTGAACATGTTCTTTAATAGTCTCGATACTGATTTTCAGGGAAGTTGCAATCTCTGCGTTACTTAGACCTAGTCCTAAGTGACGTAAAACCTGTACTTCACGATTGGTCAGCTTATAGGATGTTAGGTGTTTGTCCTTTCGTCGCGACATGAGCTGCTTAATACGGGAGAACACACTGGCCTCCGGCGGTTCTATACCCTGAGCTGCACGTGATATTGCACTGAGCAATTCACCCCGAGGAGTTGACTTCACTAGATAGTCACTAGCACCACGAATTATGCTCCGGGCGACGTAGGTTGGATTCTCGTAAGTCGATAGAATGATCACGTTCGTTTCCGGACTAAGATCCTTCACCTTCTCCAGGATCTCAATTCCAGGCATATCGGGTATAAGGATGTCGAGCAATATGACCATGGGTTGCAGTTCCGCGACCATACGGATCGCACTCTGGCCATCAAAGGCATTGCCAACGATTTGCGTATCAGTTTCCGACAACATGGAATTAATTCCACTATGGATTAATTCATGGTCATCGACGATGAGAACTGTTATGGGCATGAGTAATTACTAGGGATTATCGGCTGTGGTAATTAGCCTTTGAATCATTACTTAAACGTGACTGAGTAAAGCCATGTTTTTAGGACGGTTTGGAGGGGTAGGGGGCGGGGTATTCCTATAGGAATCGTATTTATCATAACAATTTCCGTCCTGGTGTTCAAAACGATTATTAAATTCTTCCGCTATTGAATTCTGCGCGACAGAAGGAAATCGATATTCCGAGTTGATGTGATGTAGCTACACAAAGCGGTCCCAGAGCTTGTTGCTCAGCCCCGATATAGTGAACGATCACCTGTTTATCTATGAGTACCTCGATGTGTAAGATTTCCGTATCGAGCCGTTGTTCTCGAAAAGCATTTTCAAGGTGAGTGGTCAATGTGAGTCTTAGCTCGTCGTGGTTTACATTTTCCGCATGATTAGTGCTAGTTATTGTCCCCGTTTCTATCCCGGGACTTGTAGATGCACTTTCGTTAATGATTGTGAGGCATTCTAACCCCCGGGGAGTTCTGCCTATACATTGATCCCCCTTAGCTAACGTTGTGTTGTCGTTAGTTGTGAACCGCCCCGTTCTTTTATCCCAACCGTAATGACAAAGGTACGTCTTCACTAAAGATTGTTCTGCTGTAACTTCTGATAGGAAAACCTCCCCGCTGTTGATCACTAGGTCGAAAACCTCGATTGGATTGCACTCATTCGTAAGGTTGTTCCCCGTGGACGTGTCGAAACATAGCCCGTGCCAAGGACATCGAAGCGTCCCATCAACGACTTCGACTTCGGACAGGTCAGCGCCTTGGTGCGGGCAATGTTTAGAAAACGCGAACCATCGATCGTCCTCACGCCTCCGAACCGCCACTTCTTTGTCTTCGAAAACGACAACCACCGTTTTATTAAAACCGAACTCCCAATCATGGCCGATTCGCTTACGGTTCATAAATTCTCCACCTTGCGGCTCTCCGTAGTTCCGAGGTATTCTAAATATCTTACTAGCCTAGTTCCCTAAGCCATTTTATCCAATGAATCTTTCACCGCCCGCCCTAGATGTTCTTATCGTGGCACCGCACCCCGACGACGCCGAATTGGGTATGGGAGGGGCTATCTGCAAATTTATAGACGAAGGCAAAAAGGTTGGTATTCTGGAATTGACGGATGGCGAACCGACACCTCACGGCTCCGTTGAGATTCGTCGTCGGGAAACAAATCTCGCAACAGAGGTTTTGAAAATAGAGTGGAGAGGTTGTTTGGGACTCGAAAATCGATCCTTGCAACCGACCTTAGAGGCCAGAAAACAATTGGCGAGTGTGTTTCGACTTTGCGGTGCTCCCTGGATCTTCGCACCCTACTGGAACGACGCCCATCCAGACCACGTGGCCGCTACCCAATTAATAGAGGACGCAAGGTTCTGGGCAAAGTTGTCTAAGACTGACATGCCGGGGCAACGCTATCATCCACGGCGAATTTACAACTATTTTAGCGTCCACTTAAAGCAAGTTGTAGAGCCCGCATTTATCGTTGATATCTCGGGGCATTTCGAAAAGAAGTTGGAAGCAATCCGATGCTTTAAGAGCCAGTTTATCACTGGGCGGTCGCAAACAACGCCGACGTTTGTTGACTCAGTCATCACCACCGCGGAATATTGGGGCCAAATGATCGGCGTTCGTTACGGGGAGCCGTTCCAATGTAAGGAGCCCATCGGCTTAGCCACCATGGATTCTCTTATTTGATTTAATGTGAAATCATTACTTCTTTTTGACCTGGAATACACCTTTATCTTTGTCAGTGTGATAGTTGGCGATGAATTCATTGGCTTGGTAAGTGACTTCATAATGATAAACACCAAGTGCACGTCCAAGATCCTGTTTGCCACTAAGTTTAGTGACACCGTCTTCCTGCGACGTCACGTTCAGCTTGACCAGGAATTTGAACGGTACTATTTTGAAAAAACGACCCGTAAATCGTGCGCTGACCACGTTTTCGTCTGAAACAGTAAACTTGGCTTTCAACGGCCCTTCGTGGCCGGATATCTCACTGCTCCATGTTCCGGCCCAAGTCCCGGACAAATTGCTGAGTTCACCTGCATTTACATGGACAGCCATAAAAAAGGCTACGATTGTCATGGTTACGGCTAATAGTTTGCGAGTTGGCTGCATCCGGAACGGACTCCTAAAACGTTACAGTTCTTTTTCACGAATCTTGTTATGCTAGAGTACCAGATAAGCAGCCTATAATGAAAGATGTTTTGTGAAAGATAGAGTAACTACGACATGCAACAGATTAAGATATTTAAAAGTATTGAAAGTGAGCTCGGTAGCTTAGAAGGAGAGATCAACGACTGGATCTCAGAAGAATCCGTGAGGATTGTTGAAATCTTTGGAAATATTGCGCCTCAAAGTCCGTCTACCCCCGGGATGGGTAGTTTTTCCTCATCCGATGTCTTAGTGGTAATCCTTTACGAACGTTGAATTTAGCGGGTGTGGTAGAATTCGTTCGCCTCAGACCGAGATGAAGTCATCATGAGAATAGACAGAATTGAGCTTTATCACGTGGCCATGCCTCTTCTCTATCCATGGAAAACAGCCTATGGGGAAGACGCGGAGGTTCACAGCGTACTTTGCCGAATGGATAGTGGCAGTATAAGCGCCTGGGGCGAATCGGCTCCGCTAGCGGCGCCCTGCTATAGTCCCGAGTGGGGGCAGGGGATTTTTAACGTTGTAAAACAATGGTTAGCGCCTAGAATCGTCGGAATAGAGGTGCCATCAGGTGAAAATCTTCAAGCTCGGTTGGACGTCTATAAAGGAAACCCCTTTGCAAAGGCAGTCCTGGACAATACCTGGTGGTCACTTTATTCCGCGATGGAAGGTAAACCGTTACATGTTTTATTAGGCGGGACTCGCGACCGCATACCCGTAGGTGCTGACTTCGGAATTATGGATTCATTAGACGACCTGTTAGATCAGATCGGTGGGGCCAACGCGCAAGGATTTCGACGCATCAAACTTAAGTTTCGTCCCGGATGGGATGAAAGCATGGTTAAGCAAGTTCGTGAAACATTTCCCAACGACGTATTTCACATCGATTGTAATTCCGGTTATCGGATTAACGACAAGGACATGTTTCGAAGGTTAGATAGATACGGTCTGGCCATGATTGAACAGCCGCTCAATCATGACGACCTATTAGATCATGCCGAGCTTGCGCGGTCTATTGAGACCCCCGTTTGCCTTGACGAATCCGTTTCAAGTAGGCATCTCGCTAAGCAGGCGATCGCTTTAAAGTCCTGTCATTATGTAAATGTAAAGCCCGGTCGCGTTGGAGGCTTAACGGTGGCGCGGGAGATTCACGACCTATGCGATCGCGCTGGGGTTCCATGCTGGGTTGGTGGTATGCTTGAAAGCGCGACTGGTGGCGCGCTTTGTACGGCACTTGCATCGCTTTCGAATTTTACATATCCCGCGGATATATTTCCAAGCCACAGATATTATCACGAGGACCTAAGTGATCAGAGTATAGAACTGTCGGCTGACTCGGAAGGGAGGCCGTCAATCAGAACCTTTGATTCTATTCCGTCCCCGAACCCTGAACGTCTAAAAAAATGGAGTTTGCAAACGGCCGTCATTTGCCCCTGACCTATTAGGGGCGATCCTCTTGGATTTCGGTAGTGTGACGCCCGCTAAAGGGATAGGCGTTATCTTGAAAACCAAATCCGCTGTGCTCCCCAGGCGGAACGAGTGAATCGACGAAGGCTTCGTCTTCCGGTGTTACCTGATAGGAAAGTGCTGTTAAATTGTCGTCAAACTGCTCCATGGTTCGAGGGCCGATGATTACGGAAGTAATGATCGGGTTTGCTAATGCCCAAGCAAGAGCGAATTGGCTGGTGTTCACTCCTTTAGCATTACAATAGGTATTAAGCTTCTCCGCTACGTTGATACTCGCGTCTCGCAATTCCGCCTGTAACATACGCCGATCGCCCCTCGATGCACGACTTCCATCGGGGAAATCCTGGCCCACTTTATATTTACCGGTAAGAATCCCTCTCGCGAGAGGGCTATAACAGACCACTCCCAGTCGGTGTTCTCGACACAAAGGTAGCAATTCCACCTCGACATCCCGATTTACGATATTGTACAGGGGTTGAACACATGCAAATCTGTTCAGGTTATATTCCGCGCTCTTCCAAAGCGCCTCACAAAGTCGCCACGCGCGGAAATTAGAACAGGCGATGTATCTCACCTTCCCGCTTCGCACCATGTCATCCATAGCGCGAAGGGTTTCTTCAATTGGCACCTGATAATCGGGAGTGTGTGTGTAGTAAATATCGACGTGATCCAACCCGAGCCGAGTTAAGCTGGCGTTGAGCTCCTGCATCAAGTGGTAACGACTCGCGCCCTGTTGATTGGGCCCGCCGCCCATTTTCTGGCGTCCCTTCGTGGCAATCACTAAGTCGTCCCGCCTGCCGCGAACTCCTTTGCCGACGACTTCCTCTGAGGCGCCAAGACTGTACATGTTAGCTGTATCCACAAAATTGACACCGTGGTCAAAAGCTTTATGCATAATCTTAATGGAATCCGGCTCGGTCGTCTGGCCGCCGAACATCATTGTTCCGAGGCAAACGCTTGATACCTTTACTCCGGTATTTCCTAAAAAGCGATATTCCATTTGAATTCCTCCTCGAAAAGTTGATTATTTAAGGCTTCACTGCAGAGAGAACGAACTTGGGTGTTAGCGAGTCGAAACTCAAACGTTCAAGTTGGTAATTTCCACGCGATACATTTACCATCAGTACGTTAACGTCAACAATCGTGTTACGAAGGATGGTTTGAACTTCATTTAGATTTTCAATGCTTGTCATATCAGCGACGATTCTTCCGCCGGATTTAAGTCTGGCCAGTGCATTTGCCACGATACTTGCTAGCTGCCTTCCTGTTCCACCAATAAAAATCGCATCAGGATCAGGTAAATCCCGCCACGCATCAGGCGCTTGCCCCAGGATGGGCGTAAGGTTTAAGAGCCCAAAACGATCCGCATTTTGTTTAATCAGACCGAAATCGTCATTGTCCATCTCGACAGCATAGACGTGCCCGCCTGTGGCTAGCTGGGCAGCTTCTATCGCTACACTTCCGCTACCAGCACCAATATCCCAAACGATACTATTACGGCCGATGTCCATTTCAGCCAGAGCGATGACGCGAATCTCCGAATTTGTAAGTAATCCCCGCTTGGGTTTCGATTGCAGGAACATCTCATCGGGATTCCCGAAGATCCGTCGGCCTTCCATTTCTATGGCCCGGTCTGGAACATTCGGTTTCCGTACAAGGATCATCACATTTAGTTCACCAAACTCGACTTCCACGAAGTCGGAAAGGTCTCCAGATGTAACCCTTTCGTCCGGAGAACCCAGATTTTCGCAAACATAGGCTGTAAAGTAATCTATCTTTGCGTCGAGTAAAGCGGCGGCAAAAACAGCCGGTGTATTTTCCAATGAAGTAAAAACACCAACTCTTTCCGCGGAACGAACTTTATTTATGACGTGGCCAAGAGACTGAGTCGCCAAACTCGTTAAATAGGCTTCGTCCCAACTTTCCTTGACGCGTGCGAAGGCAAGTTGCATAGAGCTAACATGGGGGAGCACTTCAAAACGTTCTTTCCCAAGACGATCGCAAAGGTAGCGAGCCGTACCATAAAAAAGTGGATCCCCAGGAGCAAGGATTACAACTTGTTCGTCGTTGAGCTCCTCCAGTTTATTTGTCAGTTCATCAAATGCCGTGCCGGCGTCCCAGCACTGGACTCCTTCTGCTTCGAAAGATGAGGTTAACGACGAAGGGCCAATTAATACGTCCGCACTTGATACAATCTCTAGTGCTCGGCTCGTCATCCCATCCGCGCCGTCGTCTCCAATTCCGATGATATATATCTTTTTAACGACAGACACGATTTATTTCCTGCTTTGCTGACATAAGTTGATATGGCCAATCGCAACCCCCATTTGGATACAAAAAAAACACCCGCCAAGGGACGAGTGTTTATCATGATCCTGCGCAAAGAGCTTAGGCTTGAAATGAGCTTCCGCAACCACAAGATTTAACCGCGTTTGGGTTTTCAAAAGTAAAGCCACGGCGATCCAATCCATCGTACCAATCGATGACTGTACCATCTAAGTACAAAGCACTTTTCTTATCGACGATGACGCCGACACCATGGTAATCGAACTTGCTGTCCGACGACTCATTGTAGTCGCTTTCAAATTTCAATGAGTAGCTGAAACCACTGCATCCACCACCGACAACGCCAATCCGTAAGCAAGTGGCGTCATCCATTTTCTGTTCTTCGAGGACTCGCTTTACCTCAACAGCAGCTTTTTCAGTCAGAGTAATTGCCATGATCACTGTAACTCCAGATTTATCGAATTGCGAACGATTCTAGTTATTAAATACATTTCCAGCGGCTAAGCGTGTTCGCTTGATCACAAGCAAGGATCACGCTACCCACTACATTAATAGGATAACTAAAGCGGAGAATATTGGAAAGGTCTCTCATTCGATAAGCCGGGGGGTTAAAAACTGGGCGGGCACTGTAATAAAGTACCTGAAACTATATAATCACGTTGAAAGAAGGCTCACTAACACCCGGCAAGCTTATTGTTACAGGAAAGCAAATTCATGACTAAGCCCGATGTTGAACATGTACTAGTTGTTCCAACTGAACTTTTTCATTCATTAGGTTATTTCCAGGGATTTACAGCTGACGTAGATACGTACCTAGGCACGCTGTTTAATAGGGAAAATATAAGCTATCGTCCCCGCCCCCTCATGGAGGAAGACGCGAGTTTTAAACAGCTCATACCCTATGTAATATTCAGATACATTGACGAGCAAGGGGGGGTTAGTCTCTACCAGTATTCAAGGGGGGGAGGGTCTGGCGAAAAACGTTTGGTCGCGAAAAAATCAGTCGGCATTGGCGGGCATATTTCGCAAGAGGACGACAACGCTGATGACTCGGACCCCTACCATGACGGTATGGCTCGAGAGCTAAAAGAGGAAGTTGTCATTGAGACGCCCTACGTCATTAAGTTGGTGGGCCTGATCAACGATGATGAAACAGAAGTTGGTAAAGTTCATTTGGGGATTGTCCATATCTGTGATGTGGAGGCTCCGCTTGTCCGTTCCAACGAAGTTGAAATCGAAGGGAACGGGTTTCAGCCCGTATCTGAACTGCTCGCAAATCTGGACGGCTTCGAGACGTGGTCATCCATTTGTCTTCAGGCCCTGTTTACCTAAACACACGGTGGGACTTTGAATCCATGGTGAAGACGCCCGTCTATATGGATAATCATGCTACGACTCGGGTCGACCCTCGGGTGGTTGAAAGCATGTTGCCATTTTTCCATCAGTTTTATGGAAATCCAGGAAGCGTCAACCATGTCTTCGGTTGGGACGCGGCCGCTTCCGTCAAGGAAGCTAGGGAAGCGATCGCTGACCTGATTAACGCGAACCCTATGGAGATCGTGTTTACAAGTGGCGCTACTGAGAGCAACAACCTTGCCATTAGAGGGGTAGCCGAAAGGAAACGCCGTTGTGGTAGTCATCTCGTTAGCCTCAAGACCGAACATCATGCAGTACTTGACCCCTTATCGCGGCTTAATCGTGCAAATTATGAAGTAACCTGTTTGGAGGTAGATCAGCAGAATAAGCCCACGGCTGGCCAGGTCGATCTTTGCCTATTAAGGGATTCGATCCGTCCAGATACCTGCCTCGTCTCTGTCATGCTTGCCAATAACGAAATAGGAGTAATTCAGGATCTTGAAGCTATCGGGGCGGTTTGCAAAGAAAATAACGTATTGTTGCATTGTGACGCAACGCAAGCGGTTGGTAGGGTGGAAATCGACGTCCAGCGAATGAATATCGACCTGCTAAGCTTTTCCGCTCATAAGTTTTACGGCCCCAAAGGAGTAGGTGCCTTGTTTACGAGGAAGGACGCTCCGAATGTCCGCCTCGAACCATTAGTAACGGGCGGTGGTCAGGAGAACGGCGTCCGCAGTGGAACGTTAAATCCTGCTGGGGTTGTTGGAATGGCTACGGCGATGAAAATTGCTGTAGCCGAAATGCCCGAAGAAAACAAAAGGCTTCGGAAGATGCGCAATAGGCTTTATACTGAATTAACAAGGGAGGTAGCCGATGTGGTCCTCAACGGGCCATCGCTCGATAGTGAAGAAATTAGGTTGGCTAATAACTTAAACATGTCATTCTCAAACGTCGACGGTGAGGCGTTAATGATGAGCATGCGGGACCTCGCGGTTTCGAGCGGCAGCGCCTGCAGCTCAACAAATCCGGAGCCAAGTCATGTTCTACGCGCTATCGGACTCTCGGATGATATGACCAGAGCAAGTTTGAGATTCGGCCTTGGGCGATTTAATACGTGCGACGAAATTGATTTCGCGGTCGAATTGATTTCAAGTAGTGTTACGCGATTGAGAGCGATGAAAACGGTTTGATCAAATGATCAGCATCGCATCTCCATAACTGTAAAAGCGGTACTTCTTCTCGATGGCCTTGCGATAGGCCTCTTTCAATAATTCATGGCCTCCGAAAGTTCGGACTAACACGAGCAAAGACGATTTCGGTAAATGAAAGTTGGTGAGCAGCGCGTCGACACTGCGAAAACGGTAACCGGGTGATATGTAAAGATCTGTTGTGCCCTCCCAGGCAGAAAGATTCCCGTTGGCGGCGGACGTTTCCAAGACCCGCACAGAGGTTGTCCCCACGCTGTATACTTTCCCACCAGACTGTTGGACTTGCGATAGGTTTTGTGCCGTTTCGTCGCTGATACGCCCCCATTCGCTGTGCATCTTGTGACTTTTGATATGCTGCCCGACCATTGGACGAAACGTACCAATTCCAACATGCAAAGTCACCTTTTGAATGAGGGTACCCTGCTTGGAAATCTGACCCAATAGGCCATCAGAAAAATGTAGGCCCGCCGTAGGGGCTGCCACGGCGCCGGGGTTAGTAGCGTAAACCGTTTGGTAATCATTTAAATCGGTTTTAGTGGAGACGCCGCCACGAATATAAGGTGGCAAAGGCACCTCGCCAACGCTCTTCAGCAGTTCAAAGAAGGTCCCTGGGATTGAGGGCTTCACAAGCCATAACCCGCCCTCCATCTTCTCGATGAAGTTTAGCGTATATTGTTGTTTGCCATTTTGGTCGAACAATCCCACCTTTTCTTGAGGATGTATCGTTCCCCGCGTTTTACTTAGGATGCGCCAATGAGTTTCCCCCTGTGCTTCGACAAAAAGCCCTTCCCACTTCCCGCCAGTCTTCAGACGAATTCCACGAAGCCGAGCAGGAATAACTTTTGTGTCATTGAGCACAATCGCATCATTGGAGCTGATGATAGCTGGGAAGTCTCGAATGTGGAGGTCAGTGATAGCCCCCTTGGCTCGATCAATGAGCATCATACGCGCGTCAGTGCGGTCTCGCGTGGGGTGCTGCGCAATGAGGTCTTCAGGCAACTCGTAATCGTAATCATTCAAATGCAACATGACGTCAATATCATGACTTCCGCTGCCTAACATGCAAGATGTTAATCGGCGATTATTTTTGGCATTGGTTGAAACGCTACGCAGGTGATAATGTATATGGGAATGGCCCTTCGTAAAATCAAACCGTAAGCAGTATGAAAATTGCGTTAGTTATCACCGAGTTAGATCCAGGGGGCGCTGAGCGGAATCTCGTCAAGCTGGCTACTGGGTTCACCCGGTTGGGCCATGAAGTCACGGTGATTTCGATAGGTCCGGTTCCGAAGAAGAGGACGTTGCCTTTGACTCTGGAGCGTGCGGGGGTTGCGGTCGTTTATCTGAATTGCCGCTCCATCTGGTATTTTTTCATCGCGGTAATCAAACTGCGATCCTTGTTACGACGGATTAATCCTGATGTTATCCAGTCATTCCTTTATCATGCAAATATACTAACGAGCATAAGCAATGCTTACGGCATCCCGCACTATGTGGGACTACGAGTTAGAGACCCGCGGGAATCTCGATACCTGCGTCTCGCCCGATATTCCTCCCGCTGGAGCGGAATTATTTGCGTCTCCACAGACGTTGAAGACCATGTCAGGCCATTTTTCGATGATGCGTGTGCACCCATTTATACGATCGGTAACGGGGTCGATACGATTGCAGTCAAAGAGGCTGCAATGAAGGAATGGCCCTCTGATCTTCCTCAGCCCGAAGAATCGCTCGTCTTCATTGGTAGGTTGGATCGGCAGAAGGGGATCCAAACACTTCTAGCAGCGGTTCCAGAGCTCTTAGATGACTTCCCAAAGCGACAGTTGTTTGTTATTGGCGATGGCCCACTTAAACAAGAGATCGAAGGGGCTATCGATAAACTTGATTCAAAGCAGCGAATCCATGTTACGGGGTATCGTGACGATGCCTTGACCATCCTCGCGAGGGCCACACTGTTTGTATTCCCAAGCCATTGGGAAGGAATGCCCAATGTTATTATGGAAGCGATGGCATTGGGTATCCCCATATGTTCAACTCCGGTTGACGGAGTCGTGGAATTGCTTGGCAACGAGTCCAGGCAGATCCACGATCGCGACTGTTGGGCCATGGCGGCTTCTGCAATGCTAGGAATGGATCCAGAGCAATTACAGTCGATAGGTGCCATCAATTCATCCGTCATTGAAAGTAAATTCACGATTGATAAGATGGTTGACCAGTATCTTGACGCCTACAAACGGAACAACGGACATGTCTGACCAACACACCAAACCAAGTATTCATGTGTCGGTGCTACCACGGGAAACTATTGACAATCTTTCCCTCAAGCCCGGTAGCGTTGTCATTGACGGCACGCTGGGGGGAGGTGGGCATACACGCAAGATCGCCGATATCGTTGGAAAAGACGGGCTTGTTATTGGATTAGACCGCGATCCGGAGGCCATAATGCGTTGCGAGCTCTCATTAGCGGGTCAGCCCGTTGTTTTGTCGCAGAGCAATTTCGCAGAGGCATCCGACGTCCTTGACGAGCTTGGCATTACGAAGGTGGATGGAATCTTACTGGACTTGGGTCTGTCGTCTGATCAATTGGAAGACGATACACGGGGTTTCAGTTTTAATTCGGATGGTCCGCTAGATCTTCGGTTTGACAAACATGAAGGCGAACCTGCGTATCGTCTGATAAATCGCATGCGCCAAGAACCACTAGCCAATTTAATTTTCGAGTTCGGTGAAGAACGCCTCTCCAGACGTATCGCTCGCAAATTAGTAGGTTTACGAGGACAGGAGGAATTGCGATCGGCGAAACAAATCGCTGATGCCATTTATGGATGCTATCCGAACCCGGGGCGGCAACGGATTCACCCGGCCACGCGGACGTTTCAAGCCCTTAGAATCGCAGTGAATGATGAATTGCGTTCTCTCGAATCCGCCCTTAAACGGTTGCCCGATCTCCTCAATGCAGATGGCCGGCTCTGCATTATCAGTTTCCATTCCTTAGAAGATCGACGAGTCAAACGAGCGTTTCGCGCAGACGAACGACTGGAAGTCCTAACTCGCAAACCGATTATTGCGGGGGACGAAGAACTCCACAACAACGCCAGAAGTAGGAGCGCTAAATTACGTGTTGCTCGGAGGCGCTAATTTTCGCCCTTGTGCAGATGTTCAAATCGCACTTCCCGCGTAGATTGAGGGCTGTCCGATGGGTTCGTTAAGATGCCGTACAGTTCCGGTCTGCGGGCACGTAGCCACCGCCTTCCCGTACTCGTCGCCTGGAGTGCGAAATCGAGTTCTCCTATCACGATCGCATCCCCAGCGTGACAGGTTTCTTTGATTATCCGCCCATAAGGGTCAATGAGCATCGCGTTGCCTGTCCGTATTTCGTCGTCATCTCTTCCGATACCGTTACTGAAAATAAGAAAGAGACCGTTATCGTGAGCCCGAGCTGGAAGCCATCGCATTAGCCATTCTCTTCCCTTTTCGCCACGCAATTCGGTTTCGATCGCTTCTGGAAATCGATTTCTGTTATCCCATAGCTCGCTATCGACAAGCCCCATGGCATGAGGACTTCCGGAATGACAGCCACCCGTCTGATGAGGTGCGATTAAAACCTCGGCGCCGGCCAAAGCAGTAGCGCGGACGTTCTCTACCAAATTATTATCGTAGCAAATAAGGATTCCACACTGCCGGCCGTTTGGTAACGTGAACACGGTGAATTCATCACCGCATTCAAGATGCTCACTGATAAAACAATGGAGTTTACGATGCTTAGATAACAGGCCATCCGCTCCGATCACTGAATATGAATTAAACAGCTCGTCCGAATCCCGATCGTATTCAACATGACCTACTCCTATCACTATACTGTGCTCAGCCGCAATTTCTTGTAGCTCAGCAAATACCCTCATCTGAATAAGGTCCTGGGAAAGATTGACCAGCTCTGGTCGATTTAACTTCCGCAAATGCCAATAACCTGTGAGACAACATTCTGGAAACGCGATCATTTCACATCCCTGCGAAGCTGCCTGGACGGTAAAGCATTTTATTATCTCGAGGTTGTAGCTGACCTCGTTCGCACGATGTTCAAACTGAGCGGTTGCGACCTTCATTTGCATTGCACCCCAAACAAAAAACCGCAAGTCCAACACACACCCGCATCAAGGTTGGACCAGCGGCTTATCTTTGTGAAGGACTGACGAGTCCTCACTATTTTATTCGCCAATACTGATATCGAAGCTATCTGCTTCGTCATCAAACGGCATGAACTCATCACCAAAGTCAATCTCTAATTCACTAACCTCAGTGTCAACTTCCGGGGGCGGCGTCGTTTTACGTTTACCGCAACCAAACACCATCAAAGAACCGGTAAGTACTAACAAAGTAATAATTTTCATCTTGCTAATTCCCTAATTAAGACGAGTGTGCCGGTAGAAATATTGCAACCTAAGTCGTGGGAACCTAGGCTGCAATATTGATAGAAGAACCTATTCTCGCTTAAATGCGTAATTAGGGTTTTCCTGATCGAAATCAACGTCTTTTAATCCGGTATTTATCTTAAGGTTGAGGTACGTATATTCCTCAATAAGTTCCGGACGAGCGTCGTCAGTCTTCGGCCAATCGTAAGAAGCGTATCGGATCGGCATCCCTAATTCATCGTCGACAAAGATTTGCGCGATATGAAAGTCATAAGGAGCGCGTTTTTCCGGGTGAGTGACCTGTATCAGCGTACAAACACGTCCGTTGATTTTTGCTCCCTTTCTAAACTGAACTTTACAATCACCAGCAGCCCGGTCACGGTTGCCTCGTTGCAACAGTTGTTTCATAAGATTTTCGACACCCACTTCGGTCAACGGATACCGCTGACCCTTCATGGCTAAGAATCCCGCGGGGTCTAATTCTAAGTTCGGCAACGCACCCTTGATACCGCCACCGCCTTCGTGGACCAGCATCTTATTTTGGTGTTGTCCATCAACGTAAATTACTTCCCGGCCTTTTGCATCTGCCGGTTTAAGAAAATACATATAAACGGAAAAAGGAACCTGTGGCTTTGGGTTACGGACCTTTAGATAAATATACTCGTAAGCCTGTAGCTCTCCCTCGACTCGCTCTCGTTTGACTAGCGTTGCTGTGTAATCACGCACACTCTTTTGTGAGAACTCAAGGCCTTTTGACGCCATTGTTAACGCAGGGTCCAGCGCATGTGCTGCAGCAGGGTTGTTTTGCGCCTTTGCATCAGCAATCTTCAGTGGTGTCGCTTGCTGGCCATAAGAAATTTGGCCTGTTAATAAGAGGCTAGCTAAAACTGCCCCTAAACTAAACGTTCGTAACATGTGAATCTCCCTTTCACTGGACTTACTACTGCCGGAGCAAGTCCACAACTATCTTCCCTGAATAGTTCGAATACACGCCCTCGTTGAAAACAACTAATCGTGTATTGTCATGTATGAGATATCGCCTATGTTCTGTCTAAAAAATGAGTGTTTAACAGGACGATGATATAGAATTAATCTTTTAAACAAACTACTTATTTACCGAAGCAGGACAGGCCGCAGTCCCGCCCTAGACTGCCCGTTTTAACAGGTGTTGCCAGATGCAAATTGAAATCCCAATTGATGGTAGTGTTAAGTTGGAAGTTACCACCGTGGTTTCGGAGATGTTTTCGCAAAATGCTTTTATTCTACGACGTTCTGACCAAACGGGTTGTTTGGTGATTGATCCCAGTTTTGAAGCAGATAGCATTTTGAAATACCTTGCGGAACATAACTACGACGTATCCGCGATCTTAAATACCCATGGCCACATTGATCATATCATTGGTAATAAAACAATTAAGGATCGATTTCCAGCCGCACCGTTGATCATAGGTGAACTTGACGCCTATAAATTATCCGATCCCCAGGCCAATCTCTCCGCCGGCTATGGAATTGAAATTAATAGTCCCGAGGCTGATAAAACAGTCAAGCATGGTGAATTCCTATCGTTTGCTGGGATCACGCTGGAGACAAGGTGGACGCCCGGCCATAGCGCCGGTCACGTTGTTTGGGTTTATGAAGCCACAGGGGCTGGCCTAGTGGTTAACGGTGATGTGCTATTCGCAGGTAGTGTAGGTCGAACGGATTTTCCCGATGGAAGCTTTGAAGCGTTGGAACAATCTATACAACAACAACTGTACACACTGTCTAATGACACAGTCGTACTTACGGGGCATGGCAACATGACAACGATTGGTCAGGAGAAGGATACCAATCCGTTTGTCCGTCCCTTAAGTAGCTAGCCTAGATTATTCGAATTTGTTCGGCTACACTGCTTCCGCGTAGCTTTTCGGCTAAGTCCGCTTGGGAAAATGCCGGCCACTCCAACCTAAACGTTGTGCCCGAACTACCATCTGAAATAACGACAATATCGCCCTCGTGCTCCCTTAGTATTTTACGGCTAACCGCCAAACCAAGCCCCGTACCCTGGTTTCCTTTCGCGGACACAAACGGCTGGAATATTTTATCGTGATCCTGGTCGGCTATTCCTGGGCCATTATCGGTCACGTCGACTTGAAGCATCTGTGCGCCGACATCATGTTCAATAGAAATCCGAACCTCGCCATTTTCATTATCGATTACTGCGTCCAGTGCGTTGGCGGTAATGTTCAATAGGGCACGGTGTATTCCTTCTGGATCGAAAACATATTCGGTGCCGCCGGGCAGACTGTCGCAGACTAATGTCGTACCCTCATTATCTGCTCTGAGTTTGAGCATGTCGGCAACATCTTCGATTACGTGATTTAAATTAGAGGCGACGGATTCCGGGCGTCTCTCTTTGCTGAACGTCAGCATGTCCAAAACTAATTCAGAGATTCTCCCTTGATTACGCTGGACAATCTCCCAACCCTTCTCAAGGACGTCTAACTCCCCTTTTTTCAACCCCTCATCTACGAGGTAACTCCCGCCCTTCACGCCCTGGATTATATTTTTGATGTGGTGTGAAATCGCTGTGACGGTTTGACCAATGGCGGCAAGTCGCTCTGCCTGAACCATCGACGAATAATACATCGTATCTTCGATCGCCAGCGCCGCTTGATGTGCGATGGCCACCATGAGTTTAAGATGTTGGTCAGTGAACAGCGGATTATAGACGCCCACTATCGGAGCTTCGTCGGCATGCGAAGTATCTATATAGATGACACCCACTACACCGTAACGCCCTGTAAGAGGCACGCAGATAGCCTCCTTAATTTGGTTCCCAAGTATACTTCCGGCCGCCTCCCATCTCTGGTCTTCGGTTGCATCCGTGGTTAACACACCTTCGTTATGCTCAATGACGTACTCAAGTATTCGTTTACTAATGATCATGCCATGACTATCCGTGACGCCTTCGCGGTATCGACTTACTTGCGGCTTCATTTCACCGGTTGTTGCGTCCAACAGGATGATACAGCCTCGATCTGCCTCAACCCATTCAAAGATGAGATCAGTAAGCTTTTCAAGTAGTTGATCGATATCTATCGTCTGGCTGACGGCCTGGGTCGTTTGATACATTACCTGCAAATGACGTTCGACGTCCTCGTGTTCTTGGGCATCTTCCCCGCTATTCGTGATGTAGCGTCCGGCAATCTGTGGGGTTGCGGATTGGATGATTCGAGACACCGTATTTTCAGTGGCGTCAAGGAGCACATCGGCTTTGGCATCCTGACGAGACTTGGTAGGCCCGTCAGATACGACGAAATGGGTCCTGCCTAATTGAAGCCTGTCGCCGGAATGGAGCTTCTTATTTTCGCAGGCAACTCCATTCACGAAGGTCCCGTTCGAACTCTGTAGGTCGTGGACCTCTAACCCTAAATCAGTAACACGTATCTCAGCATGGTACCTCGACACTTCGGTATCCCTTAACTTAAGGTCATTCGCGGTATCTCGTCCAATTCTAAAGACGCTGCCCTTGATGTCCTTTCGAACACCTTGGTCAGGACCCTGAATAACGTATAGGTACGCCATAATACGGATTGAGGTAAATGAGAAACAAACAATTGTAAACAGTCGGAGAGACCATCCACGGAACAACGATTATTGTATTCAGATGGTACTCGTTTACGGGTAAAAAAACGAGTTTTTAATGTCTTTCTCTAAATAGTTTGCAGCTAAGTTAGTGAATGCCGTTAACAGGTTGACTGGTTGCTTAGGACTTATAGAATCAACAGTGAACAATTCATAGTCGGAGGTTCCCAAAGAGGGAAATGATAATGCGCAAATCTAATTACACTCTTGCTCTGGTCGTTTTGTTTCTGGTAGTAATACCGCAACTATTCGCGGCTGAGAAACGTGAATTCAAAACAGACAAGTTAGTTAAGAGCATCACGGAACGAGTCCGCTACTTAGCTTCAGATGAATTGGAAGGCAGAGGGGTTGAAACGGAAGGAATTAATAAGGCCGCCGACTATATCGCGGACCATTTTGAGACCATTGGATTGCGAGTCGATAGTTACAACGGCACCCCCTTTCAGCCTTTCCAGATCTCTACCGATGTGAAGCTTGGGGAACCAAGTGATAATTACCTGACGATTGCCGGTCCCGCCGGGACTGATGAACCCTCTAGCATCAGTGAATTGACATTGGGCTTCGAATTTAACCCCTTGGCGATTGGGGCTAGCGGCACTTTCGATGCAGAGGTGGTCTTCGTTGGTTATGGCATTGAAGCGGAAGATTTGAAATACAACGAGTATGCAGATGTCGATGTAAAAGGCAAGGTAGTTATTGTCGTTCGTAAAGAACCCCAACAATCGAATCCTGAGAGTGTCTTCGACGGACTTAAGTCGTCTCGCCACGCGACATTTCAGGCCAAGGTTTCCAACGCATATCAAAAGGGCGCCGCGGCCGTTGTCATGGTAAATGATGCCGGCGAAGCAGCCCGATATCTCTCTGGCCTGAAGCACGCGCTTTCTCAATATTCAGCCCAGTTAAAAGCGCTCACCAAAACCTTTGAAGAGATTCCAGAACCTTCTGACTCTGAAATTGAAAAACACAAGGAGGCGTTGCGGCAGACTGCCACCAATATCAGCGATACCGTAAGTGAATTGAATGGAGATGGGGACGCGATTCTTGATTTTGATGAGGCGGGGGCGCCTAGCAATCGTAAAAGTATGCCCGTTTATTTTGTACGCAGAGCTGTCATAGATCCCTTAGTGAAAGCGACATTTGGTAAAACGCTTAGCGAAATAGAATTGGAAGTCGATAAGACCATGACTCCTATTGTGGGGCATTTAGAGGGCTGGCGAATTAAGGGTAGCGCATCGTTATTACAGGAGAAGGCGAACGTTAAAAACGTGATTGGCGTTATGGAAGGCCGTGGGAGCCTTAAGGACGAAACGGTAGTCGTAGGTGCCCATTACGATCATTTGGGTTATGGAGGCCGCGGGTCACTTGCGCCCTGGACGAAGGATATCCACAATGGAGCCGATGACAATAGCAGCGGAACAACTGGAATGATGGAAATCGCGTCCTTGGTTGCCGCCGCGGATTCAAAAAATCGGCGTCGGGTCGTATTTATCGCATTCTCGGCGGAAGAACGTGGCCTCATTGGTAGTGCTTTTTATGTTAACAACCCGCTTTTTAATCTCTCGAACACAGTCGCTATGATCAATCTCGATATGATCGGCCGACTAACGGAGAATAAATTAATAATTACGGGTACGGGTACTTCCGACATCTGGCCTGCCTTGATCGAACGCGTTAACGAAACGCAGAAATTCGATATCACCCGGCAACCCGAAGGCACGGGGCCAAGTGATCACCAGTCGTTCTACTTGAAAGATATTCCCGTATTACATCTTTTCACCGGCCTCCACGAGTTTTACCATCGTCCCAGCGACGACGTAGAAATCGTTAATTTCCAAGGCCTGGCAAAGGTCGTACAGTTCGGCGCAGCGATCACACTGCACCTGCAGACCATCGAAACTCGGCCAAACTTCAAAAAATCGGAGAAGAAACGCAATGTCGCCAATACGGGAGGAGTTCGACCCTATTTTGGTAGTATTCCTGATTATGCAGACAGTGTAGAAGGGCTTCCCTTGAATGGTGTTTCAACGAATGGTCCCGCCGATCAAGCTGGGATCAAGCCAAAAGATATCATCGTAGGTATCAACGAATATAAAATCGGGGGGATTGAAGATTTTGACAGTGCACTACGCAAATTTAAGGCTGGTGACAAGATTAACGTGACAGTCCTTAGAGCACGAAAAAAATTGGTTCTACAATTAACAC
>Ga0115011_10001025_pt1 | contig 20636 bp, 18 predicted proteins | sample TroAtlMetagenome_2_FD_88705 | JGI IMG/M metagenome (GOLD analysis project Ga0115011, IMG submission 88705) | Marine eukaryotic phytoplankton communities from Atlantic Ocean - Tropical Atlantic ANT8 Metagenome | ecosystem: Environmental > Aquatic > Marine > Oceanic | place: Tropical Atlantic...
ATTAAATATTGGGAGGTCTGTGATTGAATCATTAATGACATGCCACTGGTGTGGTCGAACAGGAACAATTTTTTCATTACTTTCTTTTTCCGTAAATGAATAGGGAGCATTAGGTATTAGTTCGATTGGTATGAAGTTTGTTTTACCAAACAACCGAGCAACATTTTTATTCATCGGATTTCTATAAATTTCATCCGATGTGCCAATCTGTTCGGCTTTACCTTTGTGAATAACAACCATGCGATCGGCCATTGCTGTTGCATCTTCAATATCGTGTGAAACAAAAACTACTGTTGTTTTAGTTTTGCTAAATAGTTTGAGCAATTCGGTTCTGACAGATTCCTTTAGTTCTGGATCTAGGTGGCTTAGTGGTTCGTCTAGAAGTAGAAGTAAGGGGCGCGTTGCTAGGGCGCGGACCAAGGCGACACGTTGTTGCTGGCCGCCAGAAAGCTCATGCGGAAATCGTTGTTCTAATCCAGCAATGCCAGTCATATCAATCAGTTCATTAATCCAAGAGGGATCGTCCATTGCGCCTTTTCCAAATAAGATATTTTGACGGACTGTTTTGTTTGGGAAGAGAGCGTAGTCTTGAAAAACAAGACCGCAGTCTCGTTTCTCTGGAGCAACAAATACGGTTGAGCTATTCAGAGTGTTTTTATTAAGAATAACCTCGCCATAGTCTGGGGCCTCGAGTCCAGCTATAATGCGAAGAAGAGTTGTTTTGCCACTTCCGCTTCCTCCTATTAGAGCAATGACTTCACTGCTTTGGCAATTGAAACTGAGATCGTTTACAGCAGGGGGTTCGTTAGATTTATAGGACTTTGTAACGTTTTGGAGGGTAAGCAGGTTCATTTTTCAGTGTTACGTATTTGAGAGTTTAGCCATATCAAAGGCAAAAGGCTGACGAGAATGATGCAAAGTGCTGGCACAGCTGATTCAGGGATTTGTGCTTGTTGTGCTAGGTCGAACGTTTTTGTTGAGAGTGTCTCAAAATTAAAAGGTCGGAGTATTAATGTGAGAGGTAGTTCTTTCATAGTGTCGACAAAAACAAACAGTCCAGCTGCTACCAATGCGTTACGTAACAGTGGCATATTAATCTTAGTCAATGATCGTAGTGCTGTGGCTCCTAGTGACCTTGATGCATTGTTGATTTGCTCACAATTGCGTTCCATGCCTGAGTCGATTGGTTGCCATGCGACTGCGAGAAACCGTACCACATAGGCCAATACGAGCATTGAGAGTGACCCTGTCATAATCCAGCCAGTCGCTTGGTTTACTTGCTTGGATAAGAGCAGAATTCCAATAGCGATTACTGCTCCAGGGGCTGCATAACCAAGGATCGCTAATCGATTTGTTGCGTTGATTGTTCGGCTTCCAAAATAACGGGCGGTAAAGGTTAAAAAAATCGCAAGTAGTACTGTTATTAAGCTTGCAGCTGTCGCGATTGCGATACTGTTGAAAGTAAGCATTAGGAAGTTTGAATCAAAAACATTTCCTATAGTCTGACTGGCCCAGTAGGCCAAGCGAGAGAGAGGCAAGACAAAGCCTACTATAAGTGGAAATAGGCAGCATAAGATCGCCAAAAAGGATTTTATTTGACCAAGCTCATAGGGTTTAAAAGGTCGATCAGATTTACTGTTTTTATGAAACTTGGCTCCAAAACGTAGCCATTTTTCTAGTATTAGCAAAAATAGGATTAATACGATTAAGCAGGCAGCTAGGCGAAGTGCGCCTGGAAGATCACCTATTGAAAGCCAGGTGCGAAAGATCCCAGTGGTAAATGTTGGTATGTTAAAGTGTTTTACAGCACCGTAGTCATTGAGTGTTTCCATGATAACGAGAGAAACTCCTCCGACGATAGCCGGTCGGGCTAAGGGAAGTGCAGTGCGCCAAAATGTGGAGTGAGGTCCATGGCCAAGAGTTCGAGCTGCCTCTATACATTGGTTGCTTTGCTGTGTGAATGCAGCCCGTGCCACAAGGTAGACGTATGGGTACAGCACCGAAGCTAGCACAATAATTGTAACAGGATACACAATTGCGTCACTCATCAAGGTCATTGCTTCGGTGCTAAAATTTAGCCGTATCCAGATTAGGAACGGATTCAGTTTGTCAAGTAGGTCGAAGTAGGAATAGGCAGCGATATAGGTTGGAATTGCAAGTGGCAGGATCAGTGTCCACTCAAAAAATTTGCGACCAGGAAACTTGCAGCATGCGACTAGCCATGCGGATGAAACACCTAGAAGAATGGATAGGGTGGCTGTTCCAAATACGAGGATTAACGAGCCCTTTATGTATTGTCCAAGAACGGTTTCGCGTAGGTGTGTCCAGCTTTCTGCTGGTATGGTGAGATGCCATACAACTTCTGCCATGGGCAGAAATAAAAATAGTCCTATAACCAGTGCCGAAATCGTCCAAGCATTGAGCTTAAAATGAAACTCATGCTTTATGAAACGCAACCAGTATTGCGCAATTTTGATTACATATGCAGCCAATCCGGTGGAAGCTTACTCCCAACCGGCGAGATCGAACAGCTTCACTGCTTCAGCATTGTTAGCGCCTAGAATGGAGAGATTAACGTTATCTGCCTTGAATTTACCCCAGCTTTTGAGCAATTCAGATTGGTTGTTCTTGATTTTTACTGGGTACTCGTAGTTAACGTTTCCAAAGGTTTCCTGTGACTTTGCGCTTGTGAGGAACTCTAGAAATTGAATTGCTTCTTTTTTGTTTTTTGCACTGGCTGTAACTCCTCCACCACTAACATTAATATGTGCTCCACGATCTTTTTGGTTTGGGAAAAAGACACCGACGTTATTGGCTACCTCGCGATCTGCTGCTACGGAAGAATTTGCAAGAATTCCAAGATAATAGGTATTCATGATGGCTACATCGGCAAGTCCAGCGGCAACAGCACGTGCTTGATCGCGGTCACTGCCACGGGGAGCACGAGCCATGTTCTTGCGAACGGCCTTAGCCCAAGCGAGAGCTTTATCTTTTCCGTGTGCAGCTATTATAGAAGCGAGTAGTGATTGGTTGTAAATATTGCTCGATGATCTGGCAACAACTCGGCCTTTCCATTCCGGTTTAGCTAGAGCCTCATAAGTGGATAGCTCGCTTGTTTTAACACGATCCTTTGAAAAAACTATTACTCGTGCTCGAACGGTCATTCCGTACCAGTGCCCTTCCGGATCACGCATAGACTTGGGAACATTGCTGCGTAGCGTTTTGGACTTCACTGGCTGTAAGACGCCTGCAGATTTAGCCCGATGCAGTCGTCCGGCATCAACTGTAAGAAGTACGTCTGCAGGTGAATTTTTACCTTCAGTGACTAAACGTTGTATCAACTGATCGGCACTACCCTTAACGACATTTACTTTGATATTCGTTTTTTCGGTGAACTGTTTAAAAAGAATGGCGTCAGAATCGTAGTGGCGATGTGAGTACACGTTCAGTTCGGCGGCAGATGTATAAACACAAAGCAAAAAGCTAAGAACGAGAGATAATTTCAAAAAGTATTTCATACCAATCCGCAAATGCGGTCACCAAAAAAATGAGACAGAGTCTCAATTATGTCAAGCTTCAGATATTGTCCATTTTTTTTAATAACTGAGTTAAATATTATGAGCTAGAAGCTCTTAAGAAATAAGATTAGATATATTTTTGGCTTATGGAGTATCTGTTAAATCCTTTAACGTTTATTATTGGAAATATTTCGGCAGGCTTCGGCGATGACTTCGAGTTGGGATAGAAATTTTTCCCGATCGCCTTCAGGTAGTTGCTCGAGCACATGGCCTTGTAATTCGACTGCCTCTTGTCTTATGGCTTCATACTTATTCTTGGCTGAAGGAAGTAGTTCCACTCGGTTTGCACGGCGGTCTTTTTCATGCGGCCGGCGTTTAACTAAGCCATTGCACTCCATTCTTTCGAGTAACGATGCGATGGTATTAGGGTCGCTGCTTATTGCATCCGCAAGCGCTTTTTGAGTTAAGCCTTCTGGTTCGGCTTCGAGGAGTGTCCGGATTACTGTAAATTGGTCAGGAGTGAGATCCATCCTAGCGATCCGACGCCGGAACGCCTGATTCAAGCCATACCAAGCACGGCGTAAAAGGATTGGTAGGCGTCTGCGTGCTGGAGCATCCAGAGGTATCTCGGTATCTTTAATTTCGTTTGGAAATGGGTCCATCCGTAAACAGGCTGCCACGCTTCGTGTGATGGCACAAAAATTATTTACCTTTTACAGGCCGATTAGCAATCGCCAATGCACCTAGCATGATAACTGCCCCAGCCAATTGTTTGCCAATCATCGCTTGGCTGAGCAAGATCCAGCCAAGTGCGGCTGCAAATACCGGTTGCAGTAGTAAATTGAGTGAAGTTAAAGAAGCAGGTAGATGCCCAAATGCATATGCGATTAATCCTTGCCCGGCAAAATGACTAATTAGTGCTAGGCTAATTAGAATACCCCAACCATTTAGTTGGGGTGATATCATGGTTTCTCCACTGATCATTGCTGCAATAAACATTAACGGAATAGCGAATAATCCGCTCCATGCCATGATTTCTTGTGGAGGACAAGTTTCTCGAAGCTTTTTAACGGTTAACATGTATGAGCCATATGAAATGGCGGTTAGCAGGGACAGTGCGTCTCCGAAAAGTTGTTCCGGATTAAGTTGAAAACTGGTACGCATTAGGATCGCAGCCCCAAGTAATGCTAGTCCAAGTGCTATAAAAAAACGGGTGTGTATTTTTTCGCCAAATATATGTCTTGCCCAAATTGTGACCCAAAGTGGTGCGAAGTTGGCTAGTAGTGTTGCATTGGCAACTGTGGTATATTTGATTGACCAATGCCATGAAACCAGATCGATAGCGAAGAAAAATCCGGCTATAGCCATAAGTCCTATTGGGCGCTTTTGACGTTTGGATGAAGAGTATGATTTTGATGGTGATATCCACAGTACTAACCACATCAATGGCAAAGCAAATAAAACACGATAAAACCCAATGGAAGCTGGCCCAAATCCTCCATATTCAGGTTTTAGCGCGATTGCAGCGAAGACTGGTGCGAACCCAATCGCTAAGGCGCCAAATGCTAGTGCTATCATTGAAGACTGCCGAGAATTCACTAGAGGCCATCATATTTAAAATGGCATTTCTGTGCGAGATTTGCCGGCTCGCGGTAACGAGATGAGCAATGTAGATTATCAGGACGAGATGTTTTGGCATTGGTGCATGATTTTTTTTGTGGTCGGGTTGGTGGGGCTTGCTAGTCAGGGGTGTGCCCCAAATAGTGCCCCATCGGTCGATCATCATAGATCTGCTTCTCTTACGATTAATTTGAAAAAAACGACACTAAATGCTTGTTTAGTTTGTCATAGTACTAAGGAAATGCAGCGTGGGCCGGTGTTAAATGGTTTTCCTGATTGGTATCTAGAAAATCAGTTAAAAAAATTTCAATTGGGGTATAGAGGTAAGAATCCGAATAATCGAGCCGAACAGTTAATGTGGATGGCAATGAATAAGATTAATAAAGACTCCGAAATTGTGGCATTGGCTGATTATTTTTCTAAGCAGAAACCTGAACCGTCTCTTCGGGTAATTCGAGGCAACATTGATCGTGGGAAGATTCTTTATATTACTCGATGTGCTTCTTGCCACGGTTTGGAAGGTAAAGGAAAACGAGAGATTAATTCGCCTCCTTTAAATGTACAGGAGGATTGGTTTCTTATGGATCAGCTAAGGAAGTATTCTAAAGGCCAACGGGGTACTCATCCAAGTGATATAGATGGTGTAATTATGAAGAGTTCAACCGCAGATTTATCACTTAATGATTTGCGAAATATTGTTGCTTATATCGCGAAGAACTTGACGATTTTGCCTCCTTTGCAAAAGGTCGGTTCTTCAAATAATTAGTTTATGGCAAGTTTGCAACTTAATAACCTAAGCAAAGTCTTTGAAACTGATCGTAATGGTGAGGTAACAGCGTTAGAAGGTATTGATCTGGAAATTCCAGATGGAGAATTAATGGCTTTGGTTGGCCCGTCTGGTTGCGGAAAGTCAACTTTACTTCGATTGATAGCTGGTTTGGAAAACCCGTCAAATGGTTCGATTATTTTGGGAGGCCGTGAGGTTAATCACATTAAGCCTCAGGATCGAGATGTAGCGATGGTTTTCCAAAACTACGCACTTTTTCCTCATTTGACCGTTGAGCAGAATATAATTTTTAGTTTGAAATTCCGTAAAATTCCTAAATTGGAAATACAGTCTAGAGTTGCCGATGCAGCGGATTTATTGGGATTGACTGATTTTCTTAGACGCCGACCTGCTGAACTATCAGGTGGACAACGTCAGCGGGTTGCACTTGGGCGCGCGATGGTCTGTAAGCCTAAGATATTTCTTTTAGATGAACCGCTTTCAAATCTCGATGCTCGTATGCGTGCCGAGATGCGTTCTGAGATTACTGAGCTTCATAATCGGCTTGAGACGACTATGATTTTTGTAACGCACGACCAGACTGAGGCTATGACTCTTGGTCAAAGGCTTTGTGTGCTTAATCATGGTAAAGTTATGCAGGTTGGTGCACCGATGGATCTTTATCAACGACCGGTGCATAAGTTTGTTGGAGATTTTATTGGCACACCGGGAATGAATTTTATACAGGGCAAGGTAGATGAAGTCGAAGGTGGTATGGTTTTTGTCGAGCAAACTAAAGACGGTGATGGGACTAGTCTTAATTTGCCCGAACGGGTAGTTAAGGACGTAGCTAAATTTAATGGTGCTAAAGTTTTATTAGGCATAAGGTCTGAGCATTTGAAATTGATTGAAAACGGGATAGGCTTGAAGGTTACGTTGGATACAGTAGAAACACTGGGGCATGAGTCTCTATTACACGTTCGTACTGCTGCAAATAGGTTGATTGTGCGATCCGCAGGTAATGATTCTATTATTGATGGAAAAGTCCTAGAAATTGATTGGGATACTGTTATTTGGTTCGATTCCAATTCAGGTCTAGCGTTGAACTAATGGATCAAAGGCTGAAGCGTTTTATAGTCTCTGCGGTGCTAATGTTTTTACTAGCACTAGTATTTTTATGGGTCATCCATTGGATGGGCCATTCAATAAAAACCAATTAGAAGAGTCTTTATCTTGGCCAAAGTGGCATGTCTTTGCCGTTGATTTCAATTTCTACATCTTCTCTTCGGTTTCGAATGAATTCTCGGATCGCATCGAAACGAACAGAGCGCCACTGGTAGTCGCTGATGTGTGGCGTCAGCATAGCCTCAATTCGCTTGGTTTCGGCTAAGAGTTTTTCTTCGTTCCAGTGTTTAGCCATAAGTTCTTTCATGGTTGAGGCGTATTTTTTTCGAACAGATGGAATTTGATATAATTTTCGGGCGACAAGACCGTGTAGCCGAACCGAGCGTGGTGAACGCCGATCTACACGCAGTCGACTGAATTTTTCGAAAAGGCAGTCTGCTCCCCATGGCATGAAGTGGAATTTCTTCGTTTCTGGATTTAGGTAGATGAAATAGTTATTACGGTTTCCGGAATAGCCATCCCAAAAACTGAGCAACCCTTCCAGCGCCCAGAATCTATAAAATGCCTTCTCATCAATTAAGTCCCAGATGGCGCTTTGGTAGTCGTGTTCGTTTGTTTGAAGTTCTGCAACCTGCAGGAAATCCGTACTACTAAGGCTGATATTCATACCGTGAATAGCCAGCAGATTTTTTCCAACTCGAAATTTATCGCGATGTTTGTTTATGTTAAATGCAGCGAATGTTGCATTAGATCCATCATCCCCGCTCCCAGTAGCCATAGAGTTCCATTGTGGGTTTGGTGGAGAATTATACCTAGCAACCTCATGTCCGTTGATGTAAGCGACAAATCCGTCATCACATTTCATGCGCAGCAATAGGTTTTTTGTACTTTGAATTTCATCTAGGCTTTTTAGTTCGAAAGGGAACCGAAGATAAAGTGAGGGGGCCTTATTGTGCATCTGCCCAATGAAATTAAAGTTTGGAGATATTAGTTTTTCAAAACCCTGTCCGGCTTCATACCCGGCACCATTGATTCCCTTTTTCCAAGAGAGGTCATTGAACTCCGGTTTGAACCACTCATTGTCGTTTTTGGCGCTAGTCGGTACCCATGCATGTCCTGAAGCGAAATCACCAAAAAATGATTTTCCGCTTCCGCCTTGCAGAGCGTTGGTTACTTTAACGATATGCTCACGCCCTTTTTTATTGTCACCAGTTTTTCGTTCGAAGCTCCCTTCCCATTCTGGGTAAAAATCGACTACTGTACCCTCGAATAGCGTTCCTTTGTCGTTACCAAATTCACGTTTTAATAGTGGTTCTCGAACGGTTTCGACATGGCAGTATACTCCAAGGTTACGTCCATTAACTGTGACTTTGGCATATGCACAACGCGAACCTGGAGAATCGGCTTCATCCCAAATTCGGTAGCCCATGAACTGGCTCATAAGGCTTCGGTCCTGCCGGTTATTGTTGAAAGTTAGGTTTCTTAATCCATCAATGTTCCGATTTTTTTCATAATAATCGAGTTTCACTTTCAGTGAAGGGCGTTCAGTGTCCTGTGAACCAAGAAATCCTTTTTTCCGAATTCCAATATTTTTGAAGGTGACGTCGTCGATTGTTACGTCAGCCTTAACATAAGAGTATGGAGAGGGTGGTGGTGCAAACTTACGACTTGGTGGTAGCGCGTTTTCACGCGTACGTCTTTGGTAACGAAGTTTATCCCAGTTTTGATCAGAGATGGTGATATTGACCTCGATCAACCGATTCTCAGGGAATAAATCATCCAGCTTTAATTCTTTTGCATAGCTACCATTGGCGAAGATGACCGCAATCAGTCCAAGTGCCATATTTTTCAAGTTGCCGCTCATAAATTTAACTTTTACCAGTGTGCTTCCGCCATTAAAGCATGCATATGCGATATGTTCTGTAAAGATTAGGTACCATTACGCATTGATTTTCGAAATCATAGTTAAAAAACCTCTGAGTTTACTTGTTCTTGTCATTATTCCTCTTTGTTACAATTGAATCATATAAGAGTTGAGGATTCTATGGCATTGACTCTATCGGTACTTCGGGAGATTTTTCCCAACGCGATTTTCTCATGAAACTCAATAAAGCATTTTCGGGATTGATGATCTTGGGTTTGGTTTTTGTGGGCTCACTACATGCCAAGCCGCTTGATATTTGGATTAGCTCATTTCAGGACCAGCTCTACTATGAAAATATGGTGAAGCTCTACAAGGCATCTGTAGATAAGGATTTTGAGGCTAAGGTTCAGGCTTTTGGCTTCCGCGAGATGCCTGAGAAATTGGCTGTTTCTATTAAGACAGGGATTAATCCTCCAGATGTGGTACAGCTTGATGAGGTTCTTTTTGGTGCGTTTTTAGCCGGTGATGTGCCGTTCTTAGATCTAGGTAATCGAATTAAGAAGGCTAAGCTTGATAAAGATATAGCAAAGAGTCGTCAGAAACTTTTCGCCTATAAAGGTAAGATTTACGGTGTGCCTCAATCGTTAAGTGCAATGGTGCTCTACTATCGTTCAGATCTTTTAAAGGAGTTAGATATTGATCCGGCTAGCCTGACGACTTGGGATAAGCTTGTTTCGGTTGGTGAAAAAGTTGTCAAAGACCATGGCAAGGCTATGATCGCTCTTGACCCTACTTACTTTGGCATTCTGCTTCGCCAACGCGATAGTGATCTTTTTGGTAAGGATGGTTCTGTTTATCCAGACCGAGAGGCAGCCATTGAGGTGCTCACTTGGCTGCAAAATCTGAAAAAGTCTGGTGTTGGAATGGTACCTGAACGAGCTTCCATTTTTGACCCGCTTTTCTTCAATAGTGCAGTTCAATTTGGAGAAGTACTTACAGTGGTTGGAGCTGACTGGTATGGCCTAGACATGCTTCAGCAGTTTACACCTGACCTAAAAGGGAAGTGGGGTGCAATGCCTTTACCAGCCTGGAAGCTGCCTAATGGAAAACTTAGTCGTCGGACCTCCACTTTTGCCGGTCAGGGATTGATGATTAACAAGGGGAGTAAGCACCCAGAAGAAGCGTGGAAATTTATCAAGTTTGTGATCACTGATAAGGAGTCTAATGCTCGTCGTTTTCTGGACGGCAACAGTTTTCCGGCATATCAGCCAGCGTGGAAGGACGAGCGTTTATTGCAGCCTAATGAGTTTTTCAGCAATCAAAGATTTGGTGAGCTACTTGTGAAACTCTCAAATGAGGTTCCTGAAGTAGTAGGTCATCCGAATCGGGCTAAGGCTATCTTTCTATTTCAGGAGACTTTCTTCAATTCACTGATATACGGTGAGCTAAAGCCGGCTGAAGTGATTGATAAAATGAAAACTATGCTCGAGGCAGCAGAGCCTGGGTTCTAATTTTAATAAGATAAGATGGAATCGAGAGCTCAGCCTGTAATTAAATCCACAGGCGGTGTGGGTTGGACTCCGTTTATATTTTTGTTTCCGTTTCTTTTTTTTCTGAGTCTCTTTTGGTTATTACCATTGCTCGGTGGAGTGAAGATGAGCCTAGAATCCAATGGGCTTGGAGCGGTTGAGTTTGTTGGTTTTAAGAATTATTACGCCTTAGCCAATGACGAACGCTATTTTAAGTCCATTTGTAATAGTCTCATATACACTTTGGCTTCGGTCGTTTTGATTGTGCCTATTTCACTATGGTTGGCCCATTTACTGCAATCGACCTTCCGTCGATTACGTCCAATGTTAACTTTTGGACTACTATTGCCCGCATTGACGCCTCCTTCGGTACTCGCAACTCTTTTTCTTATGGTGTTTCATGGACGAGAAGGATTGTTGAATCAACTCTTCATCTTGCCTATTGGCCTAGCTCCTATCAATTGGCTCAAGGACCCTAATTTTATTCTCCTTGGTTTAGTGCTTCAAACTGTTTGGCGTTGGACTGGTTTTATGACATTTTTTATCATGGCTGGAATGGAGGGTATCCCAAAGGCCTATTACGAGGCTGCAAAACTTGTGACAAGTAGCCGATGGAATCATTTCATTCATATTACCTTACCTCAACTACGTTCGGTTTTGATCTTCGTTTCCATATATTTATTAGTCGATGGATTTTCATTGTTTTCTGGTGCATTTATTCTCCTTGGAGGTTCTGGCGGTACTGCTGATGCTGGATTGCTGACAATTTCTTATGTATTTCAAAAAACACGTTTTTTTGAGTATGGGTCTGCTGCAGCAATAAGCGTTAGCCTTTTGCCATTAATGTTATTCTCTCTTTATGCCATAATATTATTACGAAGGAGATACCTATGAAAAATATTGATTCAGCGCAGTCTAGTTTTCTTCGGCGTAGTGTTTCAACTCTGTTACTAGTGCCATTTTTGTTGGCTGTATTATATCCTTTTTTGTGGATGATATTCGGTATTTTCAAGACCAATCATGAATTTTTTCAGCCGTTGCGAATTTGGCCAATGAAGCCACTTAACGGAGAATACTGGAGGGGCCTAGCTGACACGTTTTTCCCCAATGAATTTAGTATGCAGAATATTCATGAGCTTGTTATCGGCAAATGGGTTCCGTTTTGGGATGCGTTCTTGAACTCAATGTTATCATCGTTTGGCCAAGCAATAGGTGCTGTCGCTTTATCAGCCATGGCTGGATATGCCTTTGCTAGACTCAAATTTCACTGGAAAAACGTATATTTCGTGATTGTGTTAGCCCTTATTTTGGTTCCAAGACAACTCTTTGCTGTTCCGCTTTTTTCGTGGTTGAATATGCTTGGTTTCAACGACTCTATTTTTGGTGTTATTCTTCCAGGAGTCATCACTGGTTTGGGTGTTATTTATTTTACACAGGTTTTTAGCAAGATTCCTGTGGAATATATTCAGGTTGCCCGCACCTGCGGGGCTTCGGAGTTTCGAGTTTTCTTAACGCTGCTATCATTAATTTGGCCGGCAATATTAAGCTACGCAATGATTCATTTTGTACTTGCTTGGCATGAGCATCTACTTCCAATGCTGGTTTTAAGTACTGATAGTCAGCAAACACTTCCTTTAGCTCTAGCTAAGCTATACGACGTCAGCCAACGAACACCTCAGGGTGTTCAGATGGCCGCTTCAACATTTTCACTGATTCCTACAGCCTTACTTTTTGCACTATGCCATCGGAAATTTAAGTCCTCTCTTTCCGATATGCTTGTACATTAATATTTCTTCTTAATCGCCTTCTTTAGTTTAGTTGATCTATAATTAATCACTTGTGGATATTGAGTTTTTAATCGCTCTAGGTTAAGTGCTGCCGTAGTTTCTCGCACGTGGCAACTGTTAAGCCTTTCCCTGCTCTTATGCCTGATGCTACTCGGGCTTCTGAAATTTGCGAACTACCGTACGATGTGATGTCTACAGTCGAGGCTAGGCAAATGGCTGACGGCCGGCCGTTGAGTTTTTTGCATGTTAGTCGCCCTGAAATTGATTTGCCTCAAGATATCGATATTACTGACTCTAGTGTCTATGCTAAAGCACGACAAAATTTAGATCATCTCATTTCTGAAAGAGCTCTCCGAAGAGACCTTCAAGCAAACTATTATCTTTATCGGCAAATAATGGGAAGCCATTCACAGCTTGGGCTTGTTGCTGTAGCAAGTTGTGCAGAGTACGACGACAATACAATTCGAAAACATGAATTTACCAGACCGGATAAAGAGAATGATCGAGTGGCTCATCTTGAGACTTTGGATGCGCAGACTGGCCCGGTTTTTTTGACCTATTTGGCTGATAAGGAACTAAATGATCTTTTTGATCGAATCATTGAATGTAAACCGAATGTTGATTTTAAAGCTTCCGATGGTGTTCAGCATACGTCTTGGACGGTTGCTTCCAACGAGGACGCTGCATTTATTGAAAAAAAATTTAGTGGCATTCCAAATCTTTATATTGCGGATGGGCATCATCGCAGTGCAGCAGCCTCACGAGTAAATAAAAGCCGAGCTGGATCTGGAAATAGTGGGTTATTTTTAACTGTTATTTTCCCGCACGACCAAATGCAGATACTTGCTTATAACCGCGTTTTGAAAGACTTAAATGGTCTAAATATAGAAGAAGTCTATAAGATGCTTGGCCAAATATTTGAAATAGAATTGAAGGGTCGTTCTGAACCATTAAGTAAACACGAAATTGGTTTTTATATTAATGGGCATTGGAATACATTGCGGCCAAAATCAAGCGTGATTGATTCTAGTGATCCGATAAAGCAGCTTGATGTGAGTATTTTACAAGATCATATCTTGGCTCCGATTTTTGGTATTGAAGACCCACGCATCAGCAAGCGGATCGTTTTTGTCGGAGGCATTCGAGGTACTAGAGAGTTGGAGAAACAGGTGGAAAGTGGCGAATTTGCATGTGCTTTTTCATTATTTCCTACGAGTATCGAGGACTTGATGAATATTGCAGATGGGGGAGGAATAATGCCACCCAAGAGTACTTGGTTTGAACCTAAGTTAAGGGATGGCATGTTTAGCCATCAAATTGTTTAGAGTTGCTTTTCGGTTTTACGGACGCCCTTAAGAGAATGACTTTTATTATAGCAATAAAAAACGGGCAGCGTAAGAACGCTGCCCGTAGTGAATTAAATTTACCGTAAATTATTCGCCGGCTTCAGCGCCTTCTTCTTTGTTGGCATCGATAACTTCGTCACGCTTATTTTTAAATTCCTCGCGGATTTCCTTGATGCGCTCTCGAACTTCTTCTCGGTTGCCTTTCATGTTTTCAAACCAGTCCTTGCGAAGATTCTTCATTTGCTCACGCAGTCCTTCCTTGTCTTCGTCAGAGGCATCCTTAAGTTGTTTGTGGAGATCTTTAACTTTGTTGTGTTGCTCCTTCGCTGCCGCATTGAAAGATTCTCGCAGTTCCTTGACCTTTTCGTCATCGCGAACCAACTTTCCGAATGCCCGACCTTTATGACGTACTTTTTGGCCCTTGCTTTTGGCATCCTTGTGATTCTTTTTGCGCTTTTCAAAAGCAGCCTTGAGGCGTTCTTTAATCTTTTCGCGATCGATTTTTGGTCGTTCTTTACCTTCTTTGGCGTCTTCTTTGTTATCCGATAAATCCGGTTTTGGTGCCTTTGGCTTTGGATTAGCCATCGCGTAATCTGGTGCTACAAACGCAGCAGCAATGGCGCCTATGATCAATAGTGATTTGATTTTCATATGAGTTGTTTAATTAAAATCTAGCGAGCTATCTCCCAACTTTCATAATACTCTATTGCAAGATTTATGCCATAACAACATATAATCATAAGTATCTGAATATAAGTATCTTATATTATTTTTTGTATATTGATTTTGATTAATTATAGTATTATTTGGGTATTATTTACCAAGTAGATTTTTAATTATGGTAATTATTACCCAAATAGTCAGCTTGGCCAAGATTCATAATACGCTTAGAGTTTTGTTACTATGAATTCATCGTGGTTTAAGTCTTTTTACCCGTATTTTGGTAAACGTATGGTGGGCATTTTATTGCTAATATTGTTTGGGCAGGGATCTTGGGCATCTAATCCTAATATTATTTTCATTCTTGCTGATGACATGGGATATGGAGACGTGCAGTCAATCAATACCCGTTCAAAACTGCCTACACCGAATTTAAATCTTTTGTCGAGTCAAGGTATGACTTTTATTGATGCGCATTCACCATCTGCTGTTTGTACGCCCACTAGATATGCAACACTTACTGGACGCTACTGTTGGCGATCAAAGCTCAAGAGAGGTGTGCTAAATGGTTATGGGGCGCCACTGCTAGAGCCAGAGCGTGAGACGGTTGCCAGTATGTTGCGTTCAAAAGGTTATAATACGAGTATTGTGGGTAAATGGCATTTAGGTTTGGGTTTTAAAAAAAATGCAGAAGGTAAAATTAATTATAATCAACCAATCAACGATGGGCCAAATCAGCATGGTTTTGATTATTCATATATCATCCCTGCATCACTAGATTTTCCGCCTTATATTTATATAAAAAACGGTAAAATAGTAGAGCTCCCAAATGTTAAACAACAATCTGTTCGGTTTCCTGGTTTTTTGCGTAGTGGACCGCGACAGCCTGGATTAATAATAAATGACTGTCTCGACGATCTTACATCGGAAGCAAATCGAGTTATTCGAGAAGGTGCAAAAAATGGCCAACCTTTCTTTCTCTATTTTCCACTGACGGCACCTCACAAGCCGGTTCAGCCTCATCCACGATTTATTGGGAAATCAAAACTTGGTTTGTACGGAGATTTTGTAATGCAGGTTGACTGGACGGTTGGACAAGTAATGCGAACTATCCAATCTTCTGGTATAGAAAAGAATACGCTTTTGATTTTCACCAGTGACAACGGATCGTTCATGTACAGAGAAGAGGCAAATGAGCAAGGTGATCACGTTAGTAATCCAAAAGTTCAGGCTTATAGTCAGAAAAACCATACCGCCAATGGTGTTCTTCGAGGAACGAAGGCAGATATCTGGGAGGCTGGGCACCGTGTGCCTTTCTTTGCTCGTTGGCCTTCTGTGATCGAGCCAGGTTCTATCTGTGACAAGACAACAGCTCACGTTGACTTGTTTGCCACATGTAGTCAGATCGCAGGTGGAACACTTATGGACAATATGGCTGAAGATAGTTTCAGTTGGTTGCCACTATTCAAAGGTGGAGACTGGGATCGACCTCGTGCACCGGTAATTAACCATAGCGCCAGTGGTATGTTTGCTTTACGCAGTGGTAAATGGAAATTAATTGCTGGTAATGGTTCAGGAGGGCGTCAATCCCCTCGAGGTAAACCTTTTGAAATGCCTTATATGTTATTTGATTTACAGGCTGATCTTGAAGAGAAAAATAATTTGGCTAGTGACAAGCCGAATTTAGTTAGGCAGCTGGCAGCTAAACTAGAGTCTATTCGTTCTAATGGGCGAAGTCGATAAGCCTCAGATGTTTCTCTGAATTTTTGCATTGCAGATACAGGATATAAGCCGAAGTAACAATATAACAACAGGTTCATTTTGACTTGTTTGAGAGATGTAGAAAGCACAGGCTCTGCCTTCCGGATTGAAGGATCCACATAACCGCATAAAAAGAAACGTATATGAAAAAAATATTCCCTATATTAGTTATGCTTGTTGCCTGTGCTTTCGCACAGCAGGTTCAAGCACAGGCAACACTTGCTGATAGAATTGCTGAAGCACAAGCAGAATGGTTAATTAAGTCATGGGAAGCTGATGTCGATGGAAGCAAGATATCGTTATCTTTTAAGTGGGTTATTAAAGGTCATGTTATTGCTACTCACTTTAAGAGTAACGATAGTGAAACATATAGTTTGATTGCTGTTAATCCAGAGTCGGGTGAAGTTGAGCAATCAGGTTATTCTAGTAGCGGAAGAAAGAGCTCAGGGTCATGGGGACCTAAAGATGAGATGCCTTTTTTAAAGTTAACAAGCAAAGATGGAGATGGTAATTCCCAATCCATGGGAGTCGGATTTCGTCTTATCGATGAGAATAATTTAGAGCTTCAAATATTTAATGTTGATGCTAGTGGAACTGTCGCTGATTTTTCAGAAAATAGTCTTGAGATGAAAAGCGTTAAGCCAAAAAAATAGATCCTCGGCTTATAGTTTCATTAAAATAAAAAATTAAAAGGCTTTCGTAAGGAGGCCTTTTTTCTTTCTTTCTTTGGTTTTTAGGAAGTTAAATTTCTATTTGGCCGCTAAATACAAATTCAGCAGGGCCAGTTAATTTGACGTTCTTAAATGAACCTCCATCGACTTCGAAGTCTACTGATAAGTTGTCGCCTCCTAATACTTGAACAGAGATAGGGGAACTGTGTCCATGTAGCTTAGCTGTAATGAGACTAGATGCTGTCACGCCAGTTCCGCAGGCGAGCGTTTCACCTACACCACGTTCGTAAGTACGAACATGGATTGAGTTATCGCTGGCCAAATGTACGAAGTTCACATTGGTGCCTGCCGGAGAGTAATGATCGTGGTATCGGATTTCTTTGCCCAACTTTGAGACCATGGCTTTGTCAGCATCTTCAACGAATAAAACCGCATGCGGCACCCCTGTGTTTACTGAATGGATTTCAAGTTCCCCTGATGAAGTGCTAATGTGGTCACTAATACGCAAATCCTTTGGAGGAGTTAGGTTTATTGTCGCATTTTCACCTTCTAATCTTGCTTGGATGGTTCCCGCAAGGGTCTCGAAGGATATTGAGTCTTGTCCATCGAGTTTGCTTTGGGCAAATCTTGCGAAGCATCGAGCACCATTCCCGCACATTTCTCCCTCGCTTCCGTCTTTATTGAAAAAATCCCAACCTAGATCTGCTTCACCGATTGCTTCTCGTAGTAGCATTATGCCGTCAGCCCCTACACCACGTTGGCGATCGCAAATATTTTGTATTTGCTCTTGAGATAACTGGAGCCTAATTTTTCGATTGTCGATTAAGATAAAATCGTTTCCAGCTCCATTCATTTTTGTGAAGTCTACCAGCACGTGACCACTTTACTCTAAATGGGAAAGTAGGCAAACCTTGGGTGTTTTTGTTTTTCTAACGATATTGTTCGCGTCGTGTGGAGACTTGATTGATGTATTTACGGGTTCCAGGAAAATCAATGTTTTTGATAAAATTTGCGCTGTTGGTTCGAGCTGTGTCTTTCGCCCAGCGCAATACGTTCGCTCGTCCGGCATTGTAATCGGCTAAAGCGAATGGCAAAGGATTATCGGTATGCTTATAGCGTGCAATCCTAGTTTTTAAATAATATGTACCAGCGAGAATATTTGTATTTGGATCAAATACATGTGAGTGCTCGAAGTCTTCAATGGCTTTTTTGTCTGCCCATTCAAATGCGGCTAATTCCATCAATTGCATAAGTCCAATCTCCCCAGCTTCGCCAATTGCTTTTTCGTTGAATCGACTTTCTTGCCAAATAACTGCTTTTATAAGAGCAAAATCTACGTTGAACTCTATTGCTGCATTTTGGATGATTTTGTCATATTGACGTTCCTTTTTATTTCCCGCCCACCATAGGTAAGCAAAAATATCAATAATGACCAAAACTAGGAGCCATTTTAGCCAACGATGCTTGGAATGTTGCTGAGGCATTTATTAGTAATCTTTGCCTGTTGCGCTCAACTGGCAAGAGCTGCGCCAAGTGGCCAATTCTTTGGCCAATTCTTTGGTTAATATGGGTTTGGTTTTAGCTAAATTTTGTTTTTCAGAAGGATCTGTTACTAAGTCAAATAGTTGAATTTCATCTCTGGTTTTTCCGTTGAAGTAAAGTTTGTAGCGGTCGCCAATCCAAGCGGTTTGACCTTTGGACTCAAAGCCAATTGATTTTCCGCGTTTAGTCATTTGATTTTTAAATAAAGGCAAGAGGCTAATTCCATCAATTGGTCGATCGGTAACAGGTTTAATGTTCAGCAAATCCAGAATTGTTGGCAAGTAATCGCTGGTGACACACGGAATGTCGGTTTTGCTACCAGGTTTAATTTTCGTCGGCCATTCAACTAGCCCGGGAACTCGAATTCCACCTTCTAACAATGAACGTTTGCGTCCACTAAGGTGCCCCGCACTGCCTGGAGCCTTACCGCTAGAACCTTCAGGGCCATTGTCACTGCAGAAAAATAGAACTGTGTTTTTAGCTGCCTTCAGTTCTTTCAGCATGGCACGAAGTCGGCCGATCTGTTCATCCATTGCTGTAATGGAGCCGAAGTAGTGTTGTTCATATTTCGAATAATTCTTGTACATTTCCATGTATTTTGGTCCAGCTACGACCGGAAGATGAGGCGTGTGAAACCAGATTATACTAAAAAATGGTTTATTCTGCTTGGTGGCATTCTGAATAAACGGAATGGCTCGATCCATTATTATTCGAGAGTTATCACCTCTTGTATTTTGAGTTACGTTTTCACCCTTTTCATTCCAATATGCTGTGCCGTAAGCTTTTACATTTTTTAATTCTTTCACTGGATCCCACCATGTTCGCGAGTTATTGCTTTTTGGTCTAAATAAAGGATCCCATGTTGGTACCTTTGATTCAGTGCTAAAGCATATATCGAAACCATTCAGCTGTGGTGGTGAGTAATGCTTTTTGCCTCGCGGACCTCCTCTATTGGCATCTTTCACTGTTTTGGTCAAAGTCCCAAGATGCCACTTGCCGAAATGGCCAGTTACATACCCCTGTTTTTTTAGTAGTTCGGCGAGAGTCAATTCTTCTGTTCTCATGTGGCCGGAGTTGGCAGTCAGAATACCATAGCGGTATGGATGGCGCCCTGTGATACAGCTCGCTCGTGTTGGGCTACAAACAGGTGCTGCAGCATAGAACCTGTTGAATTTAAGGCCTGTTTTTGCCATTGCGTTTAAGTTAGGGGTCCTGATGATTTTGTTGCTTTTCATCTGGATTCCTCCATTGCCATCAGGTTCTGGCCATTCGTTAAATCCGACATCTCCCCATCCAAGGTCATCGCACATGATAAGGACAATATTAGGCTTATTTAAAGCCACGCAACAGTCCAAACTTAGGGCAAAATAAATCAAACATAACAGGTGCTTCACGGCGCTAAGATACGAAGCAGAATAGATACTGGCAAAAACCTTTTGTGAAACTTTGGTTATTATGTCTCTCAGTTTAATTATTACTTAAATATAATTGTTTAGTTCAGTCACACGTCATACTTGCAAGTGCCTTCTGTTTGTTGTAATTCACCCGGCTGCTTTGTGCTGGCTTTGAGTGTTTTTATATTTATACTATGCTCAGGTAATTGCCAATGTCATTGATTGTACAAAAATACGGTGGATCGTCGGTTGCGGACATCGATCGTATCCGCAATGTTGCTAACCGTGTAGCCGAATATCGTCGGCGCGGAGATCAGGTTGTAGTGGTTGTTTCCGCGATGAAGGGAGTGACTGATAATCTAATCGGAATGGCAAAGAGCTTCATGCCGGTTCCTAGTGAGCGTGAAATGGATGTGTTACTCTCAACTGGTGAACAGACAACAATTGCCTTATTGGCAATTGCCTTGCAGTCAATGGATATTTCTGCTGCATCATTGACAGGTGCTCAAGCAGGTATAGTGACAGATGGAGTTCATTCTAAAGCAAAAATTCTCAATATAACCCCAGAGAAAATCCATGAGTTACTTGACGCTGGCAATGTGACAATAGTGGCTGGTTTTCAGGGGCAGACCAGTGAAGGCAATATTACTACCTTGGGCCGAGGTGGATCTGATTTAACAGCAATTGCTTTGGCAGCAGCATTAAAGGCAAATCTGTGTCAAATTTTTACTGATGTTGACGGTGTTTATACCTGTGATCCAAGAGTAGTCCAGTCAGCGAAGAAGCTTGAGGAGATTTCATATGATGAGATGCTTGAGCTAGCAAGCCTTGGTGCGAAAGTTATGCAGTCTCGATCAGTTGAGTTTGCTAAGAAATTTGGTGTTATTTTCGAAGTTCGTTCTAGCCTTAATAACAACCCCGGTACCATTGTGAAGGAAGAAACAAAAAGTATGGAAGACGTTGTAATTCGCGGCGTATCACTCGATAAAAACCAAGCTAAGATTACCCTAGTTGGGGTGCCAGATAAACCTGGTGTCGCTTCGCGTATTTTTC
>Ga0115011_10001026_pt1 | contig 20634 bp, 12 predicted proteins | sample TroAtlMetagenome_2_FD_88705 | JGI IMG/M metagenome (GOLD analysis project Ga0115011, IMG submission 88705) | Marine eukaryotic phytoplankton communities from Atlantic Ocean - Tropical Atlantic ANT8 Metagenome | ecosystem: Environmental > Aquatic > Marine > Oceanic | place: Tropical Atlantic...
CAGTGCACTCCATTCTCCCGTGTCATTATCGTAGGCGCGAGCTCGAAGCCTCGCTGGCTCACTTAAGAAGAGAGGGTCTGAAATATTATCTCCGCCTCCCCCACCCCCGACCGTAGTCTCACCCCGCAGAACGAGATCCATGCGCATGTCGGAGCTGGTCCCGCTTCCCTGATGGACTTCAACCGCAATCTGGTTAACCCCTGCCCGGAAGGCAGATGTTGGAATAGTATAATCGGACCAGGCGTCCTCGCTACTGGTAGTGCTACTGGCATACTGGTCGTAGGATGCGCCAGAGGGAAGATTTGGAGTCCGGATAATCTCAGAACCGTTCAGGTAGACCGCCGCGGCATCGTCATATTTCAAACGAAGTGTAAACCGGAGAAACCGGGACGGCTCAGGGACATCGACTGCAGTTCGGAAGTAGGTGGTAGCATACTTGCTGCTACTGTCGGGACCAAACGAGACCGTCGTTCCGGCTCCTTCACCATCTGACCCATACCCAAGTTCGGACGGTCCCTCTTCCCACGACGAATCCTCGAATGCGCGCACTCTCCAGCTGGCACCCTGATCGCTTCCGTCATCGAGGTATTTCCAGAGATGCCCAGTAGTGATGAAAGTTTGCGGAGGATCAACCTGGTTCCCGCCACCGAAGGTAGCAAGCGTCGCAATAGGATTTGGAACACCCCCGGGCAAACGGGGATCACTTCCGTCAAGGGTGTAGTAGATGGTATCAACATCGGTTGACATCGTCAGAGGGGTAGTCGCCAGAACCGACCCTCCATGCTGACTGAAGACGGGTGCAATGGTGTCTGGATACATGCCACTGGCCCTGAATCGCCCTATCATCGTACTGGTGAGCCCCCTGAAGTGATTGTTGACCAGATTCTCCTGATAGTTGAGCCAGTCCTGATATTCGCGAAATTGATCTCCCCAACGTGCGGACTCCGCAATAAAGCCCGGCCGGGCTTCATCGACACGCTTTTGCAGGCGCTCGATATTTTGGGACGGCGTCAGCGCCCCTTCGTTGAAGAAGTGCATATGAATGCGGTCCGCGACCAGCATGGCAAAGTCCGTGTTGCCGTTGCGTAGCCGGGACATCAAATCAAGAGGACCAGAACTAGTCACTGAGCGATTTGTACTGCGCAGGTAGCCATCGGCGTCCTTCATCTGGAACCGGAAGGGCTGCCCCTGGGTCTTGGAACCGAGAAGCCTCACTTCGCTCTCTGAGTCTCCGCTTACCCACAGCAGCATGAAGTCGATGAGGTTCGCGACATCAATATTACTATCGTTATTGGCCCATGGGTTGGATCCTGATGCCAGTGCCTTGGCCTCATTCCAGAAGACGCCGTCACCATCGTAGACCTTTTCATCATTACGGAATCCGTCATTAAGATTGACCGCGTCATAGTCCGCCTTGGGCCCTCCGAGATAGCTTGAAGCCATGTCGGCATTCCAGCGCTCACGCAGGTGGTATTGCCCCCAGTAACTACCATTGAGGTAGACGTGCACAAAGCGCCCGTGGGGAGCCAGGTTACCCATATCCAACATGGAGTCGTCAGTGAACCGGTTAGACATGTAGGCCCCGCGAGAGCGCATATCATGAGAGCCACTTCGAAGGTCCATAATATCAAAGCGGTCTGTCGGCGGGTAGTGCTTGTATTCGAAGCCGTCGAAAATGGGATATTTGACCTTGGTGGCACCATATTGTGAGCGAAACCCGATACGGAAACTCTTCTTCCGAAAATTGGTATAGTATCCTCCAAAATGCTTTAACCCGGCATTTTCCTGAAACCCGGCTCTGCCGTCGGGGAAAATCATCTCCACTGACGTCGGTGATTCACTGCGGATATTACTGCCTCCCTCATTCTGGAAGGGACCGGGATTGTCCGTGACGATTGAGACCGTAGGCACCGCCTTGAGGGAGTCGACCATCTGAGGGCCCAGAGTCGCTGACCGGGTCACGGAGGTACGCATACGAGACTGATTAACCACGTCCTCAGGAAAGAGGTAGGTCTGGGTGTCGACATTAGTAGGCCTCAATCCGGCAAGGTGTGCCATGGCACGCACCACCGTTGTTCCAGTTATCGAAATGGGCCCAGTATAGACCATTCCCCTTGTGGGGCTTGGAGGACTCCCATCCAGTGTATAACGAATCTCCGCACCCTCCGTGGAGGACGTGACTTCAAGATCAAAGGGGTCCTCGAAAAAGCCACGGTCGATATTAAAGGAAGTATCCCCAACAAACCCTTCAAAGGTATCGCCGTTGAAGGTGCGAGGCGAGGGCATGGCAAGGTAACCAGGACCTCCGAGCGAGGGGTCGGTAATTCTTGTGCCGCGAAGCTCCGCGGTGATCAGCATGTCCGAACTGGTGATCCCATCATTCAGCCCATGAATGGCGAGGACATTCATACCGGCAGTTAATTGGCTCGCAAACGAAGTGATGTCCCAGTCCAGGAAGGTGACTGCTTCGCCATCTGAGTGATTACCGGTTGCCTCGGAGTTCCAGGTTAATCCACCAGGTGCGTTCGCATCCGCAACTAGGGTGTCGTTGAGATAAGCAACAAACCCATCATCGTATTTCATTCTCAGAGTGAGGTTGGTGATTGTTGACGGATCGCTAATCTCAAAGGGAATACGAATATAGACCGAGGTGTTCACCCCGTTAAAATCATTGCCGAGATTACCATTTGCTCCAAACTCCTGAGAGTAGGTGTCGTTCTCGTCGTAGCCGATTCCCATTTGGGCAGATTGCCATCCAGAATCATCGAATTCCTGCACGGTCCAACCTCCGCCGAGGGAGTCATCGGGGGGTATAAGAACCCTGGCCTGTTGCGTCGAGCTGATGAACATGGTGGGCGTCAGGCCCCCTCCCTGCATGAGCCCGTAGGAAGAATCCTCAAACTGCTCGGGAATAGGATTGTCCTCCGTGCCGAATTCCGCGACGACCGAGTTCCCATCCGGGTTGACCAGGGCCAGATATTCTCCATCGCTGGAAATCCTGAAGCTGGTATGCAGTTCTGAGCTGGGGTTCCGGCGATCCTTTCCCGAGGCGAACACCAGGAGGAAGCTGTTCTCGGCAATCTCGACTGCAGGAAAACTCCACATCGTGAGGACATCTGCCGCATCGGTAAGGAAATAACCCTCAAGATTCACAGGGTCATCACCGGAATTGAAGATTTCTATCCAGTCAGAGGCATCGCCATCCTCATCCTCAATAGTCGCCCTGTTATCTGCCATGAACTCCGTGATGTAGAGTCTAGCAGAGGCTGGCGAAGCCATCAGGAGTGCAACGACGAGCAGGGCTTGGAGTAAATTCGAAATCACGGTCTTTCATACATACCTCCTCAAGGCTCAGGCGACAAGCATGGGGTCCCTGCAGACCGAAAAACCACGACATTCTCTAAAACAAAAGCGGCCCCGGGGACTAACCGGGGCCTTGTCACCGAAACGGCGAGGTAACGGCAACGTGGAAACAATAGCAGAATACGGCCCCATGCAAATAGACAAATAGACCAAATCGTCTCGTGGAAGGAGACCAGGGCACGGGAGGAAACAAGGAATTGAATCCGAAAAACGGCAAAGCTCCTATGCTCTATCGTCGACTCTTTCGGCTTCAATCCTAGCCGTCAATTTGATGACCGAAGCAAAGATGAGGAACTCGAAATTATTGTTAGGAAAATAGACGTGGCAATGGAATTGAACTTCCATAGTGTCCCCTCCGTAGCGCTCACGTGGCTCCGAAGAGGAAAGCGCTGCAATCAGCTCAACGGCTCAAGGAGATCGAACATGATACTGCAAAGAATCCTATTTCGCTACATGGCCGTTTCCAGGATCCGGTTTATTTCCTTAATATAACGCTCACCTGAAAAAATGTCTACTCCTGCTCTCGCTGTTGTCTATGAGCATCCCACTTGGCAGCAACCACTTTTTGACGCCCTCGATAAACGCGGCGTCGATTACCTTGCCTATGATGTTAAGTCGGCCGCCTTCGACCTCACCGAAGAGATTCAGGCCCCAACGATTTTCAACCAGGTGAGTCCCAGCGCCTATGTTCGCGGCAACGGGCATGCAGTACCTTTCGCGATCTCTCTGCTCGATCACCTCGAATCCACCGGCGCAAGAATCCTCAACGGAGCCTCTACCTTTCGCCTGGAACTCGACAAAATAGCCCAGATCCGCCTGATTCGGAAGCTGGGCATGGACTACCCTTGGACGGTAGCCTTCAACAGCGTGGAAGCGTTGCGAGATTATGAAACGAACCTCGACTTCCCTGCGATTCTTAAACCCAATCAGGGAGGCAGTGGGGCCAGAATGGCCGAGGTAAGCAGCCTGAATGAACTATCAAGCCTTCTCGAGGCAGACCCTTCATTGTGGCAGCCAGATCCGGTTTTGCTGCTTCAGGAGAAGCTCGATCACGACCCCAGCAAACAAGGCATAGTGCGCTTGGAATTTCTCGGTGGAGAACTCCTCTATGCCATGCGAGTGGTCGGCGTATCAGGCTTTAACCTTTGTCCGTCCATAGACTGTAACCCGGAAGGTGCCGAAGCAGGGACCTGCGCGATGCCTGGCACCACGCCTGCAAGCGAACCTCAATTTCTACCCTATCCTGAAGTTCCGGCTGAAGTGGTGGAAGAGGCCAGCCGCCTCTTCAAGGCAACAGGATTTGATATTGGGGCTCTGGAATACTTGATCACAAGCAACGGACGACGGGTGTTCTACGATATCAATGCGAACTCCAACTTACGACGTTCTGTCGGATTAGCCATGGGCTTCGACCCATTTGATCGGGTCGCCGAATATCTCGAACGGCAACTAACCTCATAAAGCTGCCCTAGCCGCTCTCCGGGACCTCACCGGACCCCAGTAAACCAACGCAGACCCCGGCCTCTTCTGGAGGCGAGAATCTGTGGCGTCTCTTAACTCAGGGGTTCTCAATCACCATAAAGAAGCGGCGGGGATCAGTCACCTCGCAGGGCACACCACAAATCACCTCTCCACCCGTTCCTGTGAAGGTTCCATCCGGATTGATGACCCCATCAAGAACGCTGCAGGCAGCATCGTCCCATTTGATAAGATCGGTCGACTCCCGGACGCGATAGATCCGACCAAGCCGGGTTGCGATCGTGAGCTCTAAGAGGGGTTCTGGTTGGGCAAGCAACGCGATACGTCGAATCCCAAAAGGCACTTCTCCTTCGCGACTGAGACGAACTGAGACACTGAACAAACGTTCTGAGCTAATCACTCGATCACCCCCGTAGAGACGGTGGATTTGCAGAGAGGTGAAGTCGGGAGAGTTAGTCCCGTCATCGAAGCGCGTGAGCAGCACATCAACCGGATGGACCTCGCCGGGGTCAAGGGAGACCGAGATGCGGTAGGCGTTACTAGCGACGGTATCCGCAAGATTCTCTCTGACCCCAAGGATTCCCGCTGTATCCGAGATCACGAAGTCGGCAGTGACCAGCTGGTTACTGGTGTTCTCGAGAAACAGCTCAGTAGTTGCGCTGCCACCCACGGGAACTGCCACGGGCTCACTTGGGTCTCCACCAATAACAACCGCCCCCTCTTCAGGCGCAAAGACCTTGCCCGTGCAGCAAATGGGTTCGAGGTCGGGGTTAATGACCGCACAGACCTGGTAGGCGGCACAGAAGCCCGGCTCAAGCCCTTCGCAGTTGATCTGGATGGGTATGGTGACGCACCCACCGGGAGGGACCGGACCGATCGTCCCACTTGCAGGGCTGAAGGCAGAAGGAGGCAAAGTCACCGGGCAAGCGGGGTCAGGAATGGAGGAAGCAGACCAAGTATAGGTGCGAGGAACACTGGAGTTGTTGCAGATCGTGTAACTGGCCGTTGCTATCAGCCCTCCTCCATCTGCATTGGGGCGGCAGGGCACCAGATCGTCGAGCTTGCAGGTGTCGGGAAGCTCTGGCTCCCCCGCACAGTCTGGCAGTTCGATACAGATCTCCTGCGAGCAGCACTCGACGAGGTCAGAGTCATGAACGGCGAAATTGACACAGAGCGCACCTGGCAGCCCGATGTAGCAGGCTTCCACGGTGCCGATGCCACCCGGTGGAATGGGATTCGGAGAGGGCTCGACCGAAGCATCGACGAATCCGGAGGGAGGCAGAAAGGTCGCGTGAGCGAAGTCGAATCCGGCACTGCCATTGAAATTGGTCAGGTTGAGGACGGTGAGCTCAATGGTGTATTTGATCAGACCATTGGGCTGAGGCTCGCAAGTGACAGACTGATCGATTACCTCAAGACAATCACAATTGGGGAGGTCAAAGCAGAATTTCTCCGTGCAACACTCCTCCCCAGTAGAATCAAGCATGGTCAGACGCAGACAGAACTTCTCCCCGCTGGTAGAAGTCGGCAGGGTAATGTTCTGGGTGTAGGTGCCTCCGTCTGGGATTCCAGCCCCAGGAATCTCGATGATATCATCCGGGTTTGGTGTGCCGGTGATAGCGCCCCCTGGGAGTTCATCAGCGGGGCAAGGGGTGAACCACAGATATTTAACGGCCTGTCCCGACAGATTAGTTAAGGTCACGTCGATACTGAAGGGCGCACCCTCTTCCTCAGGGCATTCGATATCCCTCACTTCAATTTCAACACAACGAACATCCTGAGGATCCTGCATGATGTCGATGTCGCCGCCGACGCCCTTGTAGTCCGGACCGCTCGCCGTGTAATCAGGATCGTAGGGAACTCGATAGCTATAGTCGACAATCGCAGAAACTAACGGAAAGTCGGTCACTCTTACGCCCTGAATCCCGTGTGGCCCCAGGGCGTCTGCGGTGTCAGCACTGGAGCACCAGATGAGCTCCTCTTGAACACCTCCCTCCATCCCGAAGTCCGCGCCGCCATAGGTCTCACCCCGGCCCCAGCTGTTGCCAGACTGGAGAGTATTCGTGACACCCCAGTTGCTAACGGAAGTATCCCATTGTGCGAGGAACACCTTGCCGGCGTGATTAGCGCTGGCAATAAAACCCCCTCCCCAGCTCCTCTGACCTCGTTGAGCAAGGATCATCCTCTGGCCATCGGCTGAGATCTCGATGTCGGCCACCGGAATGTGGATTGCAAACCAGTTGTTAGCCCCTGGCGTTTCTCCGGGAACCGTAAGGATCTCAGTGTCAGTACTGGGGATAATCGCACCCGTTGCGTCGAGGTCGACGCGGCGGATCTTCCCCTCGTCACCAGCGTAGCCGGTATTCCAAACGGCGTAATAGACCTGCTTATTGTGGACCGAGATCCCCCAGAGGCGCTCATTGACGGGAGGCATGCCGGGGTCACCCGAATCGGGTGTGAGGGGATCGAAGGGTGTGCCAGACGGCGCCCCACCACCAGCAGGAATACGATAAATCATGCCATCCTCCATATTGGTGGCGAAGAACTGATCAAAGTCGGAGTCGTAGGCGATATTGCCAACGCCAGGTCCTGAGATGAATCCATCCCCCAGATCCACGGCCTGCTGAGGAAGCACCGAAAACACGGAGGGCACTCCGGTGTTACGATCAATCTTGTAAATAGTACCAGCGGCCGAAAGATCGGTGGCACCGCCGCCGAGAACGCCGTATTGACGATAGAACTCGTAAGACGGAGCCTGATTAGGATACAGCCCTCCCGCGGACACATACATGTCGCCGTCAGAATCAATCTCAGTACCGAAAAGCATCCCCAGATTTTCGGCGGTCCATGATGGCTCGTGATGACACTCGAGGCTCGGTGTTCCGTTACTGGTCACCGCTGTCCACAGAGGTGCAGAAAAGCCACGCATTCCGTAATTGAGCGGGTCGGGATTGCGGATGTCCATTAAGCCTAAGGAGTAGGCCACGTTCGCAGGAAGCGGGTTGCCAAAAGCATCTTTCTTAGGGCCAATACAGGTAACTATCGCAATACCAGGTTGCATCTGGGGAGTGCCCCAGGGTGGTGCGCCGGAAGCAGCTGTGACCAGAGAGAGTAATACTGCGGCCACGGTCGCGATTATTTTCGGGCAGGTCGACACTGCAGATTGTGAGGCGTTCTTCATGAATTCATTGGTTTTGTGGAGAGGGCGAATAGTCTCTACCGATCTACCCACAGAACAGGGTTACCGACTCCTCGTCCCATGAAAAGTCGATTCTTGATACGGGCGAACCCTGCATGGCCCTAATTTTCAGCACTTTCCACAAATATAGAGGAATTCTCCCTTCCTCATTCCCGGCGGCTATTGAAAAACTCAACGCCTCTCCGCTCAGGGCGCCATGAAACACGCCTCTCGCCCCACCCCAACCTCGGGAGATAAAAACCGGGCTCCTGCGTCCCAGCGACCTGATCGTCAACTCTCCGGGGCGGTTCGCTTCTTTTTCATGAGACGACGAAACACAAATGCCATCAGGACCAGCACGAGGACCGCTGCTACGACGGGCACAATCACTGCTAGAACCGAACACGCCACTGCGCCTCCAGCCTCCGCAGTACTTACCACCGGATTCGCCACTCCTCCGGTGGCAGCGGTAGAAGCAGCCCGAGTCAGCGCGGAGCCGATCTGGATTGTGCCCGCCATTCCCCCGCCACCGATTACAGCGAGCATCCACTGCAGGGCAGGATTGAGGTCTTCGATCTGGCCAAGACTGGCAGCGGACACGATCACACCGGCAACAACTGCTGCAGGAGTCGTCACACTGTCGAGTAGGTTATCAACCCAGGGGATGTAGTAAGCACCGATCTCTAGGAGCGTTGCCGCCGCAAAGGCGATCAGGACCCATGTTTCGGATATCCAGATCCACGATTCTCCCAATTCAATCAGCCCTGCTCGGGACGCAATACTCATCCCAAGGAGAGGGACAAAAACTCTAAATCCACAAGCCGCGGACAATGCCAAACCGAGACTCAGGGCTGTAATGATATTCCAAAAATCCATAGTGAAGTAGTTTGTTTAATTAAGATTCCCGTTCCGACTGGAAGCTCTTGGCGAGCTTCCCTTGGGGGGAGGGCAACCCCGCATTTTCGCCCAAAAAGCCTGCCTGCAAAATGACATTGCTGCCATCTTAGCACATCAAATCCCCTATCTCAAAGTTTCTGCCGTTACAAAAAACGCTCTTTTTTGGAGTCGCCTTGCGAATCCGCCAGACAATGGATTCCTCGCTGGCGGCATTGCCACGAAATTATCCGTTGGCCTGACCGGGCTTGCTATTGCCGAAGAGAGAGCTCACCCCGGTTACCTTCGTGATCACGAGTTGCCCATTTTTCTCTCCCCTATTACCAGTCAGCTGGATCGGGGTTCCTACGTGATAGGCCAGATTGAAGCGATGGAAATCGCCGAAGCCAACCTCGATTCGAACCGGAGCCTTCCCCTCTATATCAATGTAGAAGACCTTGGCCTCATCAAGATTATCCGACATGCGAAAACGCCCCTGTGCTGTAATCGTTCCCTGACCCCGCTTCACCCAGCTCTCAAAGGGGCGCTCGCTAAATTCTTCGAAGGGGCTCCCATCAAGACCAGGCAACGGAGAAGAAGCCCGTGAGTAGGATTCTGCATCCACCCCAAACTTCTGCATCAGAGCGAGATGAAGTCGCCCAAGCTCCTGGTTCTCGGCGTATCTCAGATAGCGCCCCGTCTTCAGCATGCCACCCCCCTTCCCTGCCAGAACGATGGGGATACGCTGAGCGGTATGATTATCACTGTGCCCCATTCCAGATCCAAAAAGCACCACGCACCGATCCAGCAAACTACCTTCGCCATCCCGGTAACTTTTCAATCGAGTGAGCAGGGAATCGAATTTTTCCATGTGCCAGAGACTGATCTTAAGAAGGGCATCGATATTTGACCGACTGAAGTTCCGGAAGAAGTGGGACAGGTAATGGTGTTGTCGATTGATCCCGAGGAAGTCAAAGATGAGACGACTATTACTGTTTCCCAGCATGTAGCTGATGCAACGTGTGGAATCCGTCCACAACGCCATAGCGATAACATCCAGCATCGACTCTACCTGGTCGTCGAGGGAGAAGGGAGTGTCCGGACGCTGAAGACTGGAAAAGTCCACGACTCCTTTCGAGGCAGAAGACATTTTCTGAAGACGTTGCTCGGTCTCCCGAAGGACCGTGAAATACTCCTCGAGGGTTTCGCTATCCTCTTTACCTGCCTTCCGCTCCAGAGATTTTGCATCATCCCGGACCCGATCGAGGAGACTCCCCATCTCCTCACGACGGTTGGGATCCAGAGAGGGGTTCCGAAAGAGGCGATCAAAGACAAGTTGCGGATCACTCTCCCGAGGCAGCGGCTTTCCTTTCTGGTCGTAGGATATATAGCTGCAGCCCACTTGGTTTACGAAGATCCCCTCGGTGGTGAGTTCCAGCGAGCGATGGGTTGTCTCACTCCCGATCTTGTCCGCGATAATCTGGTCCAATGAGGCTGACTTGCGGTTGTCATGGTGCCCGGAAAGAAAGCGACGAGTTGAGTTACTGTGAGAGGAGAACCCAAAGTCCCCCATATTGTCCAGAATCAGGAGGTCATCCCGATGCCGGGAAAACGGCTTCATCAAAGGAGACATCCGGAAATCATTTTCCGTGCCTCCATTGATATTCCAGGAGGGCGGATGCACCCCGTTGGGCTTGAAGAGGGTAACAAAGCGGAGGGGAGAAGCATTGCCTGCCTCCCCACGGACTCCCGGTGCCCCATGAGCCTTCATGATGTTCAGAAAGGGCAAGGGAACCAGAGCTCCTGCCGCTCCCCTCAGGAACGTTCGCCTCCCAATCTTCCAACTGTTACTCATTCCTTTTCTTGCTTCTCGATGATTGTCTCCCGGAAGGAGGAACTCATGACAATTTCAGTGAAGAGATCTTTCCATGTTCCGTTGCGCTCAACAATCTTTTCTGTGATCTGATCGATGACGGGGCGGTCATTCCATATCATTTTTCTGCAGAGCGCGTAGGAAAGCGTGCGCTCCACCGCGTTACGAACGATTCGCCCACGCTGGGAGTTCATGAAGATCGATTTCAGGCCGGCATAATCCGCGAAGGTCTCTCCGCTGGGCAATTTTCCGGAGGTGTCGATCGATCTACCCGATGGGGGGGCCTTCTTACCATCCCGATTGATGAAACGCCCATTGGTATCGTAGCCATCAAGGGAAAACCCGATGGGATCAATTTTTTCATGACAACGAGCGCAGCTGACATCGCTGCGATGTCTCTCAAATCGCTCGCGGAAGGTGAGCTTCTCCCCACGCGGGGCAGGCTTGACCGGAGGAATATCAGCAGGAGGCTCTCCTAGCCGTTCCCCAAGAACCCTGCGAAGAAGCCAAGTGCCGCGCTGGATCGGGCCCCGGTTCATCGTAAGAATGCCGGGCATGGTGAGGATTCCGCCCCTCCAGCCGGCCTTTTCCAGAGTGAACCGCTCGAACGGCGTCGTCTGCCGCTCTATCCCCTTGGGAGTTGGATGAAGCTTCATCCGGCTGCGATCGTCCCCATAAAATCCTGACACCCCGGTGTTAATGAAGGTGGTTTTGGAATCGATCAACTCCATTACCGGACGGTTCTCCGTGAAGAGATAATTCAGAAACAGAACAGGCTGCGTCCGAAGAGAATGGTGCGCGATGGGGTTGGTAATCAGGGCATCGAGATTCGCAATGCCCAGCCATTGCACCCCAAAACTTTCTGAAAGACTACGCGCCGAAGGAGACTCCAGCATCCTCTCGACCTGTGCCCGGAGAACTTCTGGACTCAAAAGCGAGCCCTTCTTCGCCAGCGCCATGAGCTCGTCGTCCGGACGGTCTTCCCAGAGAAAGTAGGAGAGCCGCTCCGCCAGCTCGTAGCTATCGACGGCTTGCCGCCCCCCTGTCTTTGCTGGCATCAGCATCCCCCGGTAAAGAAACTCGGGAGATAACAGGACTGCTTTAAGCTCAAACTTAAGGATCGCCACGAGCTTCCGTCCAGAATGTCCCCTGATAGCTTCAAGCGCTTGCTGAAGCCGCGAATCGGGCACATGGCGGCGAAGAGCCCTGGGAAGGAAATAGCGCACCAGAGCTTCTGCCTGCTTTTCGGAAAAGTCCTCCAGATTCCATTCATCCGGAAATTCTCCTCCAATCAAAGCCTTGAGCCCTGCTCGTTGTTTGGGCGCAAACAGCTTCTCGAGAGCGGCCTCGGTGAGAAACGCATATTGCTCCCACAGAGCGGACGAAAGCGGGGCTCCATGGGTATCGTTAACGAATCCGCTGTCACCTGGCGGATCTTTCGGAAGCAGCTTGAGAACCAGCGATTGCTCTCCGGCCACCGTCTGCTGCGCCTCGGCAACCACAACCTCAAGATCAAAACCGAACAACGACCTCAAGCTGTTCCGATACTCCGGACCCGAGAGCCGCCTCGACTTGAACACCCCGGGCCGAGATTCTACCGGCGCGGAAAGCCTGAGCTCATACCACTCAGCGATTTTCTTTTTTGCTTCGAGCGTCAACTGGGGGTGACCCTCAGGCGGCATCTCCCCAGCCTCCACGACTTCCACTACTGTTTCCCAAAGCTCAAACTGAGCATCGGCATCGGCATCGGTCCTGATCTTCCCGAAATCAATACTGCCTTTTACCTTTTCTCCTCCGTGGCATTTTAGACACGAGCCTTCAAGAATCGGGCGAATATCCTCTTCGAATGCCACCTCGGCACTCATCTGCGACCTGCCGGCGACGAATAGGACCACTGTGACAAACACGAGGGAGGAGCCCACTCGTGCAGTCAGTTCCCTGAGGATAAGACTCAAGACAACCAGCCCTCCCGAGGCCTTTCCAGAACGCACATCCTGCTCTAAAGCTGTTATTTCACCTTGAGTAATTTAGCGATCACTTCGTCGACCTTGGCTTTCCCATAATTGTGACCCTCAACTGCGACCACCAGCTTGCCCTCCTTGTCTCTCGCCACGATACCGTGGCTCGCTAGCTTTGCGCTCTTGATATCTTCCTTGCTGTTTCCTTCTCCTACCTTGCAGGCCGAAATCTCAACTTTCTTACCATGCTCTTTACTCTGGTCATTCACGATGACCGTAATTTTATCACAAAGCACTCATCCATCGAAATAGTAGTAGATCAGGGAAGGTTTTTTCTCCTCGGCCAGAGCCGGAGCAATAAAGCCCAGCGGCAGAAGAAAAACGAGCAGGGTTACTCTGAATGAATTCATGGAGGTCATTGTAGCGAACGCAGCAAAATGAGCTAGTCCTCTCTTCATAGGGCATAAACTGTAACGTGGCGGCTTCAACAGTGTTTCTTCGGCTGAGTCAGAGAGGTCTCAGCCGACCCCCTCGCCCCTGAAGGATCCCCTCAATCTGGCAAGAAATTTCCTTCTCGAGCATCTAGACAAAATACCCATAACCCTCTCGCAGTAGCGGCTCCGAGCATGACATTGCCTGCGGCGCAGCCTCGTGTAACCATCACTCGTGCTCCCCGAGATCAACAGTTACCTGCACCAGATCAAAACGACACCTCTCGTTGAGGTATCCCTCGGAGGCAACAAACCTGGCATCTGGTGCAAACTGGAGTATCTCAATCCCAGTGGTTCTACAAAGGATCGGATTGCTCGTCATATTCTCGAGAAGGCATGGCGACGCGGACTGATCCGCTCAGGAGATACCGTGGCAGAAGCATCGAGTGGATCCACCAGCATCGCGTTCGCCCTCGCCTGCAGTCAGATGGGGCTTCAATTCGTCGCCTTTATTCCCGATAGCGCCACCTCTGAGCGCGAACTGATCATCAAAGCCTACGGTGGCGAGGTGAGACGAATTAGTGGCGGCATGCCGGAAGTACTCCGTATCGCACAGGAGACAAGCGAGGATAAGGGATGGTTTCTCGGGCGGCAGTTCGCCAATGCAGATAATACCGAGGCGCACCGCCTCAACACTGGACCCGAAATCCTCGAACAGATTCCTGGAGGAACCGTCGATGCAATTGTTTCAGGAGTGGGCACGGGTGGAACTCTGCGCGGTCTCTATGAAGCCTTTTCCAGCGCAGGATGCTCCATAACAGCCCACGCCGCGATCCCCCGCGACGTCGCGCTTTTCGGCTCTAATGTTGAGTGCTGCAGCCTACGATTCAGCAGTGATGTTCCAGGCGTTGCAGAAGGACTGAGCGAGATCTATGAGGAATGGCAATGCGATCATTTACGGGAATGGGAAATATCCGGGCAGGACTGCCTCGACCTTACCCGAAAACTTTGGGCGCTCGGTTTTCCGGTTGGTCCCAGCTCAGGATTAAATTTCGCAGCAGCTCTCCAAGTCCTTGATCACCTCGGTCCTGACGCTCAGGTGGCCACCGTCTTCCCGGACCGGATGGAGCGGTATTTCTCTCACAAGGTCTTTGAGGAGATCCGTAGCCACTCCTGATCACTCGGAAGCTCCGCTTGTAACCAGAGCTCAACCAAAGTAGGATTCCTCACAGTCCAATGCGTATCGCGGACCGTTACATCGGCTGGCAGGTTCTCTATGGCACGATCTTCGGGGTCTCCCTGCTCACCGTGGTCCTCGTGCTTGGGCAGCTGTTCAGGAAAATTCGACCCCTCCTCGTGGAGCAGGCCGCTCCTCTTGAACTAATGGGGCAGTTTATCCTCCTGATTATCCCATTCACCCTGATGTTCACCCTCCCCTGGGGGTTCCTCGCCTCGACCCTTCTCAGCTTTGGGCGTCTCTCTAGCCACAACGAACTCCTCAGCCTCAGAATGGCGGGCCTCAGTCTGCCTCGGCTCGCCTTTCCCGTTCTCCTTGTAGCGGCAGGTCTCTCAGGACTGTGCTGGTGGCTCACCGGGACTGCCGCCCCACAGGCCAAGGATGCCTCGCGCAACCTCCTCTACGAAGCTGTTCGGAAGGACCCTCGCAATTTGATTAAACCCCGGGTCGTGATTTCACGATTTCCAAGCCAGAGAGTCTACGCCGAAGCCGAGGACGAAACCGGACTTCTCCGTGGGCTTCACATCTACAAGTTCTCGGGACAGGGACGAGATGCAAATCTGGAGGCCTATATGTTTGCTGAGGAAGTTGACCTCTATGTCAATGAGGAGGAGAAGCAACTCCGGCTCAAGCTCTCTAACCCCTTCATCGAGATCTCCATGGACAAAGACGAAGTTTCCCCAATCCCCATCAGAGCAACGGAAATGGAGCCTGTCCTGATTGACTTTTCCGCTACTAGCAAAAAAAGGAATAAACCGTCGGACATCACCAACGACGACGCTCCAATTCGCATCTTGGAATCCCGGAAACGAGAAGAGCTCTCTCGCAGGGAACTCTCAGGAGAGATTCCTCCCCAATCCCCTGGCCTCCCTGCCGGGACAATCTTCCCATCAGGTCTCGATGAGGATGACGAACTGCCGGCCGAAACTCTGACCCCGAGGAGGGCAGAGGAACTAAAGACAGCGATTGCCCGAGAAAAGCGATTTCAGGCGGAACTTAATATTGAAATTCACAAGCGGCGCTCGATCTCGCTGGCTTGTCTGTCTTTCGCGATGATTGGCATCCCCCTTGGAATCTCGGCGCGCCGTCGCGAGACCTCTAACGGCCTTCTCATCAGTCTTTTTGTGGCTGCCGCCTACTTTGGCCTCTTGATTTTCGCCCAGCAGATTGAGGATGCCCCATTACCCTTAGTCCTCTCCATCCTCTGGCTTCCCAATGCCCTCTGCTTCATTATTGGGATATGGCTCTTCCGACGTGCCAGCTTCCGCTGATTCTTACTCAACTAAATACCAATGCCTAAGCTTTCCCTGCAGAATCTTCTCCGGCGTGCCCGCTACACGCGGAAGAGAAACAGCGAGGAGACCAGACGGCTTGATCCCCTGCCGATTCGCGGCCCTTTGCGACGATACAACTCAGCGAAATTCACGCAGGACTTTCGCGCTGCGATCAATGTAGCCCTTCTTGCCCTGCCACAGGGCATGGCCTATGCAGCGATTGCGGAACTTCCTATCGCCTACGGGATCGCATGCTCTGCCGTTGCTGCGATTGTAGCGCCATTTTTCTCCGGTTCACGGCACACCATTCTAGGTCCAACAAATGCGACCGCCTTCATGATCTTCTCCTTCTTTCTCATTCCGGGAATGACTTCTTCGAAAGGAGAGATGATCGCGTTGATGCCCCTTCTCTGCCTCATGGTCGGCGCATTCTGTATCGTGGGCGCAATCCTGAGAGTCGCAGACCTACTCCAATTTGTCAGCAGAAGCGTCCTGGTCGGATATATTGCAGGAGCTGCCACGCTGATTATTGCCAACCAGTTCAAGCATATCCTCGGGATCACCGAATTGATGGAGGGCGGAGGCACCACCTTTGTCACTATTCTTCTGAAACTGCTGAGCAACCTTTCCTCACTCCAGTGGCAGCCTCTTGCTCTCGGAGCGGGCACTCTCGTTTGTTATCTGGGGCTTCAATCCCGCTTTAGACGTATCCCGGTTTTCGCCGTAACCCTCGTTCTGTTTTCATTTCTCGCCTGGATCCTCGGAGAGAAGACCACCCTTGGTTTTGCAGAGGTCTCAAAATTCGAAGCCTTTTCCTTTCAGGACCTCGCCCCGGAGTTTGGCATTTTTGCGCAGCCTGGACTTCTAGACAAGGTCGCCCAGCTCTCCACCATTGCATTCGCCATTGCCTTCCTCGCGTCCTTGGAGAACACCGTGATGTCAAAATCCCTGGCTTCCCGCACCGGGGACCGCCCTGATGTGAATCAGGATATGCTGTCCGTGGGCGCCGCAAACATCGCAGCCGGCATCTTTGCCGGCATGCCGGCATCGGGCTCCCTTACCCGCTCTGCTCTTAACTACGAATCAGGAGCGCGCACTCGACTCGCTTCCCTCTTCTGTGGAATACTCTGCCTCGCTGGCATCTTCCTGCTCGCAACCTTTCCTCTCGTTCAGCACATTCCCCGGGCTTGTCTTGCCGGACTCGTCATCGCTGTTGCCGGATCCCTGATTTCTCCGCGTGTCATCCGGATTTGCCTGAGATCCACCCGCGATGACGCCCTCGTTCTTATCGTCAGCTTTGTAGCGGCCCTGTTCGCGCCACTACACACCGCCATCTTTATTGGAATCGCACTGTCCATCTCACTGTTTCTCCGTAAGGCCTCCCGCCCTTACCTCGTGGAATATGAGGTGAACGACGAAGGTGACCTCAGGGAGCTAGGAGAAAAACGGAGGCGCCCCAACCCTTCCATTTCAATCGTTCACGTGGAAGGCGACCTCTTTTTTGGCGCTGCGGAACTCTTTCGAAACCAGATTCAGCGTACCTTCGTTGACGAAAACCTGAGGGTTATCATTCTGCGGTTGAAGAATGCCCGTCATCTGGACGCAACGAGTGTCCTTGCTCTTGAAGACCTGATCCGCTCCGCACGAAAAGAGGGCAGGCATATTATCATATCAGGTGCCTCTCGCGAGGTGTATCGCGTTTTGAAATTCTCAGGGGTCCTTGAGGTCCTGCAGGAAGGTTGCGACCGTTCCAGAGGAGAGAGCAACCTCTACATCTTCATGCCGAGCAACCCCAACATCTCTACTCGTGATGCGCTGAAGAGGGCCCAACAGATTCTCGGCACCGACAAGGCCGACATCAAAATTTTCTACGATCCCGAAAAGGGGAGCTGAGAAAAAAGCGGCCCATTCCGAGCAGCCGAAAAAAGATCTCAGAATCAGGAGACAGGCTCACCCCACCCGGTAAACGATTCGCGCCTTGGTGGTATCGTAGGGGGACATCTCCATCTTTACCTTGTCGCCCACCACCAATCTTATAAAGCGTTTCCGCATCTTACCAGAGATGTGCGCGAGGACCTCATGGTCGCTGGGCAACTTGACCTTGAACATTGTCCCGGCAAGAACCGATGAAATGGTCCCTTCTACCTCGACAGCCTTATCCTCCCCATCCGCGCCCTTCTTGGGCCCGCTGTAGTCCGTGCGGCGCCTCCGGCGACCGCCCCTTCTGCGTCTTCTTGGTGGTCCTGCGATAACTTGCTATTGGGTTAACCGAAGCCGCATGCGCGGCCCCGTGGGCCCATCATTGGCGATATTCTCTTCCCCGCAATCGAAATCTGTGCCCGAAAGCCCTTATTTAAAGTCTTGGGGCATCCTCTCCTCCTTCATCGCTACCACGGATTAGCGTTGACATGAACTGGCCTCGCTCCTAGCGTTCCGCCCCTTTCCCAACCCGGCCAGACCTCTACAACGCCTGTAATGAAGACCTTTTCTGCAAAAGCCACTGAAGTTGACCGCAAGTGGTACGTGATTGATGCTGCTGACCAGATCCTTGGCAAGGTCGCAGTGGAAGCTGCCCGTCTTCTCCGAGGAAAGCACAAGCCTATCTTTACACCCCATGTAGATACGGGAGATCACGTCGTGATCATCAACGCAAAGAAGGTTCGGCTAACCGGCAACAAGGAAACTGAGAAGATTTACACCAGCTACTCCGGATACGTTGGCGGCCAAAAGGTGGAAACACCGAAGAAAGTCCGAGCTCGGAGACCTGAGCTGCTCGTCGAGCGCGCAATCCGGGGCATGGTTCCTCACACTCGTCTTGGGAGAGCGCAATTGCGGAAATTAAGAGTTTACGCAGGAGCCGAACACGAGCAGGAGGCTCAGAAGCCTGAGCCCTACACGATCTAATTACCTACCGGAAGCGAATACCCTTTTCCAAAATGCCTGCTACTGAAAACACCTACACTGCCACTGGTCGAAGAAAGACTGCTGTTGCCCGGATCTGGATGACAGAAGGCACTGGAAGAATAGTCATCAACAATCGATCGTTCGAAGAGTACCTCCCAACAATCCCTCTTCAAAACGAAGTTCTCGCCCCTTTCCAGACTACGAACCTGGTCAACAAGTATGACCTCAAGGTAGTGGTTCAGGGCAGCGGAATACCAGGACAGGCTGACGCCATCAAACTGGCAGTGGCCAGGGCACTTACGGAAATGGATTCCGAACTGCGCGGAAGCCTCAAGGCTGCAGGACACCTCAGACGTGACCCGCGCGCCAAGGAGCGAAAGAAAGCTGGTCAACCCGGCGCTCGGAAGCGCTTTCAGTTCTCCAAGCGATAGGGCATTCCAAGCCTCAGAAATCCAAGCCGCTCGTCCACGGACCTGCGGCTTTTTTCTTTTTTTGTTTAGCCTCTCATCTCGGTTTGGCCTTGAATCTGGGAGGTGAGATTACTCTCTTGGAATGTTAATGGAATCCGGGCTGCACTCGGCAAAGGAGCAGCGGAGTCCCTCCTTGAGGTAAACCCGGATGTCTTCTGCCTGCAGGAGACCAAGGCCCGCCCTGAGCAGGTGGAGCTTCCCCTTGAGCTGGGAGGATACCGCAACTACTGGAACTCTGCCGAAAAAAAAGGGTATTCAGGCACTGCGATCTTCTCGAAAGAAGAGCCCTTGGATGTCCTCATGGACATGGGAATGGACGAGCATGACAATGAGGGCCGTGTGATCTCTGCTGAGTATTCCGACTTCATGCTCGTCAATGTTTACACCCCTAATTCACAGGACGGACTGCGTCGCCTGCCCTATCGGATGGAGTGGGACAAAGCCTTTCGTAACTATTTGAGGCATCTGGAAGACACCCGGGACAAACCGGTCATTTTCTGCGGGGACCTTAATGTGGCCCACCATGAAATTGATATTGCCCGTCCTGGCCAGAATCGCAGGTCAGCAGGATTTTCAGATCAGGAGCGCGAAAGCTTCAGTGAGACTCTGGGATCAGGCTTTACCGATTCCTTTCGCCACCTGCACCCCGATACTGCAGAGGCCTACTCCTGGTGGTCTTACCGAGCACAGGCACGACAGAGGAATATCGGTTGGCGTATCGACTATTTCGGCATCTCGGACTCCCTCATCCCTCGGCTTGAATCAGCCTCTATCTATCCTGAGATCCACGGCTCCGACCATTGCCCTGTCGGCATTGTTTTCAAGTGACCCAAAGGAGGATGAGCGCGATCCTGGAGCCGCTCTTTTCTCTTACCCCCGGACCCAATTACAAGGGCAGATCGTAGCTCCGACCCGAGACCCCATCTCTCCAGTTTACGAAAGCAGCATTCACCGTCGCGTATCCGCCCGGCGTGGGATAGTTCCCAGTGAAATACCAGTCACCGCATGACTCCTGCAATGAGTTGTGAAGGTTTCCAATAGTCTGGAAAATCACCTCGACCTCACCCTGCCATCCATTTTCTGGATATACCATCCGGCTGATCTCTGCGGAAATTTCTTCGGCCGTAAATGGCTCGTAAATCTTCTTAACGCAGTTCTGCATCTCATCCCAGGGCTTGCGGAGCTCTTCCAGACAGTCCTGGTGCACTTCCTCTATGAGACCCTGACGCCCATTGCGCTCTAGCAGTCGAATAGCCGCTTGGAACGCAATGAACTTCCCCAGTTCCGACATATCAATCCCATAGCAATCCGGGTATCGAATCTGCGGAGCGGTCGAGCATATGACAATTTTCCTTGGATTCGTCCGACCAAGAATCTTGAGGATCGAGGTCTTGAGCGTTGTCCCTCGGACAATCGAATCGTCAAGGGCTACAAGGGCATCATCTTCTCCCACAACACCGTAGGTAATATCATATACGTGCGATACCAGCTGAGCCCTGCCCTTCTCCTGAGAAATAAAGGTCCGCATCTTGATATCCTTGTGCGCAATCTTTTCCCCCCTCGGCCAGTTGGCCATGATGTGATGGTTGAGCAA
>Ga0115011_10001029_pt1 | contig 20619 bp, 27 predicted proteins | sample TroAtlMetagenome_2_FD_88705 | JGI IMG/M metagenome (GOLD analysis project Ga0115011, IMG submission 88705) | Marine eukaryotic phytoplankton communities from Atlantic Ocean - Tropical Atlantic ANT8 Metagenome | ecosystem: Environmental > Aquatic > Marine > Oceanic | place: Tropical Atlantic...
TCGGTCTTAGGACGATCCATACCATCCTGGATCGGCTTGAAGAAAAACGGATAGTTAACGGATATCGGGACAACTTTATCTGTGAACATTTTTTTAGCATCTGCTCCAGTTTTTGAAAGGATGCCGAATCTGGCATCTGAAGATATTGTGGCTTGGTTAACCAGTTCTGCTGAGGACATAAAAGAAAATCCAGACCGTCTGTTTTTAAGATAGCACATCCCATAACATCTAGTATCTGCTTTGCATGCCTCCCAAAATATAAAGAAGAGTCTGTTGGCTTCTCTATAATCTGGAGATCCAACATCGATTTTTGACCATTGCAGGTACATGTAGTGAGTGCCAGTAATATAAGTACTAATCCCATTATTATAGAACCAATAACCCTGTTCTCTGTATCTAAATTCTTCATCAATATAATCGTACCATTTTTCTTTAAAATCTGCAGGATAATCTTCCCAGTCAAATCTAGTTTTTATTCTAGCTAATTCTTTAGGGTATTCTTGTTTTTCCCAATATTGCTTCTCCTTAACTTCGCTTCGTTTAAAAGGTTTATTTTCTGCTGGTAAAGCAATACGGAGGTTTTGAATTTCAATGATCTGTCCAATTTCACCTGTTTTGCTTATACATATAAAATCATATTCAGAATTAAAACCATATTCCCATTTTTTATTTTTATTCTTTTTTTTGAGAATAGATGGATTAACTACATCTTTTATTTCCTTCCACAATGTTTGATCGTAACTCATTTGCTACGCCCTTCTGCAAAGCCTTTAAATGATCTTTCTTCTTTAACTTCTTCTTTAGGTTTCCCATCAATCAAATTCTCTTCTTCCTCGATCTTTTTTAAAATCTCAAAAGCATCCATTATAGCTAGTTTTTTAGTGGCAGCCGCGTTCTTGAGTCGGTCCGCAGATACATCCTCCCCCGTATCTACAATCGGCTCCTTCGCTACTTTTATCAATTCCTTCACCGCCATTTGTCCAGCTTGGATTATATTCTTTTTCGTTTCCTTTACGTTCATGTGTTAAAGCAATATTATTAGATTTCATACAATATAGTTTTTCTCCATTTATAACAAACTCAAACTCAGAATTAGGAGAAAATGTAACAAGTTCTCCTGGTGTAATTCCTAGAGCTTCTAAGGACTTATTACTAATTTTTAATATACCAAGTTGAAGTGCTTCTTTTTCTGTTCTCAGATGGTCTGTATTAGATACTGGAGCTACAAAGCAATAATCTAAATGAGCTTTACCATTATACATATACAGTTGAAGAGGATCACAAAAATACATATCATCTTTAAAATATGATCTGCTGTTCTTTTCTCTTCCTTTTACGTCGTAAAATCTTCTAAAAACATTATGGTGAACTAAAACTTTATCACCTTTCTTAACTTTGGTTTTATAAGCTAGTGGTGTTGCTATAACTACAGCTTCTTTACTAACACTTTGAAAAGTTTCAATTTTAGTATTTAAAATTAATTCTTTATCTTCGATAGTTTTTTTATTATTGTATCTCCCTTTTACAGGAGACACAATAAAATCATATAAACTATTCATTAGTAATTTAAATCAAATTCAACAGCTATAGCCATATTGGAATTAAATTTTTTCCATGGAAGAATCTCATCATTTTTTTTAATATAAATTAAATAATCTCCTTCATTTTCATTTCCAATTATATCACATATAGTATGGCCACCCCAAACTTCTTGCCCCACAGCATAATGCATAGCATCATTTTTATAATCAGTACCAATACTGATTTTTCTAATATTAGACATCAGCTGTTTCTTTCTTTTCTTCTTCTATTAGAGTATAAGATCCATCTTCTATATTTACATTTATAGAACCATACTTGCTTTCAAGATCTTTTTTAAATTCATTTATCTCCTTGTTTATTTCTGCAACCTCGTGTAAAGCAGCGTGCTTGTTAGCTTCTAATACTCCTACTTGGTGCATTAAATCGTTAATTTGAGATCTATGATCTTTAATTGTTTTTAATTCTTCTTCTGTTATTTTTTTCATTTTATTAAATTTAATTGTTTAATTACTACGATATAAAGTAGTATGATTTTGTTGCATTCCAATTAGCTATATGTGTTGATGAAGGTATATCCGCTGAATATACAGCACACATTCCTAATTTTCCTTCAAATTCATATTGATTAGTACTTCCAGCAGCGCCATAAGCAAAATCATTCCATGTGCCTTCGCTTATAGTAACACTAATAGTTTCCTCATATAAACCATCAGAATTTATGTTAATTTGCTGACCATTGAAACCAGTAATAGTGCCACTAGCATTATCAAAAGTTTCTTGACAACCTATATAAAAAGTACAAGTATCATTTACATCGTTTATAGAAACACCATAGTAAATCCATACACTTTCCAAATTGTTAGCGCTTGTTAAAGCTGGAAAATTACTATAATTTTGACCACTATTATAAAGAGAAAATCTTCTACTATCTATATACATAGCTTCGTCATCATCTTTGTCTCCATCTAAAATCCCTACATAGCTACCAGTTGTAGTGCCAGGTACAACTTGTAACCACACTCCTGCTGACCAATCTGCTCCAAAAGCTGCAGGAAAAGTACCTGAATTAAAAGCAGAGCTACTATTAGAACCATCACTTCCAAACACAAAGTGCGCTGGTATTTCATTTGCGTCGTCTCTTGCTACAAATTGTACATCATCAAGATCTGTTCCTGCTCGTGTAAGATCTCCTATTAAGTTGTTTCCAACATTACTATTTTTCCATGCGCCTCCTGTTGGAACATCTCCTACACTTCCTTCATATGTACTAGGAACATAAAAAGATACTAGATTAGTTTTACTAATTGGGGGTATATATATTGGATCTAACATATTATTTTCAGGCCACCAATAAAAAGTGCTTCCATCATAGAAAAATTCTAATAAACTAGGGTTTACTTCCGATAATATTATATTACCTCCAACTGCTTTACTGTTTGCTGGTAAAATAACATTAGCACTAGTAGTTGGAATAATTTTCAATGATCCAGAATCTCCCGCTGAAAAATTAGTCATATTTAGAGTGTTGGGAGTTGGTAAAGTTGCTGTAGGTGTTAATTGAGCACTTATTCCAGAATCAGCATCCCACGTAACACTTGTGCCAGGAGTTAAAGTTTGAAAACTAGCACCACCGCCACCAGCAGGTAAAGTAACTGTTTTAACGTTAGCTGCAGTAATATGACCTTCTGCAGAAGTAGTAACAGAATCTATACAAGTAAAAGTACCTCCAGCAGCTGGACTAGCCGATGAAGCGGTATCTGTACGTGTTACATCGCTATGCTCCACTATTAACTCATTACCATTTCCTTTTGTAATACCTATTACGTCTCCTTGTGTAAAAGTAACACTAGTTTGAGAAGCATCAGAACCTTCCAGTCGTATATCAGTTGTAAGTGCAGGAACCTCAATAGTATAAGTAGTGTCACCATCTGTTGATGCTGCCCATGCTGGAGCATTGTTTACTATTTTTAATACTTGATCATTAGCACCAATATTTTTTGTTAATTGCGTAACATCTAAAGCTAAAGAAGTTTCTAATTCATCTCCAGATATTTTTACGTTTTGACCAGCTGCTCCACCACTAGCCGTACCAACAGCAGCAATAGCTGTTATGTTAGATATGTCGCCTCCGTCTACTTGGAGAAAATCACTTATTTTTGTATCACTCATTTTTTATTGTATTTGTGTTAGCACTTTACTTGTGTCATCTTGCATTAATACTTTACTTCCATCTTCTAATAATACAAAGTATCCTACTGGAGGTGGAGGTGGGCCAGGATTACCTCCAGGCCTAGATGGACCAGGTAAAGTTGCTATATCCGGCACTACCATGCCGATTCCCATTTTCATCTTAAAATAGTGCTAATACGTTAGTAACATCTGTCTCTTGCTGTGTGCCTGTAGCATCGTCAGCTTTAAATAATATGTCTGTAACTAGTATTGGTAAAAAAGAACCAGCTGTACATCCTTGAAAAACAGCTTCAGATCCACCTTCAAGTTTAACACATAGTGTGCCATTTGTTCCTTTGCCACCTACATAAACAACAGCTCCTCTACCTTCCGTATGAGGTAAACCTAATTCATCAACACTAAAAATAGTTGTTTTTGCATTTTTAGTAAAAGTTAAAGCTGATGGGCTTGTATTACCTTTTCCTGGATTTATTATTGTCCACGCTCCAATTTTACCTTCACTCGTCACTGACGTAACCCTTATGCTGACAGAATTAGTAGAACTTTTTAATATTTCATTTGGAACTACATCGTCTATAGCATTTGTATTAGTCAAACTTAATTTTCTAGCAAAACCGTATGTAGTACCTGAAGCACTCCCAAAATCCAATGGTATTGCATCATGAGCAAATACACGCGGTTGAGCTGCTTCATTACCTTCTAAACCTCTCATTTTTTATTTTTTAATTTTTGTTATTTTTTCCGCGCCTCTACTTCCAAAGTACGCTACATAAACTGTAATTAGCAAAGCTTCTAGTAAAGAAACCCAACCATCTTTTATTTCTAATAGTATAGTTGAATCTAATACTATAAATATTGTCATTGCTAAAGTGAGAAATATAAGGGTCATAGGTCTAGTATTCTTACTTAACCATGAATCACTTTTCATATCACTAGCCCAACGACTAGAAATATTTTCCATTTCAGCTATATCTTGATCTAACAACTTCAAAGCCATCTCTTTATCTTCAGGCTTAATATTAGAATCACTTGATATTAAATTTTTTACTATACCATATGCTCCGTTACTAGGTAATATGTCTCCAATAGTGTCTAATATCTTTGGAGCTTTTTCTTTTAAAAATATTCCTACCTTAGTTTCTTTAAACTTTTTCTTGTCTTTTTTCATTTAATCTTCATATTGATCATATCGATTGTTATGAATAGTACTAGCTGAAATCACTGGTCCTACTTGTCCTTGTCCTACATCATTTTGAAATATTCTTTTGTTTGATATATTATCATGAAAGTGTTGAGTTGACCAGGTTTGTGTTCCAGGATTAAATCTTAAACCACCACCTTCTTCATCATCCCAAGTTCTATTTCTAGATCCACCCCATTTATTTGCAAAAGTAGCATTTTCTTGACTATTAGCCCAAGCTCTTTCATATTGACGCGTTCTTTCTGCGCTTACAGCATTAATTAAATTTGAATTAATTTCTGGATTACTTAAATTATACGATGTACTAAAACCTCCTTCATCGTCATCCCATTGTGCATATTGATATTGATTTTCTGTAGGGCTCCATCTGACTGAATATCTTCCATTATCATCACTCCACTCCCTTGTAGGATTTGTAGTGCCAGGCGCACTAGTCGAATTTAAACCTTGAGTAAAATCAAACATAGATCCATGAATGTCTCGTTGCTCTCTAAACGTAGCTATATCTTGTCTTAAGTCTTGTCGTAGAGCATATTTATTTGGATATAATACATTTCCTTGATCATCTTTTACACCTTTGTAAGTATTCCAAAGTTTATCTGTAATAGCATCTAAATTTGTTAATTTATCTTCAGGACGAGCTCTAGTTAAAACATTATTATTATAACCTTGAGTTACGATGGGTTGTCCTTGTCTACCAAATCCAACTTCTTGACTTAACACATTACCTACGTCAGTAGTATTTGTATAAGTAAAATCACCAGTTATAGGATTCACGGTTCTTGTCATATCTGGAATTAGAGTAGGTGGTGGTGGTGGTGGTTGTGGCGTTGGACCCGAACCTGTAGCAGTATTATTTTCTTGAATGTTAGGTTCAACCACATTAGTAGGTAGCATAGTAGATTTTTCTACAGCTTTGTTAACTGACTGTTCTTCTTTTATAACTTGAGGTGTTTTAGCATTCTCAAGATCTACAGCTGGTTTTCTATCTGTAGAAGCTTTAGCATTATCACCAATAGATTTAATTTTATCAATTAATTTTTTACCTCTATATTTTTTCTCTTTAACTCTTTTAATCTTGTATTTTCCCTTTCGCTTTCTTTTACCAAAATCCCCATCTCCGTTTTTATTTAAAGGTGACTTACCAGCTTTAGAATAAGCTTCTTTTTCCCATGGTAAGTTCTTAGCTCCTTCTTTCATAGAATTTCTAGAGTATTTTTTACCTTTCCATATAACATTATTATCATCATAATCTAAATCCCCTCGCTGCATTTGATCTAAATGAACTGCTTCATGATCAACAATTTCTTTTATTTTAGCGGGAGAATTTACATTTTTATTAATGTGTATAGTTCCATCTTTATTAGCTTTACCTAATACACCGTCTTCCATTTCTACTTTTACTACTGGAGCATTAAAAGGATTTCTACGTTGCTTATACATTTTTATAAGGAAATTTTTTATTTAATTGTTGTTGACGTTTATTACAGCCACAGTCTTTTTCGCCACTAACCTTTTGTACTATCTTTTTAATACCTGTAGCTGTAGTGAAATTATGTATAGTATCTCCAAAACCGCTAGGTTTTTTAATATACTTACCCATTACTCTGATTTAAATGCTAATAAAAACTCTCTAATTCCCATTCCAAACGCAATTCCACTATATAATGAGTGACTGTGAGCGATTAATAATGCTCCTATTACTCCACAAGCTACTGCTTTTGAAAGTGGATGATTTATTACTTGTTTAACAGTTTCCATATTATTTATCTTTTTTATTACTTAATTTACCATCTACTTCTCTACACCAAAAAAGTATTTCATCTACTTTTTCTTCAAGATCTTCAATGTGCTCGGTTTGCCATTGTTGTTTTAAATCGTATTCCATACGTTTAATTTCAGATGGTGGTAATTTTTTCGCTTCTTCAATGTCTGACTGTAAAGAATAATACATTCCTACAAACATTGAGGTTACTACTATTATGCTCACTACGGTTTTAATATCTATTTTAAATTCCGTACCTTCTCCTATTTTCATAAATGCTTATACTCTTCTGTAGCGTTAAAAGATGGACATGCTTTTTTAGCAAAGTCGTTATGTGAGTGTATCACAGCTTCAGGATACATAGCTTTTAATGTTCGCAGTACTGCGGTTAAAGCTTCTTTTTGACAATCAAGTCTAGTATCTTTCGGGGTCTTACCATCAGTTTCCACGCCTCCGCAATAGCATATACCTATTGAATTACGATTATATCCCTTCGTGTGAGCCCCGATTCTAGCTATATCTCTACCTTTATGTATTTCTCCATATAGATCAATGTAGAAATGATAGCCTATGTCGCTCCATCCTCTACCGTCAACATGCCAACTACGTATTGTATCTACAGTGTAGTTTTCACCTTCCCTGGTAGCAGAGCAGTGTACAATAATCTTATTTATTTGTCTCATCTTTTCCTTTTTTCAACATCCACCATTTATGAGCTGTATATCCTATTGTGACCAATAGTAACATTATTTTTAAAACTGGTTCAAGCCAATCCATCATCGTAACACCAAAAGATAATGCGTTGAGGACATATAGCTTTATATCTTCCACTTTTATTTGTTCGCGTTGAGCACAGCGTTGCCTTTGTACTCTATGTTATCTATCTTTCTTAGAGTAGGAATAATATTAGTATTATTGCTTTTCATTACTCTTGTCCCTAATGGTTTACATCCGCAGTTTAATTTTACTCCTGCAGGCTTTTGTGTTTCTCCGTAGCTTGGCATAACTTTATGTTTTATTTTTTATTTTTTTTAGCCATCTTTTTGAAAGTTTTGGCTAGGTTATATCTTTTAGAACCTGGAGGACATGACTCACTACCGAATTTATCTCCTGTACAAACGCCTTCAGTTCCTCTTCTTTTTATATCTGCTGTTGCTTCTTGTATCCAACCTGTTTTTTTAAGTGGAGATTTAGCAGCATTCATTCTTCTACGATATTCTTCATTAGAAATAGGGTTAGATTTAAGAGTACTCATTTGAACTCTCCCAAAAGTGTCATCATCAACCCATTCTTTTGGACCAGGAATCATTTCGTAACTAGTAGTATCACCAGTAGTTTTATTTATTTTTTGTGATAACGCATAACTAGGTTTTGTTGCAACTTTGCTTTGAGCCTTTTTTTGAGGTGGATCTCCAGGTCCTCCATTCTTATTAAAAGGAGATGGTTGCCCAGGTGTTATACTTTGATCAGGATCTTGTCCTGGAATCATAGGTTCTGGATTTGTATTACCCATAGAACTCGCTAAGCCACTAAACTTTTGTTCGGTAGAGTTTTGTGAAGCTGATATTTTAGAAGGATCTTGATAGTTCATTGGATCATTCATCAGTATGTTTGAATTCACAGCTCTTCCAGCTCTGTTAGGTGATATTTCTTGTTCTGGCGCCGGAGCTTGTCCTGCATCTCCTTCCACACCTAATGTATTAGGGTTGAGATAATTCATTGGAGACTTGTCTCTTCTCTTTATTAATCTAGCTTTTTTCATTTCTAATTTTTTTTGCTCTTTACTCATCCCTGTTAAACCCATAGGTCCTGCGTCAGGTGTGTTTTTAATTTCTTGTTTTCTTTTTTTAAACGCATCGATAGCATTTTGTCTTTTAATTTTTCTTCCTTTTATAGCATCTTTACGTTGCTGCCAAGGGTTAGAACCACTCTGCGCTTCGACAGTAACATCTTCAAATTCTGCATCTTCATCATAGTACTTTCCTGGTGTTAGTTCTACTTGGCGAATACCTTGTCTTTCTCCTTGAGATGCTCCAAAATCTTTTTCCCATGAATTTCCTCGACGACGTTGTGGGTTTAAATCATCTGCTGCTGTTCCTGTTAAACCCGTAGCACCTGGAGTTTGACCACTAGGATCAGTAACTTGTGTTCCAGTACTATTGGTTTGAGTAGGATCAGTTGTTACTACTTGAGTTCCTCCATTAGCACTTATATTAAACTTAGCTGATTGAGCTAGATTTTGTTTTTGATCCATTATAGTCTGTCTTATAGTACTTCGGATTCCTTTGTTTATATGATCACTACCTGCCATTTGTTTTATCTTTTTTAAAATTAAGTAAAGCTTGTTTTAATACTTTATCCGAGTAACAAGATCCTTTCATAACTTTGTTAGTGATAGGAGATATGGGTATTTCTTCTTCTCCCATTAGTATTCTGTATATACGTGCTATTAACTGTTTTGACTTCATAGACACTTTATATAAATGAAATTTTTGAGTAGTTCTGTTTCTTTTTCTCCAAACTACTATCCAACCTTCTTTCAATAATCTATTCCACCGTCTATTATCCCAACTATAATAATAAGAACCTTCTTTAAAATCATTTTTATTAAAATAGTCAATGCTGTCTAAGTAAATTAAAAGTTCTAAATCAGCTTCAGAAATGTTTTGAGTTTTACAAATCCATTTTCTTACAAGTCTATAGTATTTAAGAATTTTTAACTCCCGCAAGTCAGAAGAAGTTATTCTCATAATACAATAACAATATCCTGCTCTTTAATCACTTTCCACGTTTTGTTATCTATTTCCACGTTGAAACCAGCATGTCGATCATAGTATATTTTATCATCTTTTTTAACTGCTTCAACTGCTTCTCCGATAACTACTGCTTTAGCTTCTCTATATCTTATGTCTTCTCGTTGGCTCTCATTTAATATTAAGCCACCTTTAGTTTTAACACTAGCTTCTTGAGCTTCTTCTATTACTATATATTTTCCTACTGCTCTCATGCTCTTATGTTATTAATAACACAATCGGTAGATAATATAGTAGTAGCTACTGAAGCCGCGTTTCGTAAAGCACTTTTAGTTACTAGTAAAGGGTCTATTATCCCTGCTTTAACCATATTTACCTCTTTTCCTGTAACCACATTTAACCCTTTGTTTTTAATACTGGGATAAACGATATCAAGACCAGCGTTTGTTAAAATAGTCTCATAAGGTGCTTTAATAGCTTTAAGTAGTATTCTCTCACCTTCACTTTTGGGATTTATATTAACAGACGCATTAAGCAAAGCTATTCCCCCACCTGGAACTATACCTTCTTTAATCGCGGCTTTTGTAGCACATATAGCATCTTCAACTCTATCTTTTTTTTCTTGTAATTCTATTTCAGAGTTTGCTCCAACTTTTACAACAGCAACCTTAGCTATTAATCTTCCTAATCTTTTTTCGTGCCTTTGTTTAATAGCAGCATTTGTTTCAGAATCAAGTTTTGTTTTAATAGAACTTATTAGATCGTCAATACTCTCTGGCATTTCTTCTACTTGTATTAAAGTTTCATTAGCTTTGCTTATTGATTTTTTACAAGTACCAAGATGTTCTGTTGTTATTAAATCTAAATCATCACCTAAATCTTCATCGATTACAGTAGCTCCAGTTATTAAAGCTATATCATCTAAAATTTCTTTTCTATTAGTTCCGTATACAGGTGCGTGAATTACGTTTATTTTTATATTACCTTTAACCTTGTTCATAGCTAAAGCACTACTAACTTGTGGTTCTAAATCTCCAATTATTAATAAAGATTTATTTTCTTTGATAACATATTCTAGTATTGATTGAATTTTTCTTACATTTTCAATTTTGTTATTCAAAACCAATACTAAGGGATTGTTTAGCTCTGCTGTTCTTTCTATTTTATTTGTAATAAAATGTTCTGAACTGTAACCTTGTTCATATTGAACTCCTTCTATTCTCTCTACTTCTGTAGTAGGGTTTTCATGAGTTTCCATTAAGACTATCCCTGTATTATCAACACTTTTAAAAGCGTTATAAATAATATCTCCTAAGTCTAAATCGTTATTGGCTGATATAGTAGCTACTTGTTTTATTTTTTCCCCTTTAACAGTTGAGGCGGATTTTTCAAGATATTGCACTACTTTGTTAACAGCCAATTTAATTCCATCTTTTATTTCTCTGGAATTTAAATCTTTTTGTTTGTATGCTTCAGAAATTATAGCGTGAGCTAAAACCGTGGCGGTTGTAGTCCCATCACCGGCTTCTTTAACAGTTTTTCTAGCTGCTTCTTTTATTAATTTTGCTCCCATATTTTCTACAGGATCTAATAGAGTTATACTATTTGCAACAGATACTCCATCTTTTGTTATTTGTGGATTACCAGTATTATCTTCCATTATCACACATTTGCCGCTAGCTCCTAAAGTGGAGCTAACAGCATTTGTAAGTTTTTCTATACCAGTAAACACTTTGTCTCTAGCATCTTCACCGAAGCTTAGATGCTTAACTAAGGTTTCTTTCATTTGATTAAATTAAATTATTGTGTATATATTCTATGCAGCTTGTGCTTCTTTTGCCATAAGGTGTTCTATTATAGCGGCTTGTTCTAGTTTGTATTTTTCTTCTGCTCCTTTAGCTTCTTCTCTTAATTTTTTCTGTGAAGCTTCAGTTAATTTAGCAGATAAATCTTTAGCTATTAGATTACCTTTTTCTTCTCCTACTTCTTTTATTGATTGTTCTAAGTGTTCTTTGTAAGATGTTAGATCTTGTAACTCACCCTTGGCACTTTCTATTCTCTCATCATTTTCATCTTTAGCTTTAGCTATTTCTTCCATTTCTCCAGATAATTGCTTAGCTTCTTGTTTTGAAGTAGCTTGAGTCTCTTCTGCAGAGTCAATTAACGCTTGTTTAGCTTGTACTGTTTCTTCATCTCCTTCTTCCTCTTTTAACTTTTTCATTTCCTCATACAAGGTTTGAATAGCTTTAGCTTGAGACTCAACTTCTGCTTTTTTGTTGTCAAGCGCTGATGTTAATTCTGTTTCTCTATCATCATACTTAATTTTAAGAGCAGCATTAACTTCATCTTCTTGAGTTAATTTTTTTATGTCCATATCAACATTTGCTAATTCTTCTTTTTTATGAGCTTCATAAGCTTGATGTTCTTTAAGTTGAATCTGCTCGTCTTCAGTTAAAGAACCAGAACCTTCAAAGCCGTGTTCAAATATATTTACAATATCTGAGTAATCTGATTTTTTGCCTAATTCTTCTCTTCCTATTCTATAAGCTAATTGCCTTGCAGTAGATGGTTCAGCATGCGTACCCCATCCTTCTTCTACATTTTCCAAAGAAGATTCAATTCTTTCTTTATATAAACATTGAGCTCCTTCTAAATAATCTTCTACTGAATTATAAATGTGAAGTATAGTAACACCTTTACTATTAATGTAATCGTTAGCAACATCTGCAACTTTTATATAAGCTGCAGAATGTGCTGTTCCAAATCGTGATTTATCTATTTTTGCACTAATTGCCATTTTGTTTTATTTAAACGTTTTTACAACTTTAGGTCCTTTTAAGAACTCTAATTTTTTCGAATAATGTTCTATTGATCCATCAATTGCAGCTTCAGCGCCGTCCATTGTTTCTCTTCTAGTAACATCTATCCAGTCCCCTTCTTCAGGGTGTTTATATTCAGTTTGATAAAATCCATTTGGTAACTGTACTATTCTCCAGTTCTTTTTTTTGGTAATATGTTTCCAAAGGTCGATCATTCTTTGATCTGGTCGTGTAGCAGCTGTAAAGCCACTGGTGTATAAAAATGTCATGTTTTTTGGTTTTAATTGTTTAACATTGGTTATTTTTTATAATTACTTATAAGTAATATTTTTTACTATGATATATATAGTCTTATAATAGGTTTGGTAGTAGTCTTAATTCCAGCTCCAGTTGGATATGAGAGGTTGTTAAATAAGTATCCTGTCTCGTCTTGAGCTGTAGTGTTGTAACTCCAGTAGTTATTGAAACCCGTTGTTCTTTGATTTGGATCTTGTCTATTTTCAAATTTAATCATTAATGATCCATTATAACTCCAAGCGTATGGTGTATCAAATAATATTGGTTGCCATTGTTGTGTGTTACTAGTTATTATATCTGAACCTGTAACTCCAGATCCTAATACTTGTTGCCAATTTGTAGTTCCATAACCACCAGTAATATTTATATCTTCTCTACATTGTCCATTAAAAAAAGTAACTGGGGATTCTCCTATATATATACATTGATCTTCTTGTGTCCAAGTAGGAGAAGGATTTGTTCCAGCAGTTCCATTGTATATAGCTACTCCATTAATATCGCCATTAGGAACTCCTGCTGCAGTCAGTTCAGCTGCTGTATATATTATATAACTCCAACCAAATGGTTCTGCTTCATCAAAAGGTGTAAATTCTACGCTAGTATTTCCTATTGTACCTATTTGGTATATAGTACCCGGGATAGGTGAAGGATTGTAACTAAATGGTGAATTTTGTAAATAAAATAATTGTAAAGCTGATCCACTCATTATGTATAGTTTAGTCCATAATTCCAAATACAAAGATTATAATCTGTTACGGTAGTATCATCTTTTTCTATCCACAAATAAGTATAAACATCTACAATTACTTCTTCTTGACTTAGAGGCGCACCTCCTGTAGGTAAAGCACCATTTTGACCATTAACAACTTGGTGAGTTACTGCAGTGTTATTTACAGTTCCTAAAGTTATAGTAAAAGTATTAGGATGTTTAATGTAGATAGTTCCATATTGACCATTTTTAGCGCCTGTGATATTTAGTGTGACTGTAGCAGCTTGTGTATCTAAATAACACGTAGGACTCTTATCTCTTTCTACGTTTAAAGTAAATTTCTGAGGAGTAATACTCTGCAACTCCATCCAATTAATTCTACCACCATTAGCATCTAAAGCAGTCTTTACTTGTAATATATCTCCATCAGCTGGGCCATAACTTCCATTTGTCCATTTACAACTATCATTCAAATACAGTCTTTGAGTTCCTATAGAAAAGAAACTGTTTCTTTCTCCTTGTTGACCTCCTTGATACGGAGATACAATTTCAACCCAACCATCATTATAATTAGTAGGGGCTGATCCAGGGATAAATTGGTTCTGGACAGAAAACCTAATAGTACCTGGATTTTCTTCTCCACCCCAACCACTAATCGCAACACCTGACCCGCTGTTTCTAGTTAATACTGGATCTAAAGATACGGGTGTAGTAGGTTTAGTATCTAATCCTAATGTCTGTATATATATTTTACCATGAGCATCTAGATATGTATCTTCTCCAGAAGTGTTTTCTGAATTAAGATATATTCTACCTCTACCAGTTTGTTTATCGTCATCTCCATCGGTAAATGACTCTATTGTAATTTCTTTATTGTTTGTAGTAGTAAAAGATCTTATTTGAGTTCTAGGGACAGTACCCTGTGTTGGCGTGTTTGTTTGATCATTAGTGCTAAAAGAAAAGTTAGAATTTATTAATTCCAATTCTTTAGTATAATCTTCTCCTGTTATTTGTGTTGATGCACTAGCATCGTAAACATCTTGCATAGTACTTGAACCGCCACTACCACTTGTTTTTTCTACTAAATCAACATCTGCAATACCACTTCTATACCAATATTCTACTATGTCACCTCCACCTATTATTAATCCAACGGTTAAACCTTCAAATCTTACTCCTGAACTCAATGCAGTATTTGCTGCTAATATTGCCGCGGCTTCATCAACACCTGAATATGGACCGTACTTAACGTCTACTGGAGCATTCGTAGCTACATTTAGGTTATCACTTAAAATTATTGCCATGATTAATTATTCTTTAATTGTATAGTTGTTGCATCTGATGATTTTAATGCAACATAGACTTTGTAATTTACATTTGACCACAATGCGGTAGTAATAGCTTGAGTGCTAGGAGAAGAAAATAATTCTCTATTAGGATCAGCAAAATCTGTTCCAGCTATTGCCCCTGTATTTAAAGCGTTTTCAAACCAAACTGTTTTATCATTCGAGGTCGCTGGTGTTGCAAAAAACATAAAGTTAATACCTGCTGTAGCATTAAATGGTACACTTATGATATTTCCAGAACCTGCAACTTCCTTTGTTGCGTTACCGTTTTGTATTTCAGTAACTACTTCTTGTATGGCGGTTGCATAGACTTGAGTTAAACTAGCTACTGGTATTAATCCCCAGAAATAAGGGTATATTCCACTAACTGAATTAGATGGACTACCTGTGCCAGCAGCAATAGGAGTACCAGAGTCTGTACCTGTACTATCTTTAAGTTGATTACCTTGTAACCATGATATTGATGAACTATAATTAATAGACCCAGAAGCAGGCATGGTAACAGTTTCTGTAGTTGTGTATTCGTACTTTTCATTTGGATTATTTGCGTTTGCATATCCAAATTGATCTTGAATGTTTTGTTGTTGGGTAGTCGCTGGACCAACCAACTGCAAACTTCCACCAACTGAACTTGTAATTGTAGCAGGAGTACCGACGTCCAATCCACCTGAGTTGTTTTTAATCAAACTTAAGCTTAAGTTACTAGTTACTTGACTTCCAATTTCTACAGTAGTAGTTTGAGAATTTACTAAACTAGTAGCTGGACCTGGGACATAACTAGGTTGCAGTGTTGGAAATAATAACTTATTTAAAACCTCTGTTGTAGATAATCCTACAAAATCCGCAGCTGTTAAACTATTTAAATCATTAATATTAATAGCTACAGAAGTAGCGGGATCTATACTAGTATTATAAGCAGTGTTTACTTCTGCTACAGTATTTGGAGTTCCTGCAGTTACAACAAAATTTTCATCATCAAGATCTAATTCACTGGCACCTGTTACAGTTGTAGTACCATCAGTTATATCTATACTACCACTACCTCCTCCACCAGAAAATTCAACCCAATCATTGTTTGTTACACCATCTTTTAATACATAAAGCTTGTTGTCAGCGTTTACGTAAACAGCCATTCCTTGAGATCTGCGGTCAGCTGTAATATCATCTCTTTCCGTGTTATCCGCTACCTGCATGTAACCACCTAAACCAAAGTTAGCTTCGTGAGTTGCAAATCCCGCTGGTGATCCTACGTTGGCTCCTGTCGGGCCGAATGTTCCTGTTATTTCTATAAAACCCATTATTTAAAATTTAATCGCTGCATCTGAAAGACCTTGGCTATTTTGACTTCTATAAACCCTATAAGCTATTGGATTTCCTAAATTACCATTTACTGGTACCGCATTAACTACTGTATAGTGATATCCGTTAGCATCTGTTTGATTATAAGTAGCGTCAGACTGTGTTAATACTGGAACCGCTTGTGCTCCACCTGATGTCCAAGCTGTTAAACCACCCCATCCGGCAATACCATCTGGAATGCATATATACCAATAATCAGCTTGAAAAGTTCTATCATCATTAAAGTTTCCATTAGTAGGAGATTCTGGATTCAACGCTACTATTTGATTTCCTGTTAATGTTAAATTTACACTACTTCCCCAGTACCATCTATAATACCAATTTACAGTAAATACATTAGAAAATATAGTTGCTTGTCCACTTGGGTTATCTACCGTTGTTAAAGCATTAGCTTGCCACTGGTGCGAGCTTTGAACAGCGTAAGTAATATCACTACCTATATCAACATTTGCTGGACTTGCTTTGGGTAAACCAGTATCTAAAGTTACGTTAGTAGTAATGTCTTTAATATCTAACGTGTTGTCTTCTATATTATCTTGAAAACCTAAACTCCAGTTAAAAGCTTTAACCCCACCTACTAAAGTGTCTCCTACTTCCAAAGGACTTGGATTTGGATTTATTCTAAAACTAGTTATAGTAGGTATTTGATAAGGATAAAATATTCTATTCATTATCTCTGTTAAGGTATAACCTCTTATAACTCCAGTAACTGGATCAGGGAACGCCGCCCATGTATCTCCTGGATCAACTCCTCCTACTGCACTTGTAATAGAAGATGCTAAAGGATTAGAATACTCTATAGCGCTATTACTTGCTGGTGGAGCCGATGTTGATAATTGAAATGTATTATTAACAAACGATGTATAGTATATAAGACCTCCCGTTATATAATTTGCTGTGATTGGTCCAATAGTACCAGTGTTATCAGCAAACTCTAATACAATACTAGCTAAACCATCTATTGCTAACGTTGAATTAGCTGATGAATTAGTAACATCAAAAGTTATTCTATATATTACTCCTTCTTCGTAAGCGCCTATAGGTGGTGTTGCTACACCAGTATATTCATTTTGACCTGCGTCATAAGTTGCTTGTACATCTACAATAACTGTAGGTACTGTAGGAACTGGATTAGGCGCTGGGCACCATGTATCACTTACAGCACTATACATTATAATATCTTGATCTACTAATGGAGTAGGTAATGGCTTACACCAAGCTTTGTCGTATAATTTAAAGTCTTGTATTTGTAAATAAGTAGGTAACCACTCAGCAACAGATTGAAGAGTTAAACTCCTTGTAGACTTTCTAGCATCATTATCACTTATAATTAATAATTCATCACCATCTACATTTGCTTTAGGATACGAGTATAATATTGCCATTGTTTAAGTTTTAACGATGTGTATTTGGCCAGCTAAGGTGTATTCAAAAGCTGTATCATTTCCAGACTTTATCCACGCGGTAGGAGGTACAAATGTTGTTTGCCATGGAGCGCCAAAAGGTAAATTACCTACACCTGGCAAATTGTTATTGAAAGAACTCATCATAAGTTGTCCAGCAAGTTGAGCGGGTACCTCAGGAGCTACAACCGGTGATGGTGTATCTGGATTTGGTAAAATAGCTGCACCTGTAGGCATTGTTTGCCAAGCGGTTGTTAATATATTTAAATTACCAGGATTATAAGCTTGTACAAGACCAACATTGCCATAAAAACCTATTTTGTTTGAATTCACGTTTAGTAAAGGAGACGTAGGATCTGCTTTGCGACAGATCATCAAATACTCATCTGTATTGTAAAGTGTTGAGGTTGCTGGTTCGTCCATATTAAACCTAACATAAAAACAAGCTATAGAATGAGAACCCCAACTATATACTTCTAAAGCACTATCTGCAGCTAAAGTATAATTTGAATGTTCTTCAATAGCGGATCCCACAGGATTCCATCTAGCCAATATAAGATCGGTATGTTCAAATTTAGTAGTACCTTGATAAGATATAAAGCTAGGAGTTTGCCATGAAGCTCCTTTATTAGCTGCACTATCGTAATATAGTAAATCTCCATTTAAAGGTACTTGTGGTAAGTCTCCAATATTGGCTGGTTGTAAGTCAGTATCTAAATTAGAATTGTTATCAAATACTAACCCACTATTACCTGCTAAACTAACCGATATTTCATTTGCGTTGCTTATAGCAATTCCGTTACCAGCTGTGTAGTTAGATGCTGCGCCAGCAGATTCTATAGTGATTGTCTTAGGATTTGCTGCTGCATCTACCGTTAAAGTGACATTACCAGAAGCACCTGGCACTAATCGTACCGTTTGGACTGCTGCTTGAGAGTCGGTTAGCGTTAAATCAGCATCATTTCCATTTTGAGCTGTAGAAAACGTGTATGTTTCACCTAATGTTTGCGCTGAAAAGTCATATCCGTCTTTATTTGCGTTTACAACTAGTATATCTCCAATATTAGCAGCAGTTAAGTCACCTTGTGTCTTGCCTGTACCACCACCAGTGATACTTATTGATCCAGTTACGTTAACAACACCTGTTCCTACTAAAGGATCAAGCCCAGCTTGTGTAGCATTTGGGCTTAATCCAATACTATCAGCGAAAAATACTCTATTTACACCACTATTGTTGGATTTTAAGTTAGCTATACTCTGTAAAGGGATAGATCTTAGTGAATTTTCTTCACTAGGTACTGTAACCAGCACTTTTTCGTTCCCAGTGACAGCTAAATCTCCAGGATATGTGTAAATTATTGCCATTTTTCTTGCTTATTATTAATTTACCAGCTTCCGCCAGCTCCTCCGCCTTTTATTCCTGTAGTTTTCCAGATTTTATAAGGACCATTTACGTCTGATGTGTCTTTTTCAAACTTCACCTTGTAATCTAAGTCTTCTACATAGCCATCTTTATCGTATGATAAGTGTTTTCCTCTTACTAAATCACCTTCACTGGGTCCATCTTGATAGCTTTCATTCATATGGCCACTTTCGTGGATATCTTGACCAGCTACTGAAGATTTTTTCTTATCACCAGGTCCGCCATTAGCACGTAGTGGTGAAACTTTTCTTCCACTATATCTTTTTTCCATTGTATTAGTAGCCTTAAAATCAGCGAAACCGGAGTTCCTGTTAATTTCATGTTGGAGTAGTTTAGTTTGAGAAGGCTGACTCCAACCGTCGCTACGATCTATATCTTGTCTTCTGTATTTACCCATACGGTTAAGTTCATCTTGAGTTCCTGCTCCTTCTTCCATATCCTTAAACTCTGGAGTACCTGATTTAGGTATTTTCCCTGTTATAGCTTTTTCTGTAGGCATTTTTTTCATTGGATCTCCATTTTTATAAAGAGGTGAAGTTTTTCTTCCTGTTCTTTTTAAAGACATAATATATGTTTTTACATTTTGCTTTTCATGTGCTTCAATACTTTGTGAGCACCCATATGTGACAATGCACCTGGTTCTTTGTCGATTACTGGACCTCCATAAGACAATTCATCTGACATATGAGCTGGAGAATTATGTTCTGCACCTGTTGAGTGATGAGACTTATTCCAATTCCAACTTCCGTGAGCATCATCAAATAATGCTTCTGCATGTCCTTTGTGTCCTTCTCTCATTTGCTTTCTTCCTTCTTTAACATCATGTTCTTCCCAAGAGTTAGTCATCTTAGCTGGAGAATCACCCATCTTATGTGATTGTTGCCATCCTCTTTTAGACATACGGTCTGCTCTTTTTTGAGTTACCATTTTACTCTTATGGTCTTTCATACTTACCCAACCAGAATCTCCGGCTTCTTTTTTCGCTTTCTTACTAGGCTTAGTAACTAAAACGTCTTTTTTCTTTTTACCCATTTTTAATATTTTTTAAATTTATAAATTTATGTTATGTACATAATTATATAAGTCACATACAATCACTCTTTTTTACCCATATAAAATATATAGAACCCCGGGGTTGCCCCCCTCCCCTCCCCTTCCTTTCAACTAAGGAAAGTCACATTGTCTAAGCGGGCCCCCTCAATCCTCCCTTTATCATCAAATCAAATAATATCCTCATATGGACCTCATCCCTATCCCCATCCCCATCCCCTCCTCCTCCCACATTCTTGGCTTTTACTAGGCTCTGTCCCCTCCCTCCCCCTCTCCCCCTCCTCTCCACCCCTACCCCATCCATCATGCATACTCGTTACGATGTTCACAAGATAATATAATCAAATAACTTAATACAAACAATATGAAAATCTTAAACTACATCTCAATCCTCTTCATTACTACAATCATAACATTAATAACTTATAACATAATAACACACGGCGTTGTACAATACATTTCATTCAATGGAATTTAATGCATACTAAATACGACCTCAACAAGATAATATAAATAACTAAACTAAATTAATAATAAATAAAAATAAATAACTATGTCTAAATTAAATAAAATAACTAAAACTCGATTCGTAATCTCTAACTCTTTACTTGGTAAGAACTTAATAATTAAATTCACAAATAAAAAAGGTGAAACTTTTGAATACAATCATGATGAAGTATTCGCAGTAAATCAAGACAAACTAATGTCAATGAATTGCTTCATAAAGTATGGTAATTATACTAATACTAATAAGTTACCAAA
>Ga0115011_10001030_pt1 | contig 20614 bp, 24 predicted proteins | sample TroAtlMetagenome_2_FD_88705 | JGI IMG/M metagenome (GOLD analysis project Ga0115011, IMG submission 88705) | Marine eukaryotic phytoplankton communities from Atlantic Ocean - Tropical Atlantic ANT8 Metagenome | ecosystem: Environmental > Aquatic > Marine > Oceanic | place: Tropical Atlantic...
ATGCCCTCTTCGGGTTCAGGTACTGTAAAAGTCTGAGAGGATAAAACCTTATCACTATCATCTCTTCCGATCGTAAAACCGAAAAGTTTGATTGCCATAATTTATTTTCTAATTAAGGTTATGTAGAAGTTGGTGCGCCACTACCACCATCACTAATGCCTTCAGCACTACCTTTTCCACCTACAATATCAAAGTAGGAATAGGCGAATGTAACTGAAAACTCTTCGATTGCCTCTGCCTGGTCGAAACCAAGGTCGATAGCAGATACCTGTGTTGGAAAGCAGTGCGAAAACTTATAGGATCTTAGCTCATCGCCTGCTTTTGACAATTGTCTAACAAGCATATCAGTTGAGCTATAACCCTGGTCACTATTGGCTAAATTTACAATATTACCAAATGGTTGCTTAAACTTCTGTATTGCATGCATCCATTTTTCCATATTATGACGGACACTAAAGTCCTCATCATTATAGAAAGACAATGTGAGATTCTCATAAGTTCTTATTCCAGGCATTTTTATTTGTCGTCCTAAGAAACTGACAGGAATCTCTCCGATTGTGGAAGCAGGAAGTTGAGCATTTTTACACAGATATGTCATTTTTTCGGGCGTATCAACTCCTTTGATACCTCCAGGTGGTGTAATCACCACCTCATATAGAGATGGACGAGCACCTGCGGCACCAAATTCTTTGATAAAATTCCCGATATCTGATTTACTTAAAATGGCCATTTATTCCTTCTTATACTGCCCCGATTGCTTCTTCGAAACTTACGCCAGAGCGAACAGCAACGAATGACAGTCGGATGAAGTTAATGGATTTAGTCGGTTTCACAAATATATCAGCAACAAACTTATTAGAATCGATAATATCTGCTGTGTTGTTTGACTCATCACAGACAACTAAGAACTCAGTGAGACCTTGTCCTGCTTGTATGCCTGCTAAGAAACCTTCAGTCGCAGACTGAAACTGACTTCTTGTAAAATCGGTGTTAAACTGAAAGAGGACACCTCTTGCTGATTCACCAATGACCTTTTCCATAAAGATGAAAAGTCGGCGAACGTTAATACGGTCGAACGCACTTGGTTTTGGTGATAATGTCTTGTCACCGAACAGCATGATTCCCTGTCCTGGAAAAGAAACAACGGAGTTGTACCCTATCCTATATAGTTCGTCTCTTTGTGCCTGAATTGGATTGAAAGCCAACTTGATTGGACTGTTCAAAATACCTCTCTGAAGACCAGCAGGTGAGAACCATGTATCAGCATTGGTATCTGTTCTTGCACAGAGACCTGCGATATCACCATTCAATGGTACCCAGCGATAGGTATCGTTGTACTTATCATACTGGTATCCATAACCTGTATCCAAAATCGCGTAAGTCGAAGACTTAATACTATTTCGGAAGTTCTTAAGATTTTGTACCTCTGCTCCTGGGACCAGAACTACATCAGAAAACTCAGGTGAGACAAGTGCAACAGCATCTTTTCTCTTCTCTGCTACATTAATAACATAGTTGGCAAGAGTAGGTCCGTCACCATCAGGTGCGGCACCCATCATGAGTAGACTTACTTCGATTGTGTTTGGATCATTGAAGAGATCCCAACCCAGTTGTAAGTCGCCAACAGATACGTTATTTCCATCTGATCCACCATTCATCTCATAGTAAGATGTTCCTTTGACGAGATCAAAGATATTATCTTCTGCTTTATCTCCCCAGTTAGTAGGACCAGTTTGGTGTTTTACGAATCTGATATACTTTGATGTATTATTGATTCGGTTTTTGTAGTAGATTGTAGCACCTTCAGGTGACTTTGCGTTCTTAGCAACAGACAGACTGTCATATGCCTCTAAAACCTCGTCCTCAACAGTAGTCCAACGACCACGATAGTCGTATATGACAAGGTGTACCTCGTCATTTGCAGAGTTAGCAGTTACAGCAAACTCACTTGTAGTTGGAGGTCGGTCAAAGTTTAGAGCAAATCTCCATCGTGAATCCATTGATGTTCCTGTTGGAACAGCAGTTGGAGAGATCGGTCCGTTAAGTGTGATGCTTGTATCGTTACCTACGGCGATTACCTCTGCGGTATTTGTGCCAATGATAATGGTATCACCGACAAAAATTTCGTTGGTAAAGTTCGAGGAATCACCTGTGACTGTATTTGAATTAGCAGTCATTGAGATAGTACCAGTTACGGTCTTCTCGAAATTAGTTCTTGCTTTTCTTACTGCAATTACGCCACTTTGATCAGCAGGGGCATATTTGAGTACGGCATTTGTAGCATCAGTAACTGCAGAAACAACATAGTCAACGTTATTCATAGTGACAACGTCGCCTGCTTCCAGTTCTGTGTCAAATGCAGTATCTACACCTGTCATTGCTGTTCCTGTGACGGATACAGTTCCTGCCATATCAAAGGCAGGTTTATCTGCTGGACAGATAGAAATACCTAAACTGTTCCCCAGTTCTCCAGGAAACTTACCAATCCAAAATCTGTTGGCAGTTGCATCAGCACCACCACCTTGATCTGGATCCATTGAGACGTAATCTACGTCATTCTTTACGAGTTTACCTACACCATCTGTTGTGGCATTTAAGGCAGTATCGTCGTCTGTGACACGACAAACTCGTAGATTATTACTATACGACAGAAAGTTTGCCGCAGTATAGTAATGCACAAAGTTATTATCGTTAGGTTTACTAAATGTATCGCGAAGATTGACTTCGGATGAGATCAAAACTCTCTCATCAACTGGTCCCCATGTAAACTGTCCTACGCATGCCCCGATTGAGGTGGAGACGACAGGAGTTCCAGTGGTTAGATCAATCTCTCTAACATTTACACCTGGTGAAATTGGAAATGACATCTTACTCCTAGTTGTATAACGTCAGCAGAAGTTAGCAAATATATTTAGGGTTTTCGGGTTCTAGAGCCAATCGGTCCCTCTGTTTTCCAACCAATCGTCACTTCCCTCTCTAGCAACGTGTGTTGCCTCTGAAGGAATGTCCATTAAACCATCATCAATATAACCGAAGGGTGTTAGACTGTCCCAAGTTTCATCTTCTACGTCGTTAAGTAAGTTTTCTCTAAGATTTACGTCAGTCAACTCAGCAAAATATCTCTGAGCAACTAACCATGCAAAAGAAACACAACACATAGCCAGGTCGTCATGACATCCTGGAGTTGCCTCCCATGATTGACCCTTCTGTGCGAAACTGTAAAATTCAGTAATAACATTGACATCCTTGAGTAGAATCTTTCCTTGTTCTATCAGGTTTTTCACTGTCATACAACCGATATTTTTAACTGGCCTGGTCATTTTCAGACCCATCATTGCTGATCTTTTGAACCCACTTGATATCTGAATGCCGTTTCTACCTGCATTCCAAGTCATGAGAAGATTCTCATAACCTAAGTCGTGTCTCAATATGTCACCAACCTGGGCACCACTGCCGTCTATTTCTACTAAGGTGTATGCGTTATTGTACTGTTTTACAAGACTATGTATTACGTTTGGAAATACTAGAGGCGTAATGGTATTGTCTCGATAGACTGCCACCACCTCGTATGGTATTTTTGTTATATCGTAAATGATAAATGCTGAATAATCCTTGCCTTTACCTAAGGCAACGTCCACAGTACAAGCATAAAGTTTGTTTGAACTGGGTTCAGCATAAATCGTGAGTCCTTGTTTGTTGATCAGAGGTTTGTCCCATCTTAATGCTTGTAAGGTGTTTGGGTCAACCAGTGTCTGATCAGATCCAATAAACTCAGTCTCGAACTCTTGGCGAAACTGCTCGACTGAGGTATTCTTGATTGTATTTTCTTTCCATTCTTCGTCTCTACCTGGAACCTCAGACCAGTGCACCTGAATCGGCACGAACTGTGATCTGCCATCGACTGCTTCTTTCCACATTTTATAGTAGTGGTTCATCCCATAAGGAGTAGAAACAATCATTAGTTTTGTGTTTTGACCTGAGGAAATTGTCGGGAATACGGAGCGGAAAAAGTCCTCTGCTAGGTTGTTCTCCACGAATGCAAACTCATCGAGAAATACCAGATTAAAAGAACTACCTCGAATGGCAGAGGAACTAGTAGCAGAAGAAATAATTTTTGAGCCATTCTCCAGTTCGAACGAACCTTTGTTCCAGACTCCAACACCTTGTTGAAGCCAAAAGGGAAGATTTTCATATGCCAGTTGCATCCTTGATAAGAGTTCTCGAGATGTTGCTGCTTTGTTAGCCAACATCGCAACAGACACACTTTCGTTAAAAAGCAAATACCACAGTAGGTATGCTATTACGGTCACCGACTTCCCTGACTGGCGACCAACTTTACAAATGGTAAAACGATTCTCGTGGAATGTTTTGACCATATTCTTTTGGAAGTCGTACAACTCAAAGGGAACTAACCCTCTTTCGAGGTGCACGATTTTTACATAATTTTCAATAAAATACTCTGGATCGTTTGCACACTTAGCAAACTCTGCGATCTGTTCTTGCGTAAACTCTTGATCTTGGTGCTGTGCCTTGATCAAAGGGTTATTTACGTACGATTTCACCATCTTCCTTAACTTGTCCTTTCTTCACCATTGAGAGCAGGTCCTTTGTGGATCCTACTAATACATTTTGTTGGACGTTTGTCGTATTGTTCACAGTTTTTGCCTCGTCATTTTTGATTTTCTCCTTCTGTTGATGGAGATTCATCAGTTTAGTCTGAGCATCAGTATACTGCGAAAACATTGAACCGAAAACTTCAAATGCTCTTTGATGACCAGATGCTTTTGCCAACTCTAACATTTCCTGCATGGCTTCATTCTGCATTTCCATAGCAGTATACATGTTGTCTCTGGAATATTCAAAGTCAGTTTGTAGTTCGAGATTGCCTTTAGGTGCCTCTACTGGCGTCCTATCCTGTATTACCTCAGGAACCCCACCCTCACCCGAGACTTGCGTCTCTCGCTCATTGTCTAAATCGAACATCTGTTTCAGTTCTTCATCTTGATTCATATTGATTTTTCTAGTGTAAGTGACGATTGCTGAGGTTGCATAAGATTTTCTAAGTTGCTTTTAATTTTCATCTCGCAATCAAAATTTGCTTTTGTCCAATATTTGACCATATCTGCATTAGACTTGTTATCAGAATTCCCGTGAGCATTCAAACCATATATTGCCTGAATGTCATCTCTTTTCCAATCGACTCTTGTCTGATCAGCCACACAATCGCAAATCAATGCCGCAACCTGTGGAGGAACTCTTCTTGCTTGCTGGTGTCCCATAAAACAAGATTGCCACATTACTCTAACATCTTCTGTGGGATAAGTACCAGTAAAAGTTCCTACTTTAATTTCTTTTATTTTTTCTACTTCGACGATTTTTGTGCAACCAGCCAAAACTATCGCCAACACCAGGATGATATATTTCATTCCTATCCTTCATAAGGTTCTAGTTGAGGTTCGCAGGTTACGGGATTAAAATGCATTGCTGTGTCGAAAAAGTTTTGCTCTGTTGTTATGGTGTACGGGTCAAACTGTGTTGCTGACGTAGGTGATGGTTTAATTTCGATGTTGGAATTATATCCGTCGTGGCGTGCATCTGGTCCAGCACCAGAAAGGTGTAGATCCACATGCTTGATAAGACCGTCGGTTCCTGCTTTTGCTTCTGGAAAGAAGTGACCTTTCATCGTAAACTGAAGAGTCCAGATAATAGTTCTAGTACCATCAGGACTGTTTTCATAAGTGTCTTCACTTGTCACACTGTCAAGTATAACAGGTACATCTAAACTGAGATCCATATAATCGACTAACCTCAAACTAGCAGTAAAGTCAGGGTGAAAGTAGGGAACAATTTGCTCTATCATTTGTTGCCCGTCTTCCTGCATTTTGCACCAGCAGTGAAGTTCAAAAGAGAAGTCATATGGAATACTATTTCCCATAGAATACATTTGTCCGTTAACATTACTGACGAACTTATGTAAAGGGTTCATTTTTCTTGATACGTCATACGCCATTGATGTCATCATGAAACCCATTCGTGGTAACATCTGACTTGCTTGCCTTGCAAGTTCGGGATCTGATACTAACCTCTGCCTATAGTAATCTTTACTTGCGTATGATATGGGTACTCTCAACCTCCCTATAATCTTCTGTCCTTCGTATCGTCGGACCTCGATATTATTAAAAAGAGTTCCAAAATATGCTACATACTTTTTGACTAAACGATGGTATAAATGATTTCCGAACATTAGAAGTTCCCTTCAGAGAATGGATCTGCCTCGCTAAAATCAATAAAGTTATTAGCAAAGTTTTCTACTTCAAGGTTCATTGCTTGCTCATCTGCATTGTCTGGCAATTCTTCCGACTCAACAGTCGGTGCCATTCCAAGACCATCATTTGCCAGCATGTAGGTTATAGTTGTATAAGAACCACTTGTCTGCCCGTAGACCTTACTGTCGATTCGCAGTCCTGGGGTCATAGGTGCGATGACAAGTTTACCAGTGTTACTATCATGACGCAGAACACGAGCACTTGCAGAGTTAGCAGTGCTATCGTCAATGCCAAGTAACGTTGTCTCGCGGATAATTTCCCCACGTTGAAACTCTCCAGTAGCACCACCTTCAATAGATAGGCAGGTGATTTCAACTGCCATCTGAGAGAGGTTATCCTCGATGCTATCGATCTCAGGGATTCCAGTAATAAATATTTCATTGGAGTACTCCAGTAAGTCGCACGTCAGCACGAACTGGGGCAAGGTACCTCCAGGATAAAAGGGTGATTCGTGTTCAACAAAAGTAATCTGAAAGACCTTTTTGTTGTACGGAAAATAAATCAGATCCCCTTCAAATGGACGACGATGCCTGCTTCCATACTGACTCGTGTCTTCTAAAACAAATGAATCTCCTGAACCATCTTCCAAAACCATGCGGTCAATACCACTCATTGTCGCCAAGATTTGATGATCAACAATAAAACGATCTGGTTCGTAGTCTGGGTCAGGAATCTCGAAATCAATCTTAAAAAAGATTGAGGTTTCTTGGTTAACAAATTCTGTGATCATTACAAATTTATCATCTGTCCCAGCAGTTTCCTGCTCCTCCATAATGAGATATTCGATCGGATCGTTTGCGTTCTGTACTTCTAATATCAGGTCAACTTCCATGAGTCCACCTGAGTCTTCGTATATAAGACGATCGATTGTTTGGTCACCCAACTCACCTTGAACTTCCATAATCAAATCATCTTCCTGGGTAGTATTTGCGTTCTCCGTATCCTCAGTTACAAAATATGCTCCATCTTGAGCAACGAAATTTGCTTCCTCAGTCGCGTACGTTACACCAGGTTCTAGTAAAAGTCTATCGTATCCATCTGGATCATCATCAGCAACTGTGTCGTAAACTGGTGATGCTGACTCAAGGTTCAGTTCCTCCCAAGTTTTCCTTGAGACGGATAGTGTAACCCTGTCTTTGATGTCCAGTCCAAATTTTGAATAAAACTCACCCTCACCTTCAAAACCTTCTGTTGATTCCACAATCATGGCAACATTAAAGGAAGTTTTGAAGATAAGTTGAGTCGCCTGCCCAAAGATAGGATCTTCTTTGTTATAGTCTTCTCTGGGCAGGTAGATCATATCCCTACCACCGAGAAAAATAGTCTCGGCAGTAATAGATTGAATCAGTCCTTGCTCACCTATGTCTCTATAATGATGAATGTATGGACTTGTTGCCATTACTCACATCCACATTTGTCTTCAGGTGTGCACTCACAGGGATCGCATGTGCAATTTTCACACTCGCAACATCTGTCTTCGCTCACAGTTTCTCCACAGAAATATCCATGGTCGCAGGATCAAAACTTACTCTGCAGTCGATTGACATTGTACCGACACTTGGCATCTCTGGCATAGCAGGAATGGCAGGAACTTCCATATCTTCTGGATCTGCCATACGATCAATTAACTCACTCATTGATGCGCAAGGATTGTTAGGATCTGCTGAAACCATTTGGTCTACTACAGCCATCGCTTCAGGTGGAACTACTTTTTGCACCATGTCCATGACGTGTTCTTTTGCCATGTTCGTGGCAGTATCTGCGACCAGTCCACCTATGACATTGGTCAGCATTGGTACTAACATTGGTAACATATTCTACTCCTTTTTTAGGTTTCCGATTTCAATCCAATCGGTGGGTTGTTTTTTACCACCGAAGTCACTCATTTTTAATTTTGAAGGAAGACATTGGTATGATGGTGGATTCCCCTTATGATATCTAGTAATCTTCCTTTTTTCCATCAAACACTTGGATGGTGAATCCATGGGCAAAAACTCACTCACTGCCCCTGAAATAAATAATACCAAAGCAAATCCCGTCCAAATCACGGTACCTCCTAATGATCCATTCCACCACCATGGCCACCAGACAGTTCATACATTTCATTGATTTTTTGTTCTATTTCAGTAATTCTTCTTTCATAGAATTCCAATGTCAGTTGCTGCTGCTGGTCGAATGGTGCTTTTCCGTTTTCTATTTTATCTACCAGTTTGTCGTGTTCTTTGGACAAATGCTCAATGAGCATAAATTGCTCACTGTCTGCAGGTAGACTTCCCATTTCGCCTCTCGGCCACTTGATTCGGAACTCGGTATTTTTCTCTAAGTCAGTTGCCATCAAAACGTATTTTGTTTCGATGTCGGATATTCTATTAATCATTTCGAAATAACCGTAAACTGCAAATGCCGACACGATAATCAGTGTGACAATATTCCTCAAAGGCATAGCAAGTTCCATATTTTCATTCAATCTTGCTGCCATAAACTCCTACAAATAAATTTATGCGACGAAAAAATCGTCAGGTAACTGGTAGTTCAGTTGAAACTCCTCTTCCAGTTTATCGATATTCTCCTTTGCCTCCGAAAGAATTGTCTCGCCATTTAACGTCACACCTCCTGGTAACGCAACTCCCTGCAACTTAATCAGATTTGAACCCCATTGGTATCTGAAAAGTTCAGTGCAGTATTTCTTTAGCCACATATCATCCCACACGTCTGGGTATAGATCTGGGTCTGTTCTTTTGTGACCAACGATTACCAAGAAGTCACCTTTGTGAATGTCAGGAGTGTAACTATTCATTCCTGGCCACACAAGGTCAAGGTAAAGTCGATCTGTATGTCTGTTAAATCTTATGTTGTTACCACGACTACCGAACATTTCGTCGATCATATCAAGATTCTGCATCGATATAGCGAAGTTGTTCATATTGCCTTGAATCAGGTAAGGCATGTCATTCATCATGTATTGGTATTTGAATGAAAACATACCCGTAGAACCTCGCATACTAATAGGTGGGAGTATGCGTTCTATGCCGATGTATTCGTCAGAAACTTCTATGTACTGCCTATCGATATCTACCTGAGCAATCTCGTGCTTCCAGTAAAATCTTGACGACCCGTCAAAATGATAATCAGACCACTTCTGCAGTCCTTCATCGATTCGATCCTCAAGTTGCTCGTCAGCAACGTTGATCTCGATAACAGGTGCTCCAAGTTTACGTAGGCAATAGTTCTTAAAATCTAATCTATTTAATGGTTTTGCCATGGTACCCCTAAGAAATGTTCAGTATATTTAGGGTTTCTCGAACCCACACTAAATAGAATATGATAGAATGGGGACTGAGTTTTGGGTCGCATGATTCTGCTATAGCAGTATTTCAGGATGATGATTTAGTATTTGCCAGTGAGGGCGAACGTTGGTCCAAAATCAAGCATGAAAAAACACTTCCAGATAATCTTATCTCTTTCGTCACCAACAAGTATGGTGGACCTGACAAGATATACTATTTTGAAGACTTCCACTTAAAAGAACAACGACGTGCCCGAGCAGGGCAAAAACCCAAAGAGAAACCCTCGATCTGGAGATTTTCCTATGACGACTGGACTATTACTAGTCACCATCATTCACATGCTAGCTGGGGTTACTTTACTTCACAATTTGTTGGTCAGAGACCCTGCACCACCATCGTCGTCGACGCGATTGGTGAATGGGATACAATGTCCATATGGAGGTGTAAAGGAAGCGAACTGCATAAAGAAGAATCTTGGATCTACCCCAACTCATTGGGATTGATGTATACTGCTGCTACAATATCAGCAGGATTTAAAGGAAACTCAGAAGAATACAAAATGATGGGTGCATCTGCCTTTGGAAAAGGTTTGAATGAGTATGATTATCTGAATAGACTACGAGAAACAGGATTCAACTTTCATAGGGGATGGGAATATAGAGGTGATAAATTTGAGATTGCCGCAGGTGCTCAACGATTATATGAAAAAGAACTATACAACATAGTAAGACATATTGAAGGACCTATTGTTTTGGTCGGAGGATGCGCACTTAACGTGAGAGCAAACATGCTGATCAAAAATGAGTTGTATGTACCACCTGCCCCGAATGATGCGGGTTCAGCGATTGGTTGCGTATTAGCGCATAAGAAACAAAAACTTGACATTTCCCCTTACATGGGGTATAATATAGTTAAACCACCTGTTTTATCTGATATAAGAAATACCTTATTGACTGATGGAATAGTGGGAGTTGCACACGGAAGGTGTGAGTTTGGTCCACGAGCACTCGGCAATAGATCTATACTTGCCAATCCCAAGATCAAATATTGGAAAGAAAGACTATGCAGGATAAAGAACCGAAGCAAGTGGAGACCATTCGGATGCATCGTAAAGGAAGAGGAAGTAGAAAATTACTTCGTCCGAGGGAGACCTACCCCTTATATGAATACTTGTTTCTACGCAAAAGATAATGTGCCAGTAGAAATATTGCATGAAGACAAAACTGTAAGAGTTCAGACAATCAAGTCTGATCATTATTTGTATCCCCTCCTTGACGACATACCTGTTCTGGTAAACACCTCCCTAAATATTAATGGTAAACCAATCTGTAATGATGAGCAAGACGTGGACGATTTCAAACGACAGACAGATATCACTGTCCTATAATGAGATTACAAACGACGACAGACGTGAGATAGAAAACTTTTGGGTTGAGTACTGGTGGAAACGTGGTAAGATAAACTACGACCTCAACTATCTGAAGTTGGACAGATTGCTCACTTGTTTCATATTCAGAAACGATGGGGAGTTCTGTCTGATGTCAGGTATAGATGATATAAGCGAGTTTATACCACATACTTATCGTGTAATGACAAGGGCAACTACTACACAGTATGCTCCAAAAGTCTGGGGCAAGTACCTTGAAGACAGACTGTTTTCCAATGTGGTCGCAGGCATATCAGTCGACTGGTGTCTAGAAGAAAATGTGAATGTAGTTGTTACCACAAATGTTGACGCAAGGATAACAGACATAACCAGACGTAGCAAAAAGAAATGGTTGCATGAGAGATGTGTAGAAAACATATACGGTGTTGACCAGGTCGTTTGGGACATAGATTATGCAAAATGTATAAATGATTATACCATTAGATTTTAAGCCAGACATAGATAGAATCATTGACGAGTTAAGAAATATACATAACTCTGATCAAGTCTGTCTGCAGACAGTTGAAGGAAAAGATTTTTTATATGGTGCTAGAAGTGGAAATGAGTTTACTGAACCAGAAACTGAGTTCAAGCACTTCTGCTGGGAAACACCATATATTAATTCAATCATAACTCATTTCAAACTGGTCAGGTCAAGGGTCATGACTCTGAAAAGCAAGACCTGCTTATCATATCACAAAGACCCTACAAGAAGATTTCACTTGCCAGTATATACAAATGAGAAGTGCTTCATAATGATAGACAAAGAAGTACATCATCTACCTGTGGGCAAGTGCTATATTATTGACAGTACGTTGCCACACACAGCAATAAACGCATCCTTCGATGATAGGATACACATTATAGGAACAATATGAACGGATCATTTCGAAAGATGATTAAAGAGACTATACACGAGTCTCAAAAATGTCAAAGGAACTGGGATCTAGAACAATCGATCGCAGAGGAAGATAAGAAACTGATCATTGAATCAGCAACTAACTGCCCATCAAAACAGAATCTCAACTACTACAAGTTGCACGTTATTGAGGACAGAGAGACCATAGAAAAGATACACGAAAAGACAAGGGGATTTGGTCCTATCTATTCTGATTATAACCCAGACCTGAGAGAAGAAAATGCATATGATCCTGAGAAAACAGGTGAGATGTATACCAACTCACAGACACTGGCACAGATGCTTCTAGCATTTACCAAGAATGAAGAAGGTTTGATTAAACGAGAAGAGGATGATGACTGGGAAGAGGATCGTGCAATGGCAGTTGGTATTGCTGCAGGATATGTAAACGTAATCGCAACTCAACTCGGATATTCAACTGGTTGCTGTAAGTGTATGGATGGATCTGAGGTAAAAGACATTCTCGGTGACCAACCCATTCTTCTGATGGGAGTTGGTGTAGCAGATAAGACACGTAATCGTCGTGAGCATCATACTGAAGACTTTATGTTCCCGACACTCAAAAAGATGAAAAATATTGAGACAACTTATGTATGATTGTTACCAATAGTATAATAAAAGTTGTAGGCGATTTCAATACAAAAGAAGAGATCAAAGCATACCTTTATTCTTTTATAGAGGATCATCCTTTCCGTAAATACAATCAGGAAATCGCAGATGAGTTCGGTGAGGATCTGTTCTCAATGACATTTGTACCAAGAGATACAGTTGTTTTAACGCAACGATACCCAACACAAAGGTACTACATAAAATCAGTGCCGTTTCGTGATGACATTATTCAACAGTTACTTGATTGGAAAGTCGTTGCTTACTATAAACCTTCGAAACCAATAGTTGTATGAAGTTATGTATAATCGGTGGCAGTACTGCTGGTTGGTGGACTGCTGGATATTTTGAAAAACATCTGCCTGACTGGGACATAACCATTTACAGTGCCCCAGACATTCCAGGACTAGGTGTTGGAGAATCTACCCTTCCCCAGTTAAAATGGTGGTGGGAAGAGTTAGGAATCAAAGAAAAGGACTGGGTCAAAAAGTCTAATGCTGTGTTGAAATACGGAAACTACAAAGAAGGTTGGAATGCCCCTGAGTTTGACAAACCATTTGTTACACGTTTTTGGTTTAACGACAACAATAAGTTTGATAAAATGATGGCAGATCCTGCCAACTTTAATGAAGACGGATCAATAAAAGAAGAAAACTTCTATGCTGAGTTTGACTCACCTGACAGCAGAGCAGACTATGCATACCATGTCTGTGCTGAATCATCTGCTGAAATCGTTAGACAGCATTGCAAGAAAACTACACATGTGATCTACGAGTTGGACAAACTACCAGAGGGATATGATTTATACGTAGACTGCACAGGATTCGGTCGGAAGTTTGTAAAGGACTTTACACCCATGAAGATATCTGACTATCATTTTGTAGATCAGGCATGGGTTTGCCCTATGGAAAAGTCACCGAATGATGCTGATGTCACCAAGTCTATCGCACGCAAGTATGGTTGGACATTCGAGGTAAATCTACAGAATCGTGTAGGCATGGGTTATATACATTCCTCACGACATGTGTCAAAAGAAGATGCACTGCAAGAGTTCCGTGAGATTTACACTGACCTTGGTAGAAAACCTTTGCTTGAGCATGAAAGATTTATCGAGTGGCAACCAATGATTCTACAAAACCCATGGGCAGACAATGTAGTTGCCATAGGAACCTCATCTGGTTTCGTTGACCCACTTGAGGCAACTGCTCTGTTTATGACGCAGAGTGGCATAACTCAGTTGGCAAATACAATAAAACGTGGATACAGCAAAAAAGCATACAATCGTGTGATGAGACGGATATGGAATGATGGTCTACGATTTCAGTTGGCACACTACACATTGAGTAGTCGAACAGATACGCAGTTTTGGATTGACTCACAGAAGGGTGCTGACGAAAACTTTATCTGGGATAACTATCAGAAATACACTGGGTCATATCAATGGATTTTCCCTGATGGTGTATGGGCACAGATGGGTGTTTACTTAAATAAAATGGATCAATATGCTCCTAAACTTCAATCACTTAACTGAGGCGAACTCAAACTACTGGCATCACTTCAAATACTCAGGGTTATGTACATTGTATGCTGGTGCAGTATTTGTACTTGGAATCATTCACACAGTTTTCCCTTTTGTCGGAGACTGGTGGGCGATAAAATTGACACAGAAAATATCAGAAATCACTAATGAACAATTTGGATATAAGGGATTACAAAGAAGAGACTGAAGAGATCATTCGAAAGTTTGAACGAAAAGAAGATTTCGTTTACTTTACGTCAGGTTCTACGGGTGTGCCAAAAAAGATCGTACATTCGTATGAGTTGATGAAACAAGTGGCAGAGGAAAATTGTCGGTATAACAACTACACAAAAGATGACTTTATCGTAAATGCTTGTTTGCCAGCAGTCTCTATTGGTTATCCAGTTCTCTCAGTTTTGCCTGCATTGATATCTGGTTGTAAGTTGAGGACAGTGGCATTTAATCCTTACGAATATCTCAATGAGATGAAGGATGCCACACATATGTTTATATTGCCAGCAGTCTATAGAGTTTTGAAAAAGACAGAGAAATGGACAAATTTTGATTGTACTGGTAAAGTTGTGTCATGTGGAGCAGATATTGTTCCTGAGGGAATAAAGGCAGATGTAATATCAAAAGGTGCTAGGAAGTTCCATCATTTGTATGGATCAACTGAAGTGCCTCCTGCTATCTCAAACTCAGAAGATGAGAAAAGCATTGGTTGGGCAATGTCTGACCTCATCGACTATTATATAGAGGATAATGAACTGTTCATAAAATGGAAGGGACAGGAAAATTTTTGGCAGTCAGGTGATTTGATTGATGATTATCGAAATATGATTGTGGCAGGCAGAAAGAAAAACATTCTGGCACTTAACTGTTCTCGCATTCAACCTGAGACTATTGAAAAGTATGTGATGGATAATACAAATGTAAATCGTTGCATGCTGACAATCAAAAAGGACAAGGTCTGGATGTACTTTGACGGAGATGAATACCCATCAACTGTCAGAGAAACAATACAAGAATGGTATAAAGATTCACCTGTCAATGTTAGAAAAGTATACAAGATAAAACTCAACCCAATGAATAAACTAATTAGAACCGCAGAGTACGAAGGAGTTTCATGATCGGTTTTATTACTATTGTCAAGTACGTCAACACTGAGTTTGAAGTTGAAGATGGATTTGATATAGAGCAGTTGATTCTGCTCAAACGACAAAACAATATGCAGTTTATGGAGATGGGCGAACCTCCTACTAAGTTTGTCTATTTTGACAATGAACTGAAAGAGTATAATGTAATATTTTTATACCTCAACCCTAATCTGGTATCAGAACAGTTCCTTGATTACATCAAAGCATCTGGTCATGATAGTTTTCCTGAGCAGTTTGCCACCAGTAAATATGGTCCTGCCAAAGATTTCGAAGTATGGATGAGGACTATCGATGTACCCGATACTCTTGTGACCAGAATGAGAGCATGCCTTGAGTCAGGTTATCAGAAAGATGTTTCATTTGATTCTCTAGAAGATATGGATAAATGGGCAGAAGAAAAGGATGTTGATTCTATCTGGACTAAGGTGCCTGATAAATTTGATGGTGAGAATAAAGCAAAAGATTTTGAATCATGGATAGATGAAACCAGAGGTATGGCATTGAATGTAGAAACAAAACAAATAGGCGAAAACAAACCTGTCGGAGTCGAGTTGATTGAAGACGATCTCAAAGCAGTTATTAACGAGGCAAAGAAAAGTTCCTTTCCAGTAGAAGTTATTAATGCTTTGGAAAGTGCAGGTGTAACTGTTGACGCATCGAGGTTGTGAGCCAATACTTTTGCGCATCACCTTTTACCAGAATGACCAGGTCGCCGAATGGTGACCTGCGAACCTGTGTATATTCGCCACCTTTAGAGGGAACGTACTCTAGCATTCTTGATGCCTTCAACTCAGATGAGATGGAGGTGATACGTCAAGAAATGCGTGATGGTATACGGAGACCTGAATGTGAGTGGTGTTATTTTTATGATGAATCCAATCAATATTCCTGTCGACAAGACATCAATGAAAGATATCCAGAACCTCCGTCAACACTGTTAAGAGAGTTGGACTTTGCGGCAAGCAACAAGTGTAACTACATTTGTGTAACTTGTGATGAGTCTGCATCATCAGGTTGGGAAAAGAGGAACAAAGAGTTCCGATTTTCTAAAGGGGAAATCAAACACAAAATGCCTGTTGATTTAGACGGCATTGAAAATCTTAAACAGATAACTATCATGGGTGGTGAACCTACGATAGAACCTTACTACACTGATGAGTTTTGGGATCTGATTGAGAGCAAAACAAATGAGGACGTGTGGTATCAGATGGTGACAAACTGCTCTGCTTTTCCTAGCGAGAGATGGATGAGATTTCTGTCAGGTCTGAAGCATGTCAGCATTGGTATATCTTTAGATGGCGTAGGTAAGGTTGGTGAGTTTTGCAGACTTGGTTGGAAGGAAAAAGTCTGGCGTAAAAACTTCACAAAATGGTTAGAGTTTTTTGAGAGAGGTTATGATCCCGTGTCGAGGCATGATGGACCTTGGATAAACATTGTCATCAGCAACTACAATATTTTAAACATAACAAAGACCTTAGAATACATTGCACCATACAGGCACCGAGTCATGCTGACAACTGCCTTTGAACCTGTCATGCTGTGTCCAGCATATCTTCCCGATAAATATAAAGACGAAATCGAGTCAATGTATTTTTATGATGACAACCATCGTGACTTTGTTTTGGACTTACTTGGACAGGGTGAATATGATGAGAAAGTCCACAAGAAGTTTCAAGACTACACGAAATATTTGAACACATTTGTTGAGGTGCCCGAGGAATGTCTACGTTTTGTATGAGTCCATTCGTAAGAATGACACAGTGGTGGAACGGCAACCTGAATACCTGCACTCATTACGGTGAGATGACGGGTGATGGTACTGACATGGAGAAGCAGGTTTTCATACCTGACGGGAAATACCATACACTTGCTGAAGCATTTGAAGGTGAAGAGATGGAAAACCTTCGTCAGAAAATGCTGGAAGGCGAGAAACTTGACGGATGTCGATATTGCTATCACCTTGAGTCACTTGGACTGATGAGTTTGAGAGAAAGTATCAACTCCTGTCATGACGAACGCAAAAAGGTGTTGAAGGAAATAGAGATATACCCCTCAAACAAATGCAACTTTCGTTGCGTCATTTGTAACTCAGATGCCAGTAGTGTCTGGGCAGATGCTCCAATGCAGACTCCAGGTAAAACTCCCTCAAATTCTTATATGCTAGATGGTCTTGGTGACATGGATCTGATAACTATATCAGGTGGTGAGCCAATGATCATGCCTGACTATGACGGAGACTTCTTTGAGGGCAGGTCTACGAAAATGTTTACAATGGCAACCAATAACTCAGTGTTCCCAAGTCAAGAGTTTTTTGACTTCTTAGAGAGGTGTGAGGAAATCTTGATTTACCTGAGTTTAGATGGAGTAGGAGAGGTTGGTGAATGGTGTCGAAAAGGGTTGAAGATGAAAAGATTTGAGAGAAACCTTTTTCGTTGGCAGTTTTGGTTTGATCAGAGCAAGTTCAAAAGGAAGGGTAATCCTGACTACAAACTGAGACCACCTTACCTAACAGGTCTACGCATCATGTATGTAATGACACCATACAATATATTGAACATGGCAGATACTCTTAAGTGGGCAGATGATCACGACGTTCTTCTAGATATGAGGAATTGTTATTCACCAGAGAAACTTAACTGCGCATATCTGCCTGTTCATATTAAGAATGACATTATGCAGGGTGAGTTCTACAATGATGCACATCATGATTTCGTTTGGAAAATACTTACGTCCAACAAATACGATGAGAAAAGAGTAAAAGAGTTTGTTGAGTACACCAAATACTTACAGGTACTGGACGAAATACCTGAACAAGCACTGGAAATATACAATCAATGTTTGGATACAATCTCAGATTAAACGTGCAGAATCATGTCTGGTCAAACTCAAAAGAGTTGTATAGTCCAGAGAGACATGAGATAATCGATAAATATCGTGACGGGTGCACACGAGTGCCCTGTTGCAGGAAAGACAACACAGGGTTAAACAATGGTGCTTGGCCACTACCAATATTTTTGATATGGTCAAATGATATTTATGTAAACCATGTTATGTGTTTTAAGACAGAAGATGAGGCATATCGTTGGCTACAACAGTGGATTAGAGAGGAAAAGGTAAAATTTTGTGGGAGATGGAACTTCCCCCACCTCCACGTACATAATGTATTCGGCGATGATGTCTCATCTTTTTTACATCCAGTATTTGATGATGGCAAGTTTGTTAAAGCAGTTACAGATGGTCAGATTACAAATGAAAACTTTTGGAATGGTGGCACTATGGAGTCTTATCAGAACCATGAGTTTTTTAAAACAGATGCAGTCAACTCAGTCGACGCCATGGATCACTGGAGAAGAATAGAAACCTATGCCAATCAGTTTATAGAAATGTTTTATGATGAACCCTTCCCACATAGTTGGGAAATACCTATGGTGATGAGCGATGGAATTTCAGTTTGATGTTAGAAGCAAGACCTACACAGACAGGACATGGGATGATACGGTACAGTTTTGTATCGACCATGATCACTGGATACCACACAACTATCAGAAACACATACTCGAAATAGCATCAGAGTATGGCGTCTACAGAAAACTTTCAATGCTTGAAGACGGCAAAGGCATGAGACTTTACTGTACTCTGCCTTCAAATGATATGTTCTCTGAATGGTTGGCTAAAAGAATAGACTACTATCATGAGGTCAATGATTCAGAAACTGATGAGGAACGTGTAGGATCTATACCTTACTTTCCTAACTCTTTTCAAAAACGATGCTGGGAACTGACCGAGTTTACACCACTTATTCCTGAGGATCTGTTTTGGATACACCTACACAAAGCATTCATAATAGCAAAGAATGAATGCAGAGTCAACATACATGCGTTTAACCTGAATGCGAGAATGGCATATGCAATACATTCCTGAAGAGAAGTTTGACAAATTGCATCAGGCGAACCTGGTGCCGTTAGATATCAAAATAAATGTATATGATTTCAAGAAAGAGATACAGGAGTTTGACCAGTATTTCACACAGTGGGGAGACAAGTTTACTGAGCAACCAAGATATGGTCTACCCTTAGTCAACAAAAATGGTTTCTTGGGAAATGACCCTGAACCTGCCTGTTGGCCACTTGATCGATGGAACTTTGTCAATCTTGGATACGAGGATACAGACGAAGGGTTTACTGAGTTCTATAAGAAGATACAATACAATGGATTCTCAGATGAGTTGGATTTAGAAATAGATTTTGACATGCCGACAGATGCTCTGAGCATGAAGTCTCTTGAACCCCTGGCTAGTTATAAAGAGTATATGGTTCGCAGTTGTATTCTGAAGTGGGGCACCCGTGCGCACTTCAAACCACATTTTGATACGTGGCACCCCGTCAGATGGCTGAGACTATGGGGCACAACAGATCCTGACAAAATGTATTTAAGATTTAGATCAGAAGATGATACTGACGGATTCTGTATGTGGAATGAGACTACTCAGGCACATGAGATTTACGCAGCAGAGCAGAACATAGAAGCAGGCAGAATCTATCTAATGAACACACTAAAATGGCATGATGCCTTCGCCTTTGGTGAGGATGTGCATCAGTTCTTTATAGCATTGAATATAGATTCATATGACCACGTTCTGCATGGCACCATTTAGCAGGATGACTGGTGGTCCCGAAGGGACTTACCGTACCTGTTGCTATCACCCTCCAATCCAAAAAAGATATACTAATGTCCTTGAGGCATTCGAAGGCGAAGAGATGCAAGACCTTCGTCAAAGAATGTTGAATGCTGAGTACATCAAAGAATGTGAGCCATGCTACTATTATGATTCGATAGGTGAACTGTCACAGAGGCAGGTCATGAATCAAGAGCATGATTACAAGGAAAATTATTTTCTCGAGGGTCTTGAGATTTCCTTTGACAACAAATGTAATTTTGCCTGTGTCACCTGCAAACCTGAGTCGAGTACAGTATGGGAAGAACGTGAAGGGAAGATTGATAAGGTTAAACCAAACTACGATGGTGTAGATTTTAGCAAACTGAAACACCTGTCTTTTACAGGAGGTGAACCGACAATACAAAAAGAGTTCTCCCCTGAGTTTTTTGCTATGCTTGATAGTCAGGTAAACTATGATACGATGTTCTTTTCTATGAACACAAACTGCACAAAGTTTGTGCATAGACCTTGGTTAGAGTTTATCAAGAAGTTGAAAAGGGTAATGATAATGGCAAGCATCGATGGGATAGGTCCCGTCGGGGAGTGGGTCAGGTTAGGATTGAAAATGGATATCTGGGAAAAGAATGCAACCAGATGGCGAGACTTATTGAAAGAAAATAAAGAGTACACCTACGGAGACCTGACAAGTGGTGTGTG
>Ga0115011_10001032_pt1 | contig 20558 bp, 17 predicted proteins | sample TroAtlMetagenome_2_FD_88705 | JGI IMG/M metagenome (GOLD analysis project Ga0115011, IMG submission 88705) | Marine eukaryotic phytoplankton communities from Atlantic Ocean - Tropical Atlantic ANT8 Metagenome | ecosystem: Environmental > Aquatic > Marine > Oceanic | place: Tropical Atlantic...
TCCATCTAGATCATCATCATAAATTGTATAATCTGGCATCATGGGTACTATTGACGATTCCCAACGATCCGCGTGTTCAATTAATCCTAATTCATTAAAATGAACACTGTCATATCTCCATTGTTCTCCAATTAAATCATCTGTATATGGACCTTCAAAAGTAAGTGGGTCAGCGTCGATTACTGCTTGTTGGGCATTAACAATTCTCTCCATTTCTGATGCTTCATAATTTGGCAAATATGATGCTCTGGCAACAATCCAAGGTAATTCCCAACCAGATTCAATACGACTTGCTGTAATAATTTCACTTAGCCTTACGGTATAATCTTCAGTACTTGTACCACCTGCTAAATCACTCTCTCCTTGATGCCAAAGTAATGCTCTAGCACCATTTGGACCAACTTCATCTAAAGCCAATACAATTCTAGAAAATAAATCATCACCAGAGTCTGGAAGCCATTGACCTACTGAAGTCCCTCCCCATCCAACAGAAATTAATCCAACTGGGACATCATAACGTTGTACTAAATTGTCACCTAATGCTGGCCAAGGTGATCCTCCTGAACCTGTTGCAATTGGTTGTGGGTCTGCACCTATTTGCCAATCATCTGGCCCCCAAGAACTTACTCTCGGATCTTGAGGAGTAAGTAGAGTATCTCCATGGTTAGCTGAATTTGATTGCCCAGAAATAATGAACACTTCTCCAACTCCAATTGGTGAAACATTTTCAAATTGAGCAGGAACTCCTTGATATGAAAACCTTATTTCCATTTGATACCATCCTACATCTGCTTGTATAGAACCATAAAATGAGGATCCTGTTGGTTTGTAAGAATTAGCAATCATTTTCCATTCGCTTGGTTCGCTAATTAATTGTTGATTCAAATCGATTTCAGTTAATCTTGCTTCAATATAATCACAATCAAAATGAATTTTTCCATTTATTGAAAATGTACCCATATTATCAGATTGTCTTTGTACTATTTGATGAGAATCTGGCGATTCCAATTCAACAGCTAATCCTGATGGAGATTCTCCTTCTCTGACTAAAACTCTAAGTGTTTTCAAAATATAATCATCTGTAGTTAATGTAAATGTCCAATCAGGATGCCCAGAGGAGTCTGGATTATTTCCAATTCCCAAATCTCCAAGATTATTATCACCCCATCTATTGTAAGAAAATAATGTCTGCTGTGATGCATAATCATGAATTTGCATACTTCCATATCCTGGATTAGTATTTGCAATTTTATCTCCAAAATCAAATAGGTCCTCACTTGCCCCAGGAACACCATTTGAATTTGCTTGTTCGTAATTATTTGGCCAAAATTCAATTACACCAGTATCTATATCTGAAATTTGACTTAAGCTTGGATGATTTGATTCCACATGCATATCTTCAATTAATTCTTGATACATTACACCAGTAGCATAATGTGGCACTCCTAGTTCTTCTGGATAAAGTGTTAAACTAGGAAATGAAACATATACAAAAATACGTTCTTCTCCTGGTCTTTGAAGTTCGAGATGGTAAGCAACTCTATCAAATGTAAAATCAATATTATCACTATTATCTATGTTGTAATTAACACCATTACTATTGTAATTGTCCGTATCACCAATTACTAATTCATACAATAATGTGTAATCACTTGCCTCTGTAGCATCATCAGTAACAACAGAATATGATTTTTCATAATGTTCTTCTAATGATTTGAATTCAAATAAAACACTAGAAATTGGACTTAATATCATGATTATTGAAATTAATAACGCATATTGAAGCCTTCGCATGTTACAAATGGAAACATAACTTAACTGTCAAGGTATTGATTCAAATAAAAAACCAATCTGGAGTAATTAATGGGATATTTTGAAACGCCAGCATTTAATTGGATATCTCTAAAAAGGTTACAACAATTTAGACTATTTTCAATTTTAGTTTTACTTCCAATGATGATAGTTCCTATTTACTTAAATGATCTGACATATCTATATCGATACTTAACACAATGGTCAATAGAAATTGCAACTGTTTCAATGGTTTTGGCTTATTTTGCTGCTAAAAATCCAGACAGTCTTAAATTAAATAAAATTGCATTAATATGTTTTGAAATCGCAATATTTCTTACCATTGGTACAATGATGTCTTTTTGGACATCTTTTCCGAATATTTACTTTTGTTGTATTGAAACATATTGGATAGTTGCCTTGTCTATTTCTCATATAATTCCTCAATTAATTATTCTTACAAATTTATTCTTAACAAATATAAAAATAAATTTGAAAGATGGGATATATGGTGCAATTGTTGGAATTGCTTACCTAATTACAGATTACCTAAGAGTGAAGTCTCAAGACACACATGACACATACGAATTCTTAGATTGGAATGGTTCAGGAGCAGTTGAACTTTCAATCTTCTTTATCATAGGATCTTTTGTTTTCTATGTTGTGATTTGGAAGATTAATGAGTCTTTCAAAAACTAACTTTGTTTATGTTTCTGTAAATAATTTTACAAAATTGAAACGAAATCGATATACACCTCAAAGAATTGGAAGGTACATGATTCAATACTCTTGCGCGTCATGTGGAATGGCCGTTGTTGGAATGAAGTGTGCGAAATGTGGAAATGACCTTGTTCATGATACGATTACAACTGCTGATGGTCGTGTTGTTGCTGTAGCACGTTGCCCAGAAGGTTGTGGTAAAATAAAATCCCCAATGTGCTGTGGAACTGATATGGCATGTGATCTCTAAAAGACTCAATATGAGGCTTTTTGAATGAAATACAATTACCTAGTTAATCAGAATTGTGTTGAATTAATGAATTCAATGGATGAAAAATCTATTGATTTAACAATAACTTCTCCTCCATACGATGAATTAAGAAATTATGAAGGATATGACTTTGATTTCAAAAGCATAGCTGAGGGATTATTTAGAATTACAAAGGAGGGAGGAATTGTGGTTTGGGTTGTTGGTGATAAAATCAAAAATGGAAATAAATCACTAACTAGTTTTAAACAAGCAATTTACTTTCAAGAAATAGGTTTTAATGTTCATGATGTTATGATTTATCGTAAAAAGAATACTCCTTTTATGCGTTCAAATGCTTACACAAATTGTTATGAATTCATGCATGTATTTTCTAAAGGAAAACCAAATACATACAATCCAATAATGATTGAAACAGTTAGACAAGGATACGAAAAAATGCCAACTAACAAAGGACCTGATGGAATAAATAACAAAGTCCTTGGAAAATTAAATTCAACAAAAGCAAGAACAAATATCTGGGAATATGCTGTTGGAATGCATGGAACTACAAGTGATAAAATTGCATTTGAGCATCCTGCGGTAATGCCTGAAAAATTAGCTGAAGATCATATTCTATCTTGGACTAATGAAGGTGATTTAGTATTTGATCCAATGTGTGGTTCAGGTACAACTTGTAAAATGGCTTTGAAAAATAATCGGAAATATATTGGCTGTGATATCTCAAAAGAATATATCGAAATTGCAAAAAAAAGAATTCAATTGGTGAGTGAATGAATTATCGAGACATTATTTCAATAATTTATGGGATTCCATTTGTTTGGATTGGGATTGCTCATTTTACAGATCCTACTTGGTTCGAACCGATTGTTCCTGAAATACTAGGAAATGCATATTTTTGGGTAATTTTAAGTGGAGTGTTTGAAATATTAATCGGTGCTGGAATTATGATTCCAAGATTTAGGAAAGTATCTGCATTTGCTATGGTTTTAATGTTAATTACTCTTTATTTGGCAAATCTGAATATGTGGATAAACAATATACCATTAAGTGGTGAAACATATGCAGACAAATGGCATGTTCTTAGAGGAGTAATACAAATAGCTCTGATCTTGACTGCTCTTTGGATTGGTAGATTTTATCCTTTCAAAGATGAAACATATGATAAGGAAAATTTACTAATTTTTGAAGGTGATGTTTTTTCAAGTGGTTTTGATTCTGGTGATCGAATTGTAATTGGAAATTGGAACGATTCACCTTATGGTAAATTTACAGATATAATGTGGGCAAAATCTAATGGTGAAAAAATACTAATTGCACCAAATAAAGAAATTTCAGATTTTATTTCAAATATGTATTCTTTCGATAATATAATAATTTCAGAATTTGAACTTGAGGAAAGTGCGAATCATATTGTTGTAAAAAATAATGAAATGGTTTGTGAATTAAAATGGGGTGGAGGAATAAAAATACCCTTGAATAGGCCTCTTTGGTTTATCTCAAGTATTGAATATATCTTTGGATTAATCCTTTTCAAAACTAAAACACATGGTATTACAAAAAACAAGAAGCAAGAATGGTATGCAGTAAAAAAAATAAGTAAAATAGAGGAGATTAAAATAATGGTTAATGGTGAGAATCTAGGCAATATGGCTAGATTTGAGCCAAAAGCAGGTTTTGGATTCAGTGAACCTGTAAAAAAACCGTCAGTTGTTTCAGTAAAAACTCATATCCAAAAATAATACAAAAGGTGAACATATGAAAAGAAATTCACTAGGTGGATTCCACTTTGAGGATTTTCCTAAATTCACGCCAAATCTGTCTCCTAAAGAAATGTTTGAACAAGGATGTTTTGGAGGAACATACTGGAAGCCAATTCACTCAAGTATATTGGGAGCAAAACTATCAAAACAACATTTAGAATTTAAAGAATTTTTCAAAGGAATTGATGAAAAAATGTTATCTAATTCTGTATTTGTTCGTAAAGTGAATAAATATCAAGTTAAAAGTGGTACAAGTCAAGAATTTTGGGAATCAAAAGATTGGATTCATCCTCTTGATCCATACGGCTGGGTCCAATGGTATTGTAGATTCTTTTCGGGTAGAAGATGTGAAGATGATGAAAGGCAAATCAAAAGATGGTGTAATTTCGCAGGGTTAAAAGGACGGTTTAGAAGGCAATTAATTACTAAAATAATTAATAAAAACACTACATACGATGATTATTCGGTGAGTCCTGTAATCCGGCAAGGTTTGCATCAGTGGGCATATTGTTTAACAGAAAATGATTTTGAAAATGAAAAAATTAGAAGATGGGAAATCCATTCAAATATGTAATGAGGGAAAGAGATGGTTTCAGCAAAATCCAATTCATTAAATCGTTATATCGGTAGAAAATTTAAATCAGTTTTCTTAATCTTTTTATTTCTAACTAGTTTTATTATTCTTGATGTTAATCAAGTAGATTATGGAATTGAAGGTTGTGAAAAAAATACTTTTGAAAATATTGAAGATTCTAATTCAACCGATGTGACATTCATTGCATTTGGAGACAGTCAACATTGGGATCCAACAAACCATCAAAACGATTTCCAAGTTGAAGCTTTAAATCACTTTAATGAATTATTATCTTGGGAAGATGCTGGATTTGAGGAATTGGGAGAAATTACAGATATTAGAGGGATTATCATGGCTGGGGACATCACTCAAAATGGTCGTGATGGAAGAGTATTTTCAAATGATGAATATGGGGAGTTTGTGAAAAGATATGGATTATGTGGGAATAAAGAAGTGAAATATCCAATGTATGAAGGTTATGGAAACCATGATTTTTTCGAATGGGACAATATTTTTTATCGAATCCCAGGTGATCATCCAGTTGTAGATTCTGTAGCAATAAGAAATGAATATCGTACAAATTTAACAAATGTTGCGCCTGGAATGGATGGGCATTATTCTTGGGAATGGGACAACCTTCATTTTATCCAACTTAATTTAGCACCTTCCGATACAGATCCAGATTTTGATGTAGGTAGACTTAGAAACCCTCGTAATGCATTGACTTTTATGAAAAATGACCTAGATGAACATGTTGTTGGAACTGATAAAAAAGTAATCATAATTTCTCACTATGGCCCTTGGGAATGGAGAGAATGGGATGATCCACAAATTACAGAATTATGTGAAGTATTAGAAGGATATAGTCCATATGTCATTAGTTATATTCATGGGCATTCTCATTCTACTAAAGTTTATGATTGGTGTGATATTACGATATTTAATTCTGGAACCCCTTATCATGAAGATTATAATGATGACTTTAGGGGAAGATTTACATTATTCAAAATAATGGGCAATAGTACAAATGATTTGCAATTATTCGCTGCAGATGTATCTTGGTCAGATGATAATTATGTGGAAGGTGACATTACAAGTCTTGATCTTCAAATGAAAGATTGGCGAGGATTTCCTTATCAAGAAAATATAACCTCACTCTAAATCTGACTTGGCGAGTGAGATTCTTTGAAAAATGGAGAACCAAGATAAAATGCAACAGGTATTGAAATAAATAATAAAGAAACAAACCAAGACATTAAAGATCCAATAAATATTCCATTTGACGGGATGAATCTTGTGGCTGCTAAAGCATACAAACTTACAGACATTGAACCTAACATCATTGGCCCTACTGCACCACTAGGTACCTCCTCTCCTTGTGAAACCCAAAGTGCAACCATAGTTGTCAAAAATATTGCAGGGAAAACTGATGCAATACCAGCTAACAAAGGAGACCCTTGTTGAGATAGCCAAACGGCGACTCCAATAGCAATTGCAGCAGCAATACCTCTGGATAATAAAACAACTAAACTCACCTTATTTTTACCAGGTGGTGCTGGATGAAAGCCCCTTGTTGCCCATCTTCCAAAAATCAAACCTAATCCAAGTGCAAAACAACCAACAAGTATTGGATCTTCATCTGAAAATATAGTTACTGCAATTGCTGCCCCTGAAAACCAAAAAATTAGGTTTATTGATGCTATGGCACTAAGTCTAATTGGAAAATTCCAATCTGGTATTTTTTGAGGAGTATATCTCCATAACCACAAAAAAAATGAATTTAACAACATCCCTACAGGAACCATTCCCATTGATGATTCAAACGAAGTTTGATTTGAATCAGCAATCCAAATAAATGCTGCTGCAGGAACAATAGTCGTTGGTACAGTACCAATAATTCCTCCAATAATTCCTCCAAATTTTTCTATGACAATTGTAGCAAATATCGCCACTAATCCTGCAAATAAAGCAGATAGAAATATATTGCCATATTCCATATTATTCACCAAAAATGAATTTCAATAGCGAATCCCAAGTCTATTGTAAATAAAACTCATTAACCATGCGGGTCCTATCATCAAAAATTGTAAATCTTCAAAAAAAGATGGTTTGATGCCTTCTATTTTATGCCCGTAAAATTGACCAATCCATGCTAAAACAAAAACAACAATTGATGTTTGCCAAAGTGGAACTTCTATAAATTGGTTATAAAATCCACAAAATACAAAACAAAAACAACACCATAACATCATTCCAATTGTTAATGAAAATGATAATCTTGCATAAAACAAAAAGACAGGAATTATAGCGATAGTCGCAAAATTTAGCCAAATATAATCAACACTCCAAGGTTTTGGAATTGACCATAATAATCCAACAATGGATAAGAAAATCAGAGGTACACAAATCCAATGAATTTTTTTGTTAAGTGGGTTTTGATGTGAAACGCCATAAGCGTCCAACCATTCCTGCATGGTACGTGTTTTTGATTCAGACATTGTCATCCTGAACGGTTACAAACTAATGAATAATACTCAAGATTATACTTTTTCATCAGTATTTATGTTTGGAATAAAAGTAAGCGTTTGAAGTTGTCCTGAAATCATCAAACACCATTCACCTATAGCACCAATTGATTGCATATTTAACCCTACAAAAGTAGCCATAAAGAAAAATGAAAAAATTCCAAAATATGCAATTTTCTTTCTAATCAAATTCAAATTTCTACCCCTAAATTCTATTTTAGAATCTATCTTCTTTCGAGATCTCATAAATGCATAAACCCATATTGCTATTGAAATAAATATTAAAATTGCAAAATTAACATGCATAATTAATTTGGCATCAAATGGGAAATATGTAATTAAAAATAAAGAAATTCCAGAGATTATTGAGCATATTAGTGAGAGATTATTATATTTTTTTTCATATTTATCTTCTTTATTTAAACTTGAAGCTGTACGTAAAAAAACCTCAATTCCAATTAAAATAAACAATGCTCCAGCAATTTTGAATCCCAAATTGAATATTGAAATTTCAGGAGAATAAACGCCACCTGAAGAAATATATGGTGGCAAACCATTCGGATAATAAAGTAAAGATTTGAAATAGTCATCTGTTGGCAAATTTGTATCAATTATTTGATCAGAAAGATCTACAGGGTTACCTCTAATATTTTCTCCTGTTTGTAACATTACTTGAGTGGTTATTGAAGTACCCATCACTACAAAAACTCCTAAAATTAAAATTGTCTTGAATATGTTATCAGACATTATTTTTTGTGGTAATTCCATAAAATTCACTCCATTATTCTTCTTCTGAAACTAATAATTTTATTTCAGGTTTAAATGTCAATACAGTTGCTAATATAGCACCAATTAAGGTCCATTCCCATAGAGCCCCTTCATTTAACAATGGATATGTATTATTTGTACAAAAATCTTGCATATTATTTGTTAATTCCTTCCAAGAATCCCACTCAAAATCCTCTCCCCAAACTTCCGTAACTGTTGCAATCATCTGCCACAATGAAATTACAGCAACAGAAGCAGTAAATACTCTTATTGAAATTATTTTCAAAAAACTTTCATGGCCTTTGAATAATTTTATAGTTAATATTGTAGATAAAATTCCCCAATATATCCCACCATAGAAAATATCTGTAGCATAAATTCCATGTTCTAGAAAATCTACATTCCATGGTGCATTACCAATTCTAAAACAGGAGACTGCTGCAATAATTCCTGGTACTAAAGCCACATAATTGAAAACTACCCAAAATACTCCATGAGACTGGTTAATTATCATTTTATGCCTTAAGGCATGAAGTTCGAAAAGAAACCATGCTGCAAGAATTCCACTTCCCATTGCACCCAATGAAAAAATTGTATCTCCTGGCTGATAGAGATCTATATCTGAGATAAATGGCATAATTGCTTTGCAACCATTAGTTACCCAAGTTAACCACCCTAATATCAACCATCCAAATGAAAAGTAAGCTAAACAATTTATGGATAACCTAAAACGTTCTGAAGATTCCATAACCTATCCTCCATAATTTTAGATTTAATCATTATTGATTATTGCATACCTGTTTGAACATCCCAAAGGCGTTTATACATTTTACCAGCAGAAATTAAAGTTTCATGACTACCTGATTCAATTATTTTACCATTTTCAAGAACATAAATATTGTCAGCATTACGTATAGTTGAAAGCCTGTGTGCAATAATCAATGTTGTTCTACCTTCACTAATTTGAGCTAAACTACGCTGTAATGCGGCCTCTGTTTCATTATCAACTGATGATGTTGCTTCATCTAAAATTAAAATGGGTGCATCCTTCAAAATTGCTCTAGCAATAGACAATCTCTGGCGTTGACCTCCAGATAATTTGTATCCACCTTCTCCGATTTTTGTTTCAAAACCATTTGGAAGTGTATCAATAAATTCCATAGCCTCTGCTATTATTGCTGCTTGTTCGATCTCTTTGTCTGTTGAATTTTGATTGCCATAACGGATATTTTCTCTAACACTTTCTGGAAATAAAGTAACTCTTTGACTAACTAAAGCGATAGATTTCCTTAATGAAGACAATTTAATATTACGAACATCAATTCCATCAACTTTTATTGATCCGTTGCTAGGATCATAAAATCTTAACAATAAACGTACTAATGTTGTTTTCCCTGAACCTGTAGGGCCTACAATAGCAACTGTGGATCCTGCTGGAATATGAACATCTATATTTTCAAGTGTGTTATTCCTTTCAGGATAAGAAAAACTCAAAGATTCGGAATGAATCTCACCTTTAACATCAGATAATGTCTGAGTTCCATCTTTCATAGAAATTTCTGTTTCTAATAAATCAAGTACTCTATTTGTTGAAGCCATAGCTCTTTGATAAAGATCAAATGTTGCTCCTAGCCTTGTTAATGGCCATAATAATCTTTGAGTCATAAATACTAAAATACTAAATTCACCAACTTCAATTGTTTTATTTAGAGTTAATTCTCCACCATAAAGTAATGTTGCTGTAAATCCAATAAGTATTGCCATTCTAATTAATGGTACAAAGCTTGCACTAAGCTTTATTGCACTACGATTAGATTCACAATAAGCTTCAGATGTTTTTTCCAATCTTTGATATTCTTTTTCTTCGCCTGTAAAACTTTTGATTGTAGTTATTCCCGTAAGATTATTTTCTAATAATGTACCTATATTTCCTGCTTTGATTCGCACATCTGCATATCTTGGAGCAATACGTGATTGGAAACGAAATGAACCCCATAAGATCAATGGTATTGGCGCAATAGAAAATAATGCAACCCTCCAGTCAATAATAAAAAATAATACACTAATCACTATAACTGTGGTTGCAACATGCAATAAGTCTGTTGCACCCTCATCAAGAAAACGTTCGAGTTGATTGACATCATCATTCATTATTGCCATTAAATTACCTTTAGATTGCTCCAAAAACCAACCCATCTCTAAATTTTGTATATGTCCATAAACATCTAATCTAAGTTCATGCTGTACAGTCTGTGCAAGATTTCTCCACAATACTCCGTAAAGATATTGAAATAATGATTCACAACCCCAAATAACAAATGTAATTCCTGCTAATAACCATAATTGTTGATGTACATCAGTAACTCCTAATGCAGAGATAAATGATCCTTCTCCTCTAACAACAACATCTACTGCTGCACCAATTAGAACTGGTGGAGCAAGATCAAATAATCGATTTACAATACTACAAATCGATGCTAACCATACCGTCTTTCGATGAGAACTCATATGCTTAATTAAACGCCTAAGTGGAGTATCTCCTCTGGACATGTTAAGGCGTAAACATGACACTATGAAATCCTACTCATCAAAATATTACAAAATAAAAAAACTCAAAAATAGGTTCTTTATACGCAAGGTTATGGCTGAAACAGATAGTGATGAGAAATATGTCACTGAAGAACAGCCTTGGTGGGCTAATGATTACCTTATTTTCTTACTAACAATTGCAAATATTGCGATTATTGTTTATGATTTAGAATTTTTTAGTGAAAGGACAATTTTTGATATTATTCAAGATAAAGATCTAAAATGGATGTTTCTAGCATTTTCTGATTTACTTTTGATTTGTATTTTCCTTGCTGATTTACGTGATGATTATGAGAGATGTACTGACAAAGAATGGTGGTGGAGAACTCATTGGTGGGAATTCCTTGGATTAATTCCAATGTTTGTTACAGCGATACCGTTCTTAGCTACACTCGGAGGTTTGAGATTACTTCGTTTAGTTAGAGCATTTTCTGGTGTCTTAAGATTAATTGGAATGGCTAGAAGGAAAAATAAAGTTACTGTTGAAAAACAAATGTTACACTTACTCACAATTGTACTTACATTGATTGTTGCTGGTGGATTTTTCGTATACATATTTGAATCTCAAGAATATGAGGCTTTATGTACGACAGTTAACATGTATGGAGATAAAATCGAATTAACTAATATGCCAGATGAATGTAATAGAATGATCAATTCTTTTGGAGATGCAATGTGGTGGGCTATTGTCACAACTACAACTGTTGGTTATGGTGATTACTCTCCAGTAGATCCTCTATCTAGAATTGTTGCTGCATTTTTAATGCTAGTTGGAATTGGTTTAGTAGGTAGCTTAGCAGCTACAATGTCTCAACTATTTTACACAATGAAAGAAGGAACTGGGGGTAGAAGTTTAGTCAATACTGATGAAGATGTATTATCAATTCTTGAAAGATTATTGACTCATTATGAAAATGGACTTTTAGATAAAAAAACTTATGACTCTGCTATTTCTTTAGCAATGAAAAGAATTCGTGCTGAAATTGTAATGCTTAGAAATGAATATGAAACTATCTCAAGTACAATGCCTGTACCTTTGCAAGTAGCTCAAAAAATTGAATATAATGACAATATTTCCTCTCTTGAAGACATGCTTCATGATGTAGAATCAATGATTTCTGAAGAGGAATAATATAGACAACGGTCATAAAGGGGTGGTTGGTCGCCAAGTTGCGACAAAGGAGGTATCGACATGGCAAAGGGACTATATCATCACACTAGAGAGACTTGGAAAAGGCCTAAAGATTCCATACCTTTTGAAGTACGTCAAAAGAGAATGGCTACATGGCGTAAAGAACCTGTAAACTGCAAAATTGAGAGGCCTACTCGATTAGATGCTGCAAGGAGAATGGGTTACAAAGCAAAGCAAGGTGTAGTTCTAATTAGAACTAGAGTTCGCCGTGGTGGTCTTAGAAAAGGTAAAATTCACATGAAACGTAAACCTAGTAAAATGGGTATTCGTAAAATTACAATGGCTAAAAATACTCAGCGTATAGCTGAAGAACGTGTTTCTAGACATTATCCAAATCTAGAAGTTTTGAATTCATACTGGGTTGGAGAAGATGGAAAACACAAATTCTTCGAAGTTATTCTGATTGATCCTAATCATCCCTCAATTATTAACGATAAACAATTAGGTTGGGTTGCTAAAGGTTCATCTCATAGAGGAAGAGCATTTCGTGGCAAAACAAGTGCTGGAAAAAGAGGAAGAGGGCTTCACAATAAAGGTAAGGGTGCAGAAAAATTACGCCCAAGTCTAAAAGCTAACTTGAATCGTGGCAAATAGGACTAAAAAACCTTTTTTTCAATGATTTTGATGGCAATATTGATTTCCCATGCCGTTTACACAATGTTGTGACCCACGGTAGTTTAGCCAATCTTAAAGGAAAACAAGTATATCTTCCAGATGGAAGATTACTTGGGTTGGTTCATGATTGTGTTGTTGAAACAAAGGAATGGACATGTACTCATTTATTCGTAAATGAATGTAAACCTGAAATTGTTGAAGATAGTATCCATGTTGCAATCCCTTGGAGATGGGTACGTGCGGTAAATGATGTTGTAATTCTTCGTTGGTTTCCAAAAACCCCCATTCCAAAAAATCCTGTACAATAACTTGGTGAGTTAAATGCAGATACATATTCTAGGGACTTCATCATCAAGGCCAGCACATGGAAGAAGTGTAAGTGGTTCAGTAATCAATACAAATAAAGGTGCAATTATTGTCGATTGTGGTGAAGGTTTCCAAGAAAGAATTTTTAATCATAACAAAAAATTAAAAACACAAGAATCTAATTTTAGAATTAAGTTCGGAAAAATAAATACAATTCTCCTAACACATGGACATTTAGATCATACTTGGGGACTTTTGCCATTTTTGAAAACATTATCATTAGATGGAAGAAACCTACCAATCACTGTAATTGCACCTACTTCTCATGACATCATCAATAAATTAACCTCTTCAAAAAGCCCATTTACTGAAATTACAGATTTAGAACCTTCAAATGTAGATTTATGTTTTCAATATAGGCAATGGTGGTCATTAGGAGGAACAACAGATGCACTTAACTTTCAGGTTAATTGGATTTTAATTGGTGTTGATGAAAATGATGAAATCGGGAAATTAAATGCAATATTATTAGATCCTGATAATAATAATGTCCAACCAGTTGATAATTTAAAAAATTATACAAATGAAGTCGAGATAATGAATGTTCCAACACTACATTCTGTTCCAAGTTGTGGATGGTGGATTAAAGAGGATGATAAAAAAGGTAAATTTAATTCTGAACTTGCCGAAAAAAATAATTTGAATAAGATACAAATTAAAAAGTTAGCAAATGGTGAAGATATTGAAAATCATTCCTCAAAAGATTATAGAGAGTCAGGAATACTTGGTCCTAGTGTATTGATTAGTGGAGATACGGCTGGTGAAAATATGGGGTTCCAAAATTTTTCAAAAACTAATTACAAGACTTCATTACTAATTCATGAAGCTACATTCTTAGAAGAAAATATCGATAGGGCAAATCAACACCTACATTCCACTGCAATTCAAGCAGCACAAAATGCAAAATTGATTAATGCAAATAATTTGGTAATTACCCATTATAGTTCACGAATTAAAGATACTTCAAATTTAATTTCTGAAGCATCAAATGAATTTGATATGGTTCATGCTGCTTCAGATTATGATATTATTAATTTAACATTTGATGATATTGAAATAATATCACAAATTTAATCGATCAAATAAAAATGCATATTCAAATGCTTTTTCTCGAAGATATTTGTACCTATCTGATGCACTAAAATGACCTGCTTCAATATCAGTTTTTAATAAAATTAAACCTGAATCTGGAGTTGCTTTTTCTCTTAATGTAGCGCACCACTTCATACCTTCCCAATAAGCAACTCTTGGGTCATGTAATCCTGTTGTAATCAAAATATTTGGATATCTTTGTTCAACCACATTATCTATTGGGGAATATGAATTAATATAATCAAAATATTTTTCTTCATTCGGATTGCCCCATTCCTCCCATTCAACAACTGTCAAAGGTATTGATGGATCACACATAGTAGTCATTACATCAACAAATGGAACTCCTGCAATTGCTACATTAAACAAATCTGGGCGCATATTTAAAACTGCACCCATTAATAATCCACCTGCACTTCTACCCTCTATTGCAATATTTTCTGGCGTGGTCCATTCTTGTTCAATTAAATATTCAGCACAACTACAAAAGTCCTCAAACGTATTCTTTTTGGTAAGATATTTTCCATGATCCTCATACCAAGACCTGCCCATTTCTGAGCCACCTCTTATGTGTGCAATACAATATACAATTCCTCTATCTAACATTGGTAATATTCCTGAATTGAATCTTGGTTCAACACAGGATCCATATGATCCATAACCATACAACATTAACTTTGAATTATTAATTCCATCTAAGTGAAAATCTTTACGATAAACTATAGACATAGGAATCATAATTCCGTCTTTTGAGGGTGCATATACTCTTTTTGTTTCGTATTCTAATTGATTGAAATTTGGTACGTTTTTTTGCTTGACTAATTCAAGTTCTTTGTTTGAAACGGTATAATCAAAAATTGTATGGGGGGTAATCATAGAACTATACGTAATTCTAACTTTATTTGAATCATATTCCATATTTGAACCCATACCAACAACATAAGCAGATTCTGGAAATTCTAATTGATGAAAATCTAAAGCGGTATCTTCTTCAAAATTAATACACCAGGCTTGCTTTAATCCGTTTTCCCTACCGAATATCATTAAAAAATTTTGAAAAGAAGTCGTATGGCTAATACTTCTATTTTCATCATTATTAAAAATTATTTTACCTGTGATATCAACAAATGGTTTCCAATTATTTGGCTCATCTATTTTAGCTATAAGTATCTGAAAATTTTTTGCATTTTCTGCGTTAGTAACAATATAAAAAATATCATTTCTTTTACTAATTGAATATAATACTCCTTGGGCTCTTTTCTTTACTATTGTTAAGTTATCAAGATTTGAACTTAAATCGATAAAACTAATCTCACTCGTTTCTTTGGAACCAGACCCTATTAGCAATAATTCACGATCAAAAGTTTTTGAAAGTCCAACCCAAAATAATTCATCATCTTCTTCAAAAATTAAATTATTAGATTTGTTTAATTTATTTTTCCAAACCTGATAAGGCCTATGTGCCGCATCCATTTTCGTATAGTAAATTGTTTCATCATCGGAACCCCATTCAAATCCTGCTACATTAGGAATTTTGCATATTAATTCATGATTAGATAAATCGATAATACTAATCTCATATGTCTCATATCCAGTAGTATCTACTGAATAAGCCAATAAATTTTGAGATGGGCTTATTCTAAGCCCTCCAACATTCATTTGCGTGGTTCCTAATTTTTTTGCTAATTCATTTTCATCTAAAATAACTTCTTCTGATGAATTTTTAATTTCCTTATTCCTTCTACAATGGATTGAATAAGACAAGCCCTCAATTGTATGTGAATAATATTCGTATTTTCCATATGGCACAGCTGCAGATGTGTCGGTTTCTTGAATATGAGAAAGTAGTTCTTCATAGATTGTTTCTCGTGAGCTCTCTAGAAAATCCGTTACTTTTCTAGTATATTCATTTTCTAATTTCAAATGATTAATTATTTCTTCATCCTTCCTTGAATCGTCTCGCATCCAATAATATGGATCAAACTTCTCTAATGGAGGATTCATCGGGTTTTTCCCACGATTTTCGCCATCTACAGTTCCAAACTTAACGAAATGTTTGACTTTTTTGGCTACGGGAGCGATTGGTAAATCATTACTTTCTGGCATGTGATAATGCAATACAAGTAAAGTTGGCTTATGAGATTGATGAATAGATGTGGAACAAAATGAGACAAGTTTCTTGAAGTTGTCAGAAGACCGTAGGATATGGGAAGACAGTTTTGGGTAGTGCTAACTATAATCGCATTATTCATCACGCCAACTATTCCCAAGCACTTAGATTCTGAATTTGATAACAAAAATACCAATGCTAGATCTTCATTTGAATGTTCAGAATATACTTATTCTCTCAATCAAAGTTTTGACTTAGATGCTGCTTTCTCAGTAAATGATGATGATTGTGTAGCACTAATATTACAAGGAAATAATGGAGATGAAGTACTAAATTTCATCATTAGTGGTAACTCTTCATATGCAATCGATTCTTTAGTCATGGATTCTGGTGTATATTATAGTTATTTGAATGAACAAAAATACCACATAAATCCTTTAAGTGGCTCTTATCTAATTGAAAACAATCCAAGTATTGAAAATCTAACTGGTGATGTTGAGTTTACATGGTCTATACCCTCTAGTGATGACTTTGTTATTGTGTTAGATAATATGCGCCACCCTGCAGATGAAGGAAGAGGAGCAGGTGGGGGAAATTCTGTATCTATTGGAATTGAGATTTCATATAATAATGATCCATGGATTTGGAAACCTTTTGAGTCTATTGTACAATTAGAAAATAATCTCGAAAATGTAATTTTGAATAATCAACCGTTTTATTTTGATGAAGGAGATGTAATTACTCTTGAATCAAATCAATTATTTGGAATTGGAGAAGCGTGCTTTATTGAAGAAAATTCTGGTTTATCAAATTGTGATTCTGTTAATTCAAAATTAGAAATTTCTGGAGTTAATGACAATCAATTTAATTGGAATGTGACGACAGAACATACAAATCTCCCATTGAATCTTTTAGTTGTAAATAAGGGAAATTCAAAAATGGCAAGCACAATAAAAATGTTAGTTAACCCAATATTAAATCCAATAATCGATATTTTATCACATAATTCAACTGAAATTCTATTAGAAGATTCTCTTGAATTAGATGCTTCTAATACTCCAAATAGATGGAGTCAAATTGAGAGTATTAGTTGGGATATTCAGGGTATTGGTATCATTGAGGGACTAAATGCAAATGCAAAATGGGATTCTCCAGGTGAATATTCTGTAATGTTAGAGATTATAAGAATTGATGGAGAAACAAAATCTAAATCTATTTCAATTACCGTCATAGATAATATTAATCCAATACTAAAAGTCACTGGAATTACAGAAGGCGCATTTATTGAACAAAATTCCATATTAACACTAACATGCGACTGTTTTGATAATCACGAAATTGAAACTATTGATTGGTTTTTAGATTCTAATTTAGACCTAAATGTTGATGGGGATGACTTTATTTTTGAAGTTACAACAACTGAATTAGGTTCACACAATCTAACTGTTAGAGTTAAAGACATGTCTGGAAATATTGTAAGTTCCAGTATTGTTTTTACAATCGTTGATGCTACTAGCCCAGAACTTATTTCTGTTACTTGGCCTGAAGATAACCTTGTTCAAAATACTCCATTAAAATTTAGTATTAAAGCAAATGATCCTGAAGATTCTAATTTAATTTACAGATGGGATATTGATTTAAGCACAGATAGTGATAATGATGGAAATAAGAGAAATGATTGGATTCTGGGGGCTTATGATACATCAACAAATGAGGCTGTTATGAGTTATTCATACTCTTCTCCTGGAGTATATACTGTAATGGTACAGGTTGTTAATTCCGAAAATAGAAAATTGGAATTAACCCATTCTGTTGCTGTTTCCCAAGCTATTGCCCCTGAAACATCTTCAAAAATTTATCTTTTTGGTGGATTAATCTTACTTGCAATATTAGCTGGTCTTGGTTATGTTGGATGGAATAATATTCAACAAAGGATTTCACAAATAGAATCAGAAGGGAAAAATCTTACTCCTGAAGAACAGGCAGAACTTCAAAGACAAGAACTATCTCAAGAACTATATGGTAATGAACAACATGACTTGGCAAATGTTGCAAATGTTGGAAATACTGAACAACAATGGAGTAGACCACAAACTCAACAAATAAATTATCACCAAATGGCTGGTATACCTCAACAAAATCAACAACCGATGAATAATAATTTAGGAAATGATATGCTTGATGCTCTAATTGAAGAAGATGAACCCAAACCTGAAGTGTCAAAAGAAATTGATGATGACCTATCTTTCTTGAATGAAATGAAACAATCTAATAATCACGAAAAAGGAGTGGAAAAGAAATTAGATGGAAATCAAAAGAAAAGTACTGGTATGAAAATGGAAATACCGGGAATGGATTCAATTTCCAAACCTTCGGCTCAAAAAAAGGGAAGTTTAAAGATTGATTTACCGCCATTGCCTGAGAAATTAAATAAAAATGATGATGGAGACATTGACATTTAGTTTTTGTATTAAATTCACTAATTATAGTACTCATAAAGGGCAATCATAAATGAGGAAGGTCATAGCCTGCCTCTTTTATGGAAGGGATTCGGCTTATCGTAGAACTCCCTCGCGTGAAGAAAATCAAAAAAGGTAAAATTGCTCTTTTATTTTGTATTCTAATGATTGGATCTAGTTTCTCACCCTTAGTTACTGCTGAATCAAGTGCGCTGAAAACAAATGATTTTGGTGTTCTTGAAAAACTACATGAAGTTTCGTCAACTAATTTTTTAGGTGACGGACAAGAAGCCGCTCCAATCTCATCAAAAGCAATTTTAGACAGTATTAATGTTCGGGAAAGTGGCATTAATGAGCCATTTGGAGAAAATTCTACAGATCTTAATGATTTGATTTTGACAGATACATCCCCAAATAATCCTAATCATCCACTGCCGTTTAAAATGCTAAAAGATCCTCAACAAAAACCAGATGGTCTACCTGCAACTTTATGGGAAACATTAGCTCCTTGGGGCATTGATAATTATGTCATAATTACTAATTATTCTACATTACAAGATGATGATGGATTAATCTTATTTGATAACGCTTCCTTTTATGGGCAATTAATTGCTTTTCCACCAAACCCATTCAATAATGAAGTAGATATTGATGGTGATGAAGTGCCAGATATTGAAGTAACTCTTACAATTTCTGTATTTCCAGATAATACTGATTTAGAACTTGGAAAAGGAGAAACATGGGATATTATTGATAATTTTGGAAATTCATGGCCTTATAATGGTAGTATTTTTGATATTTCTGTTGGAGTCCCTGCACAACTTTGGGTAAAACCAACAATTACGTATTCAGTTCGTGCACTAGATATTGACGATTCTATGTGGAGTGAAATTGATCATTTGGAAGTTTCCTTACTCAAAGGATTTACCTATGATTTATCAGTAGGTTCTGAGCTTGGTGAAAGTTATGTATGGTCTATTGATTCAAGATTTACACAAAGCCCTGAAAATTTTGAATTAAATGTAGGATTAGAAAGAGTTACTTTGAATATCACCGACACAACTCTTTCTGCTGTTGATGCTGCTGCTGGAGGATTACTTACATTACTAGGTGTCTTTGAAGGTAGTTCTGAATTAAGTCTTGCAATGCTAGCTTCTCCATATTCTCTGAATATTATTAATGACGGGCAAGCAAGGTGTAGGGTAGAATACACACCTGAACAAAGAACACTACCAAGTGAAGAACAAGATTGTGGAGTTTCCGTGGGACTAGGATATGTTCATTATCCAAGTGGTCAAAACCCATCTTCTATTCTTGAAATGGCATATATTGATGCTTCTTTCCATCCCACTGGAAATTCTTCATCTCCATGTACTACAATACCCATACGTTATTGCTTACCTGAAGAGATTGATTTAATCATTAGAAATGATAATCTTGGAGAAGATGGTTTGGATACAATTGAATTCTGGTCAGAAAGAGAAACAGATTTGAGAATTCATTACTTTGAAGATCGTTCAAATCTTCCAGAAGATGACACTTATGGAAATATTACTGAAGCCATAGGATGGATTAGAAAATTGCCTTCTCAAAGTTTTGAGCCTGATGAGATTGATAGAATTTATAGTATGCTCGGATATGATAATGAAGTTGATATGCCTGGCCAAAGACCATCGAGATTATCTTTCATATTAGGAATTAAAAACTTCAGCAGAGATGATTCACA
>Ga0115011_10001033_pt1 | contig 20545 bp, 24 predicted proteins | sample TroAtlMetagenome_2_FD_88705 | JGI IMG/M metagenome (GOLD analysis project Ga0115011, IMG submission 88705) | Marine eukaryotic phytoplankton communities from Atlantic Ocean - Tropical Atlantic ANT8 Metagenome | ecosystem: Environmental > Aquatic > Marine > Oceanic | place: Tropical Atlantic...
ATTATTATAGGAGCTATTATCCTTTTAATTTTTCGTGGAGCAATGGCTTCATTAGGACCAACTTTAATTTCACAAAATATAAATAATAACAATAAAGTTATGGAAAATTTAACTAAAATACAGACTTATAGAGATTTTGGAGCAGCGCTTGGTCCAATTATAACTGGGGCTTCAATTTCATTTATCACACCAGAATTACAACATTTCGTTGTAGGTTCATTATTTGCTTTTATATTCTTATTTTTTTTGAAATCCAAAACGTTTACATATCAACAAGTTCGTCTAAATGATGATGGATAATTGGCGCGCCCGAGAAGATTCGAACTCCTGACCCCTAGATTCGTAGTCTAGTGCTCTATCCAGCTGAGCTACGGGCGCTAAAATCATAATTATCATATCTAGAGATTTTTAAAAGATGAATTAATCAAATATTAATTTTTTTACTTCACAATTAATTGAAGTTTATGTATTTCATTTCAAAAGAGTTTGGAGATCTAAAATGAGTGGATATGAAAAGTATTTTACTGTTACTTGGGAAGAGTTTCATAGAAATGCAAAAGCACTAGCCTGGAGGCTTAATTCTTTAGGCCCGTTTAAAGGACTTGTTGCTGTAACTAGGGGAGGAATGATCCCAGCTGCTATTGTAGCAAGAGAACTTGAAGTTAGAATGATAGATACAATTTGCATTGCGTCTTATCAGGGTGATAAGCAAGAAGAATTAAATATTATCAAAGATATCAAACTAGAAGATGATGGTAAAGGGTGGCTTATTATCGATGATTTAGTTGATACGGGCGATACTGCACGCACAGTGAGAAAAATATTACCAAAAGCTCATTTTGCTACTGTTTATGCAAAACCAGCTGGCAGGCCTTTAGTAGACACATTCATTACTGAAGTGAGCCAAGATACATGGATACTATTTCCATGGGATATGGAACCACAGCCTATAAAGCCTATTGCTGTGAATTAAAATAATTTTGGTAAATATTTTTAAAGAATATTGGACTTAAGCTTAATATTGCCAAAAATATTATTGGCAATAAGTATTTACTAGAGGCCAAATTATAATTCGATAATTCTGTAAGCACTAATAGTTCACTCAAGTTTATTCCGGTCCATACGTAAATTGCTGTCCCAGGTATAATTCCAATTATAGTAGCAAAGGTATACGGGAGTGTCCTCATATTCATTATACCAGCTAAAATATTTACTACAAAGAACGGTGCGAATGGAATAAGCCTTAAGAACAAAAGATAATAAAAATTATTTTTTCTAAATCCAATTCTCATGTTTTCAAATTTATTATCAATTTTTTTTGAAAAGAAATCAGACAAAATATTTTTTGATAATATAAAAATTACTATTGCTCCAGAAGTTGCTGATATAATTATTATTGGTAAAGCTAACCAATTAAAAATCGCACCTCCAAGCAGTGTAAGGTAACTTGCAACAGGTATAGAAAAAGAAACACAAGCAAAATATATTAGAGAATATATTAAAGTAGCAGCGATAAAGTTTTCATTTATTACTCTGATTACAAGCTCATAAATTCGACTTATTAATGAAATGTCATTTATGCTTGTTTGAACTATGATTATCCAAATCATTAAAAATAATAAAAACAAAATTGGGAAAAACTCTTTTATTTTAAAGGGCATATCTAAAACTGGAAATATAATTAATTGTAAATTCGCTTACTTGACTTATTATAAACTTAAGAGTATCAAGCAAGTTCTTTAATTAAATAATATATTATGGTTAGTTAAGAAAGTTTAAATGAAATGAAACGTACATTCCAGCCAAGTAACCTAGTTAGAAAACGCAGACATGGTTTCAGATCACGTATGGCAACTGTAGGTGGTCGAAATGTTATTGCTTCAAGAAGATCTAAAGGAAGAAAAAAACTTTCTGCTTAACTTTTGATTATACTGTTCTGGCAAATGAGCATTCGTTATGATCAATAAATTAAAATCACGAAAAGATTTCCTGAGAGTTCAAAGCAGCGGCAATAAAATCGTTTCTTCTTCATTCATAATTCAAAATTTAAAAAATGTTGAAAACGAAACTCCTTCACGCTTTGGTTTTACAGCAAGCAAAAAAGTTGGCGGTGCTGTTCAAAGGAATAAAGCTAAAAGAAGAATGCGATCATTGGTATATGAGATGAAAAATATATTTGAACAATTAGGTCAAGATTATGTTTTGATTGCAAAAAAAGAAACAGTAAATAAAAAGTATAGTGAAATTAAAAATGATTTACTTAAAGCTGTTAAAAAATTATCTACTTAATCTAAGTTTTTAAATTGTCCTCTCACAAATTTTTAAAAAACGAAACCCCACAAGCAATAGCCCATAGAGGAGGATCATTTTCTGGTGCAGAAAATACAATGAATTCTTTTGAACATGCAATTAACATGGGATTTAAAGTTCTAGAAACCGATATTCAGACTACAAAAGACAATAAATTGATTGTATTTCATGATTTAACTTTAGATAGGTTAACAAATGAAAAGGGGACTGTAAGAGAAAAGACATGGAATGAACTTAAAGACATAAAAATCTTAGGTAAGTTTCAAATACCACTTCTTTCTGATGTTTTTGAAATATGGCCTGAAATAAAAATAAATATTGATCCTAAAAACGATCATTGTATGGATGAACTGATCAGTTTCTTAAAAAATAATAATTATTTTGATAGAATTTGCATTGGATCTTTTTCTGGGAAAAGATTAGAAAAACTTAGAAATGTATTTGGTTCTAAATTATGCACTTCAGTAGGGCCAAAAGAGGTTTTAAAGTTAAAGTTAGCTAGTATAAGCCAACTTAATATATCTATAAATGCACAATGTGTTCAAGTTCCGGTCAAATATTATGGAATTAAAATTATTGACAAAAACTTTGTAGAATTTTGTCATAGTTTGAACTTAAAAGTACATGTTTGGACAATTAACGATATTTTAGAGATGGAAAGATTGCTAGACTTAGGGGTTGATGGAATTATATCTGACAATCTAGAAGGCTTAAAAAGAGTATTCAGCAAAAGGAACATTTGGTGATTAAAGGTCTAACTTTAACAATAAAACCATGTTATTTTAAGAAAAATTGTTTTATGACCTTTTTATGTTTGCATATATCTTTCTTTTTAGTTACGAAACTTTTGAATTATAAACGATTGCACTATACCTTTTAGTTGATTGGAGTCTCTCTAAATGAATCAAGATAACAGAAACCTTGTATTGGCAATTGTATGTTCTGCATTGCTTGTAATAGGTTACCAGATTTTCTTTGAGCTACCTAAACAACAAGCTCTAGAAGAGCAAGCGTTAAAAGAGCAAAAAGACCTTATTCTCACTGCACCTGAGAATAATACAAAATCTCAAAAAGAAGTAGAAACTTCTATAAAAGACGATCAAATTATTAATGCTCCAAGGATTTCAATAGACACGCCATCCATTGAAGGCTCTATATCATTAGCTGGTGCCAGGATTGATGATATTGTTTTAAAAAACTATACACAAAACCTTGATCCACAATCATCTAGAATTAGACTTTTTGAGACACTTGATAAGCAAAAGCCATACTTTGCTGAATTTGGCTGGATTGGTTCTGAAGCAGAAGATCTTCCTAACTCATCAAGTATTTGGACTTCCAATAGTTCTATCTTAGAACCAGGCAAACCAATTTTACTTTCTTACAAATCAGAAAATAATTTAAAATTTGAAAGAATTTTTGAAATTAACGATAACTATCTAATAACTATAACTGACAGGGTAATTAATAATAGTTCAAGTGAAGTTACATTATATCCATATGGGTTAGTTCGTAGAACAGGTCTTCCAAAAGTAGACGGTCTTTTTATTCTTCATGAAGGCCCCATTGCTGTAATAGATGAAAAACTGAGAGAAGTTGACTATGATGATTTGGTCGATGATGGCGATGAGATAATATCCTCTGACATGAAAGGTGGATGGATAGGTATTACGGATAAGTATTGGTTAGCCGCTCTAATACCTGATCAAAAAGATAAATCTGAATTTGCATTTAGATACTCAAAGAAGTCTTCTGGTCAATGGCAAAGTGACTGGAGAGGCTCTTCAAAAATGATAAGCCCAGGATCAGAAATAGAGACAACCTCCTACCTATATGCAGGCGCAAAAAAACTAGCACTTTTAGATGAGGTTGAGGAAAAAATTGGAGCTTATAGGTTCGATCTTGCAATTGATTTTGGATGGTTTTATTTTTTAACCAAGCCCTTTTTCTATACACTTAATTGGTTAAGTAAATATCTTGGAAATTTTGGATTAGCAATTATTGGGTTAACAATCATTATTAAGTTACTTTTCTTTCCTCTCGCGAATGGTTCATATAGGTCGATGGCAAAGATGAGAGCACTTCAGCCAAAATTAACTGAGTTGAGAGAACGTTACAAAGGAGATCAACAAGCTTTAAATAAAGCTATGATGGAAATGTATAAGTCAGAAAAAGTAAACCCTGCTGCTGGCTGTTTACCTATTTTTATTCAAATCCCAGTATTCTTTGCGCTATATAAGGTTCTTTACGTTACCATAGAAATGAGGCATGCACCCTTTTATGGATGGATCAATGATCTTTCTGCAAAAGACCCAACATCAATTTTAAATCTATTTGGTATTTTGCCATATTCAGTTCAGAATTTGCCTATACCGGATTTCTTTCAATTAGGTATTTGGCCCATTGTTATGGGAATTACCATGTGGCTACAATTTAGACTAAACCCTACTCCTCCTGACCCTGTTCAAGCTAGGATATTTGCTTGGATGCCAGTTATATTTACTTTTCTCTTAGCAACTTTCCCTGCTGGATTGGTAATATATTGGACAATTAATAATTTGTTGAGCATAGGTCAACAATGGCTAATAATGAAACAGACAAACAAGTCAAAATAATTGAGGATCATTATTTTAATAATGAAGACTTTGATTTTGGTGATAAGATAATTGGAAAAGGGCAAAAGCTTTTTTCTCAACCAGTTAAATTTATTGCAGCTTCAAATAGTATGAGCTCTCTTCCTGAAGAAAATATTTCTGAAATTGCTTTTTCTGGAAGGTCTAATGTTGGTAAATCGTCATTAATTAATGCAATTACAGGAACAAAATTTACAGCGAGAACGTCTCAAAATCCTGGTAGAACTCAGCAATTAAATTTTTTTAGTATAGGCGAAAACCATTTAAGGCTGGTAGATTTTCCAGGTTTTGGTTATGCTAAAGCATCTAAATCGTCTATTCTCAGTTGGAATAGATTAATAAAATCTTTTATAAAGTATCGATCGTCACTGATTAGGGTTTACCTTTTAATTGATGCAAGAAGAGGCATTACAAATTCTGACAATGAAACAATGGTAATGTTTGATAAATTAGCTATTTCTTATCAATTAGTTATTACGAAAATAGATAAATTAAATTCAAAAGAATTGAGCTCTGTATTTAATTCAGTTAAAGAAAAATGTAAAAACAACCCAGCAGCCCATCCTTTTATACATTTAACTTCATCCGTTAAAGGAATTGGTATAAAGTTTTTAAGAGCAGATATTGCGAGAATGATTTAAATCTAAATTATGAACTTAGTAAATAAATTTATATAGAGATATATATGGCAAATAAAAAAGAAGATAATCAGTGGTTAAGTAAAGTTGAATTTTTGTCGGAAGTTCTTCCATACATGCATCAATATAATGGATCCTCGATAGTTATAAAGTATGGCGGACATGCAATGACAGATAAAAAAATGCAAATTTCATTTGCTAGTGATATTGCTCTATTGCAACAAGTTGGATCAAAGCCAGTGGTTGTACACGGTGGTGGCCCACAAATAGAGAAAATGCTTAACAAGCTCAATATTAAAACTAATTTTGTTGATGGCTTACGAGTAACAGATGAGGATACAGTTAATGTTGTTGAAATGGTTTTGTCAGGGGCAATCAACAAATCAATTGTTGCAGCAATTATGTCTGCTGGTGCCAAAGCTGTTGGAATTTCAGGAAAAGATGGAGGCTTAATTAAAGCCGACAAAATAACCGCTAGAAGAGACCCTAATTCTGCAGTGGAAAAAGTTGTGGATTTAGGTTTTGTAGGCAGGCCTACGAAAATAGAAAATAAAGTATTAGACGCATTAATGCACGGAGGTCTAATACCAGTTGTTGCGCCGTTAGGATTAGGTAAAGATGGTCAAACATATAATATTAATGCTGACACTGTTGCTGGAGCGATATCAAGTTCACTTAAAGCAAAAAGAATGTTAATGCTTACGGACGTTCCTGGTGTTTTGGATGAACAGGGTAAACTTATTGAAGAATTAAGCTCTAAAGAAGCAAAGTCACTTATAAAAAATGGCACGATTACTTCTGGGATGATACCAAAGGTAGAAACATGCATAGAAGCTGTTGAAAATGGGACGGACGCAGCAGTCATTTTAGATGGTAGAGCCCCCCATGCAACTTTAATGGAATTATTCACAGAGCATGGCGGTGGGACATTAATTAGAAAATAATTTTATAAATCTGAAAATGCAAAATAAATTTAACCATAATAATTTATCTCATTGGATTTTTGATTTAGATAATACATTGTATCCTGAAGATGATAATATCTTTGCACAGGTAAAAAAGAAGATAATAAAATTTATTTCTTTAGAATTAAATATAGATTTACCTGATGCTGACAAGGAAAGGCAAAGGTTATACAATCAATATGGAACTTCATTAAGAGGATTAATGAATGAGCACAATATCATTCCAAATGAATTTCTTGAATATGTACATGATATAGACCTATCCAATATTCATAAAAATTTAGATTTAGATAAGGTTCTAAAGAATATTAAGGGAGAAAAATATATTTTTACCAATGGATCATTCAAGCATGCTGAAAATATATTAAATATGTTGGGCATCAAAGATAATTTCAAAAGTATTCACAGTATAGAAACATCAAACTATATTCCAAAACCTTCTGAAGAAGCATATAACGCAATTATCAAAAAGGAAAAAATTTTAACTCACAAAGCAGTCATGTTTGAAGATACAGTATGGAATTTAAAAACAGCAAAAAATTTTGGGATCACAACAGTTTTAATAAGTTCAAAAAATGATCTTTTAGAAAATAATAAAAATGACTATATTGATTATTACACAACTGACTTGGTAGAGTTTCTTAAATAATCTAGAAATTTTATTGTTAAAAACTAAAAATTGGAGAGAAAAATGGATGTGTCGAAACTTGAAAATGTAATAAATGATGCATGGAATAATAAAGAAAATATTGATCCAAGTACAAAAGGTGCAGTAAGGGAATCTGTTGAGTATGCTTTAAATGGTTTAGACAATGGCTCTTTTAGAGTTGCTGAACATATTGGTAACCATAAGTGGAAAGTCAATCAATGGCTAAAAAAAGCTGTTCTTTTATCTTTTAGATTAAATGATATGGGGCTTATATCTGGTGCACCAGAGACACCAGGTTTAGGTAAATCTAGTTGGTGGGATAAAATACCTTCTAAATTTGCTGGTTATTCTGAACAAGATTATAAGGATGCAGGGTTTAGATCTGTACCTGGTTGTGTTGTTAGGCATTCTGCTTATATTGCAAAAGGCGCTGTGTTAATGCCATGTTTTGTAAATATTGGAGCCAATGTTGGAGCATCTACAATGGTTGATACTTGGGCAACTGTGGGGTCATGTGCTCAAATCGGTGCAAATGTTCATTTGTCAGGTGGTGTAGGAATAGGTGGAGTTTTAGAACCGTTACAAGCAGGCCCTGTCATAATAGAAGATGACTGTTTTATAGGCGCAAGATCAGAGGTTGTTGAAGGAGTTATAGTTGAAAAAGGAGCTGTTCTCTCGATGGGTGTTTTTATTGGAGCTTCTACAAAAATAATTGATAGAAGCACAGGTGAAATATATATTGGAAGAGTTCCTGCATATTCTGTTGTTGTGCCAGGAAGTTTGCCTGGTAAAAATCTTCCAGATGGGTCTCCTGGCCCTAATCTTTATTGCGCAGTAATAGTGAAAAAAGTTGATGCACAAACAAGAGAAAAGACTTCGATTAATGATCTCTTAAGAGATTAATCACGTGTGTCCTGATCCGAAAGATATACTGGTTAAACTTATTCAGTGTAAGTCTATTACTCCTAAAGATGACGGTGCGTTATCTGTTATTCAAGATTTATTGAATGCAAATAATTTTCATTGTGAAAGACTTATTTTTGGCTCTGGAAATACTAAAGTAGAAAACTTATTTGGAAGGTTAGGAAATCAAAATCCTCATATCTGTTTTGCTGGACATTCAGATGTGGTTCCTGAGGGTGATTTAAAACTTTGGGACTATTCTCCTTTTAGTGGAGAAATAAAAAATGGTAAAATCTTTGGGAGAGGTGCAGTTGATATGAAAGGTTCAATTGCTTCATATCTGTCATCAGTAATTAAATGGATAAAAAATAACGAACCTTTCAAGGGCAGCATAAGTTTTTTAATTACTGGGGATGAGGAAGGTCCAGCAATAAATGGAACTTCAAAGGTTTTAGACTGGATGAAAACCAATGACCAATTGCCAGACATGTGCATAGTTGGAGAGCCAACAAATAAAAACAAGGTTGGAGATACCGTTAAAATTGGAAGAAGAGGAAGTTTAAATGGAAATTTAACTGTTTTTGGTAAACAAGGTCACGTAGCATATCCTGATCTTGCAGTTAATCCACTTCCTATTTTAATGAAAATGTTAGACCCTATGTTAAAAGGTAAACTAGATGAAGGAAGCCAAAACTTCCCCCCCACTAATGCTTCTGTGACAAGCATTGATACTGGTAATAATGCCGTAAATGTCATACCGGGATCTGTTAAAGCTAAGTTTAATATTAGGTTTAATGATAGCCAAGATACTAAGTCACTCGAAACATTTTTGATATCTCATTTTGATAAAATATATAAAGATTATAAAATAGAATTTAGCTGTAATGCACACCCATTTTTAACAAAACCTGGTGCACTTATTGACCTGATAAATTCTGCTATTTATAAAAAAACAAATATAAAACCTGATTTATCTACTACTGGCGGAACATCTGATGCTAGGTTTATTTCAAAATATTGTCCTGTGGTTGAGTTTGGTTTAGTTGGTAAGACAATGCATCAAATAAATGAAAATGTGTTGATAGATGATTTAAATTTATTATCTGAAGTTTATTATGAATTTTTAAACGGAATATTCTTGGCAAATTAAATGATACCATCTTTTAATCAACTATTATCAGGATTAAGCTTTGCGTTTTCTTTATTGAGAGGCAGACCCTTTGATTTAGTAAAATCACAAGTTAATATTGGACCATTAGGTTTGTGGCATGTTTTATTTATCACAAGTATAGTTTCTATTCTTGCTAAACTTGCAATTTATCAAATTGTAATACCGCACGAACTTCCATTGAGAATGATTTTATCTACTATTCCACTTATGATCATTGAACTAAGTTTATTTGTATTTTTTGTTTACTATTTATTAAATATTCTAAAAAGAAATAATTATTTTTATAATTTTATAATTTCTTTTTTTTGGTTAGTTGCTCTTCAGTCTTCTTTAGTTTTGATGATTACTGTTTTGCTATGGGTTCTGCCAGATGTTGCATTACTAATAGCTATAATTGGAGCTGTAATTAGCATTCAAATATTAATTGTCCAATTTAAAATAGCAAAACAGCTATTAGATCTAACAACTTTATCAGCAATAGGCATAGTTTTTGGAAATATCATTATTGGTCTTGTTGTAGGATATTTAGATCAAATATTTTATAGTTTTTTTGCGGTTTAATTATAAAAAAATATTTTTTGGAAATTCAATGTCTTTTAATGTAAGTCCACATGCAGGTGCGGTTGGGCCAGCAGCTGTTCTATCTTTTTTATCTAATGCATTGATTACTTCATGAGGTCTCCATTTTTCTGAACCAACTAGTTTTAAAGTTCCAACTATATTTCTTACTTGATGATGTAAAAAAGATTTAGCTTTTGCTCTAACAATTATTTTTTGATTTTCTTTGAAAACTGTCAGGTTATCTAAAGTTTTAATTGGACTTTTACTTTGGCACTGAGACGCTCTATAAGAAGTAAAGTCATGAGTCCCTTCTAATAGTTTTCCAGCTTCTTGCATTTTTTCTATGTTCAAAATTTTTCTTTGATGCCAAACTTTACCTTCATCAATTGCTGGCGGAGCTGCTCGATTGAGAATAACGTACTCATATTCTCTACTTGTAGCTGAAAATCTTGCATGAGCATCAGGTAAGGTTGTTTGAACATTAATTATCTTAATTCTGTAATCGATTAAATATGCATTTATTGCCTCCATTAATCTCATAGGTTGGAATTCTTTTTCAATATCAACATGTGCAACTTGTCCTGCCGCATGGACACCAGCATCAGTTCTTCCTGATCCATAGATTGAAGTTCTAATTTGTATAATTTTATATATAGAATCTTCAACTGCTTCCTGAATGGAAGGGCCAGAGTTTTGCCTCTGCCAGCCAACAAAATTTGAGCCATCATATTCTATGGTTAGAAAAAATCTCATAAATTTACTAATTTAATTTTTCTCAAAAAAATCACCTATTTCTATTTTGTAACCCCTAAAAAATTCTGCACTACTCATTTTATTTTTTCCTTCTTTTTGAATATCTAAAATTTCAAGAAAAGATGAATTCCCACATGAAACAATAGGACAGCCTATGGATGAAAAACCAATAATTTGCCCGGGCAAATGATATTTTTTAGGATCTAAATCCTTATATATTTCGGCTCTATGTATTCTAAGCCTACTCTTTTTGTGAAATGTCCAGCAACCTGGCCAGCTTGATAATGCTAAAAGTTTTCTTTTTAATTGGATGCTGTTTTTTGACCAATCAATCCTAGTTTCAGATGATGAAATTTTTTTTGCGTATAAAACCCCATTTGTGTCCTGTTTAATAGGGTTATGTTTTTTATTATGCACTAAGTTAATAGCATCAATCAGAACTTTTGGCATTTCTTCTGACATAGTGTCATGAAGAGTATTTGAGGTTTCGTTATCATTTATTACTATTTTTTTCTTTATTATTACTGGCCCTGTATCTAGAGTTTCTTCCATTATCATAGCGCTTACAGCAGTAGTTTTATCTCCAGCTTCAATAGCTCTTTGAATAGGTGCTGCGCCCCTCCATCTAGGAAGGTCAGAAGCATGCCCATTAAGACATAAATATTTTGGAGAATTAAGAACAGATGGTGGGAGTATAATTCCATAAGCAACTACAACGATAAAATCAGCTTTTTGATTTATGATTTCGTTTACTGTATTAGGATTAGAAAAGTTGAGTGGTGTTTTTACACAAAGGTTATTTTTTTCTGCAAAACTATGGATAGGACTAATTCTTTTTTTTAGTCCTCGACCAGAATTTTTGGGAGGCTGAGAATAAACTGAAACAACCTCAAAATTTTTTGTAACTGCTTCTAAACTTGGAACAGAAAATTCAGGGGTGCCCATGAAAATTATTTTTATGTTACTTTTCATTTTCACGGAGTTGTTTTTTGATTTTTCTTAAAATTATATCCCTTTTTAATCGTGAGATATGATCAACGAATAAAATTCCATTCAAATGGTCTATTTCATGCTGTATGCATGCTGCTAACAATCCTTCAGCTTCCAAGGTTTCCATTTTACTTTCTATTGTTAAAAACTTTACTATTATTTTTGATGGTCTTTTAACGATAGATTTATGATCAGGAATAGATAAGCAGCCTTCTTCAAGTTCTTTTCTCTCATTAGATGAATACACTATTTCAGGGTTAATCATTTTTATAAGATTAGGATCTTCCTCCTCTTTAGAACAGTCAATAACAACTAAACGTTTTAGAATACCGACTTGATTTGCAGCTAAGCCTAGTCCTGGTGCATCATACATTGTTTCTGCCATATCATTCAGTATGGATTTAACATCTTCTGAAACTTTTTCCAAAGGCGCAGCTTTTTTTCTAAGTATAGGGTCTGGTACTAGTTTTATTTCTAAAATAGGCATAAAATACTTTATCATTATTTAAAAATTAATTAATCAAATATTTGAGCGTTTGAATTTCGTCAAGATAAAGTAGTATAATAAAAATAAATAAAATTTTTTTAAAAAATTAAATATTTGGTCTATTTAATGAATTTCTCATGGTTAATAATTTTATCATTGCTTCTTATAGCTATTATCATTTTATTGATCTATATCCTTTTGAGGACAAGACAAAATAGCAGTCATTTAGAATTAAATAAAATTAAAGCACAGCTTGACATAATAGCTTCAAATGGTTCTCAAAGTCAGGAAGCTGTTACAAATGCTATATCTAATCAACAAGCAAGGTTAAACGACTCCATGATAAATTTATCAGATCGATTAAATTTAAGGCTAAATGAACAAACTACTAAAACAAGTAAAGAATTATCTTCTATGCATGAAAGATTAGCTGTAATTGATGCTGCTCAGGAAAATATACTTGAGTTATCCCAACAAGTATCTGGATTGCAAAATATACTTTCCAATAATCAAGCAAGAGGTAGTTTTGGGGAAGTGCAATTAGAAAATATTATCAAAGATGTTCTTTCTCAAACTTCATATTCATTTCAACATACGTTAAGTAATAAAAAGAGAGTAGATTGTTTGGTTAAATTACCTGGTCCACCTGGGAATATTTGTATTGATAGCAAATTTCCTTTGGAAGCTTGGAGATCTTTTATGCAAGCTAAAGACGAAAGTGATCGATCTAACTCCCTCAAGAAACTTAAGTATGATACGGAAAAGCACATAAAAGATATTGCAGAAAAGTATATCATTGCTGGAGAAACAGCAGATACTGCTGTAATGTTTTTACCGTCTGAATCTGTATATGCAGGTATAAATCTACATCTGCCTGAAAGTATTAATTTGGGAAGAAGTAAAAAAGTATTTATGGCAGGCCCTGATAATTTAATGCTACTTTTAAATACTGTAAGAGCTGTTTTAAGAGATGCCAAAATGAGTGAGTCTGCAATAGAGATAAAGTTAGAGGTTGGTAAAATGATGGATAATGTAAACCGATTAGATGATAGGGTTAATAAACTAAACACCCATTTTGCAGCTGCACAAAGTGATATAAATGCAATTCAAACCTCTACAGGAAAGATTACTCGTAGTGGTCAGAAAATTGAGGAAATAGAAGTAAGTCCAATAAAATCTATTGAAAATCAAGATAACTAATTCGAATTCTTTCTAAAAAATAATGTTACATTAGCTATATTTAATCCAAATTTACTTATAGAGGCTTTGTTTACTATGGTTTCATGGTCAATTCTAAACATCCAGTCATTAAAACTAACTCTAAGTTCAGCAAAACCTAAATCCAAATCCATTTTATATTTCATGTTAAAGGCGTTGCCTACTTCTTTACCAATAGCCTTGCCAATTATATCATTAGCTAAGCCTTGATAAGTGTCTTCGCCTAGTTTGCTAAACTCCCAAACTCTTTTATCTGTTTCACCGTCTGCATAATAAAAATCCTCTTCTAAAGTAAGGATACCGTTATTAATTTTTCCATGCATCTTCACTTTAAATTGTCTTTTTAAATTCCCAAATCTATCTTCTATAATTCCCCAGGCTGTAACTTCACCTTCAAAAAACTGCATTAAATTAAACTCAGGTTTTGTGTTTGCAAAATCTTCAATTTTCATAGATGAACAACCTGCTATACCAAGAAAAATAATTAAGAAGGAGACTAATCGTAACCACAACATAATAAATCCCTTATAAGATTAATAGTTTAATTTATATAATTAATTAACATCATTTTTTGATAAATCAAAAAATATGCAGATTTGTAATTTATTAAACTGATCAATAAATCAATTTAATAAATGCTCAAATATTATTTTTTAATTTTCTAATTTTTAACTTTTGAAAAAAAGTATATAATCTATTATAGTGTTTAGTAATTATATTTTAAAATGACTTGCTTTTCAAAAGTCGTTTAAGTGGGGTTAAAAAAATGATTGAAACAATTCTTAAGGACTTAAGGTATGCTGTAATTTCAGGTGTCGTCCTAGCTATAGTATTAATGTTTTTTATAGGAAATTTAGGAGAGTATCAAGGGTTTGCAGCTTTATGGAGTTGGTTACTTCGATGGTGCCATGTTCTATCTGGTATTATGTGGATAGGTCTACTTTATTATTTTAATTTTGTACAAATTCCAAATATGGGAAATATTCCTGACGAACAAAAGCCAGCAATAGGCAAAGTAATTGCTCCTGCAGCGCTTTGGTGGTTTAGATGGGCAGCTTTGGCCACTATTCTTTTTGGCCTTCTTTTGGCACATGATCAAGGGTATCTTTTAGAAGCAATGATACTTTCTGAAAGTCATTGGGCAATTGGAGTTGGAATGTATTTGGGAACAATAATGTTTTTAAATGTTTGGTTAGTTATTTGGCCAAATCAACAAAAAGCATTAGGTTTAGTGGAAGCGGACGCAGAAACTAAAGCAGCGTCAGCTAAGACAGCCATGTTGTTTTCGAGGACTAATACAGTATTATCAATACCAATGTTAGTTTCTATGACAGTCCATCAAAATTTATTTGCGTAATATAGTTTAATATCTATATAAACTGCCATTCATTTGAGTGGCAGTTTTTTTTTGAAAATTTATGGATTATAATACATTATTAAGTTTAGTAATACCTATTTCAATTAGTGGATTATTCTCAGGAGTAATAGCCGGTCTATTTGGCGTAGGTGGAGGTATAATATTAGTTCCTGCGATAGTTTTCACTTTGGAATTTTTAGGCTTTAATCCATCAATTACGATGCATATAGGAGTAGCCACCTCTCTTGCATTAATTGTTCCTACAGCCGTATCTTCAACATGGGGGCATCATAAAAAAGGTGTAGTGGATTACCATATAATTAAAAACTTATTTATCGCTATAATTATTGGTTCTTTTTTAGGGGCAATTTTTGCACAGAAGGTATCCGGAGATGGACTTAGATTAATATTTGGTATTATGGCTACTTTTGCTTCGTTTAACATGATGAGAAAAGCGCAATTTATATTTGGGAAAACCATGCCAACTAATATTTCAATTAATTCTTTAATGGGTTTAATTATTGGATCAATTTCAGCTATGGTAGGAATAGGAGGTGGGGCTTTATCAATTCCTTTAATGAATGCTTTTTCAATTGCTCAACATAGAGCAACTGGAACAGCTTCAGCGATAGGCTTAGTAATTGCTATTCCCAGTACCATCGTTTATTTAACGGCACAAACAAGTCATTTATATTTCCCAGATTGGTCAATAGGTATGATTTATTTGCCTGTATTTTTTGTCTTCTTACCCTTAACTATTTTAGGTGCCCAAATAGGAGTAAATATTGCCCATAAATTAGATGGTTTATTTCTCCGAAGAATATTCTCTGTTTTTTTGCTAATTATGGCGATAAGAATGATCTATTTGGCTCTTACTTAAGGAATATATGATATGTTGAAAATTTCAATAATTTCAGGAAGTAATAGGAAAAAATCTCAATCTATAAGAATATCTAATATTTTATTAAAAAAACTATCTTACAAAAATATTAACGTTGATTTAGTTGATTTAGAGAAAGAAAATTTACCTTTTTGGGAAGATGATTACGATGATTTTATTTCTCCACATAAAAAAGCCTTTAGTGAAACATCTGAGTTATTAAAACGAGCTGATGGATTTATTTTTGTGGTTCCAGAGTGGGGAGGTATGGTTCCGTCGCAGGTAAAAAATATTTTTTTATTGTCATCAAATAACGAATTAGCACATAAACCAGGTCTCATCGTAACGATTTCAGAATCTATGGGTGGAGCTTATCCCATAGCTGAATTGCGAAGTTTTTCATATAAAAATACAAAGATTTGCTGGATACCGGAGCACATTATCGTGAGAAAGGTAAAAGAGTTCCATACAGATAAAGATGAAAGACTAAATTCAAGGATAGATTATAGTTGCAAAATGCTTATTGAGTATTCTAAAGCGTTAAGACCTGTAAGAGATGCCGCAGACTTAAAAACATTTAAAAACGGCATGTAAAAAGGTAATTATTTTAATAATTTAAATGAAAATCTTATTATCATTAATAGCACTCTTAGCATCAGTACTTTTTGTACAGCTTGGAAGTGGTTCTCTAGGTCCATTAGATGCTCTTTCAGGGGAAATACTTAATTTTTCATCAATTGAAATTGGTTTGATAGGGTCAGCACATTTTTTGGGGTTTATGATTGGTTGTTATCTAACGCCTCTATTAATTTCAAGAGTTGGACATTCTAGAACCTTTGCATCTTTAGCTTCATTAGGTGCAATTTCAGCTTTAGCACATATGATTTTCCCTGAGGCCTTATGGTGGATTATTCTCAGAATTTTATCAGGTATGTCTGTAGCGGGCACTTATACAGTTATAGAAATATGGATACAGCCAAAATTAAATAATCAAAATAGGGGTAAAATTACTGGTGTTTATAGACTAGTCGATATTTCTGGAACTTTAATGGCTCAGGCAATGATTGCTTTATTGGAACCGGCAACATTTATTGCTTATAATATAATTGCTGTTATGTGTTGTCTTTCAATATTACCACTCAGTTTAACTACAAGTTTACCACCAAACATACCTCATAAAATTCGTTTAAAACCCATCATGGTTTTTCAGTTTTCTCCTTTAGCAGCTTATGGTGTTCTTGTAGCAGGTTTGAGCAATTCAATTTTTAGAACAATGGGCGCATTGTATGCATCATATTCAGGTCTCAAAATATCTCAAGTAGCACTTTTCCTTGTCTTTGGTATTTTAGGAGGAGCTTTAAGTCAGGTGCCAGCAGGTTGGTTAGCAGATAGGTATGATAGAAGGTATGTCTTGATTGGTTTTAGTATTTTTGCTTTTTTATCATGTGTTATGATTTCTTTTATAAATACTAACAATATATTAGTATTTTATATTTTAATATTGTTATTTGGTGCTGCTACTTTCCCAATTTTTTCACTAAGCGCAGCTCATGCAAATGATTTTTGTAATGATAGTGACATGGCAGAGTTAAATTCCTCTTTGATTTTTACTTTTGCTTTAGGAGCAATAATAAGTCCTTTTTTATCTGGAAGTTTAATAACATTATTAGGACCCAGTTCAATGTTTGTTCTTATAGGTTTAAGTCACGTATTATTGATAATTTATGGAGTTTATAGAATGGGGATTAGACCGACACTATCTGAAAAAACACCATATATTTATTTACCTAGAACATCAGCCATCATTTCTTGGTTCATTAAAAATGAAGAAAAATAAAGATATCAAGATTTAAAATATCTAATTCCAATCCAGAGTTCCTATTTTATCACAACTGTCACACCTAATTTTCCATATATCGGAAGTTGTACCACATGACTCACAACCCCATCTTTGGCTTGGATTTGCATTTAAAGCTTTCTCCAATTCCTCATTAGATTTTGATTTATCATCACTTTTATCAGCTAACCTACTCTTAAGTTGGTGGTATGTGGTATTATATTCTTTAGTTAAAACTTTGTTTAATTGATCTTTTGCCTCGCCAGTTAATCCTGCTGAAATAGCTTCATCAGCAATTATGTATCGTGCTTGAGCACTTGCATTCTCATCTGTAAGTTTAATTAAGTTTGCAATATTACTTGAAGATCTTTCATTTTTCCAAATTAATTTCAATGTTTTTGAAATTTCTGGATGCGGCTGTATTTTCCAAGTTTTTGAGAGAAGTGAGAGAGCTTTTCTATCATTATCTTTGCTAATAAAGATTTTAGATAAGGCAATAATAGCAGGGATAAAGTCTGTTTTTTCACGAATTGCTAAAGAGAATGATTTTTCAGCTTCATTTAATTGGTTTTCTTCAAGTTTAATAAATCCAATTTTCGTATGTAAAGAAGCCCCTAACTGTTGTGCTCTTGTTTCATCTATAGATCCAATTCTCCTAGCCTTTTGCAATGCTTCAATAGACTTTTCATAATTATTTTGTTTTGCTTCCATTATAACGAGCATAGAATTTAATTTTGGATTTCTTGGTTGAATGCTACTGGCTACTCTTGCTCTATTAAGAGCTTCCTCATGGTCATTACTCTCAATAGCTAATCTCATTAGACCAAGTTGACCATGGAATTTAGTATTCTTTCTATCTGCTAAACTGTTAAAATATTTATATGCAGCATTTTTATCTCCAGATAAATGAGCTGCGTGAGCTGATAGCATTTCAGTCAAATCTTTATTGTCTAAAAGTCTTTTTGCTTGAGCAGCAAATTTTTGAGCACTTTCTACATCGCCTGCCGATGAAGCAACAAGGCCGTATGCGAGCGCATTATACCCACTCTTTTGTCTATTTTCTCTCAATAGTCTAAAAATTCTTGAAGGAAGTTCTAAAAGTATTTTCCATAGATTATAAATCCATAACACTATTAATATTAAAATAATTAATCCACCAACAAGTATAGATGTTGGAATTTCCATTTTCCATCCAATCCATATAATTTCTGTATTGCCTTCCTGACTCGATATAAGAGCTACTAATAAACAAATAGAAATAATCTTTATTGACCACCAAATTACTTTAATAATCATTTAATATAATTCCTATAGTTTTGAAGGATATTATTTGCTGAATCATTAATTTCGAATCTTGAGTTTAAATCATTTAACCATTTTAAAGCTGGTTTTTGCATTTGATCAGGAAGATTATAAAAATTTTCAACCACGCCATTTAAATTATTATTATTTAAATGATATTCTATATTTGAGATCAAATCATAGGGATTATTGCCCTCAGTAATGCCAGCCCTTCTAAGTTTTATAGATTTTATTATCCAGTTAATTTTTTCACTAATGAAATTATCATCTTCATTTGGTAGAAATTTTAAAATAGAAGGAATCAGTGATTCAAAATTATCTTTTAATGCTTTAAGTGTTGGAGGTGGTGACAAAGAGTATTTGTGAAGCGTCTTAAGATCATTTGAAAATCTTGTTAAAAATTCTTTACTGTTGCTATTATAAATTTCGATTAATGTTTGATTCCAAGGAATGTTATCGTTGAATTCATTATTTAATTTTTTAATAATTGAATTAAGGTCAAAGTTATTTTTTGGCAAAACACTTTTTTTGGGATTAATTATTTTAGACTGGTTGTCATTTTGCAACTTGTTTTTTAGTTGTAACTCCAACCCTTCTAACTTTTCGTTTAGATTGGATAAGTAAGATAATATTTCATCATTATTTTTTTGATTTTCATTAATTTCATTTTCAATATCAGATATCTTTTCAGATAATTTTATTACACTCTTAGATAGATTATCGTATTTTTGAAATTGACTAGAATTAACTAAATTGTATTTTTTGTTAAATGAATCCTCAATATTAACTTTTAGTTCCTCAATATATTCTTCATTAATTATATAATTTTTTTGAAAATCAGTCCAAAAATAGACAGATAGGATTAATAAAGATAAGAAAAATATGGTTATAATAATCAATAGTATAATGAGTGTATTTTTTTTTGGCTTTTTATTTTCTATTAATTTTTGATCATTATTTTGGTTCACAACGATTTTTCCATTTCGTTAAAAACTTTCACTCCTAATGAAAGTACTGATGCCCTTCTTTTTCTTCTAGAAAGAAAAACTTTATTTAGAGATAAATCACATAAATAATTTATAATTTGCTCATTGATCCCAATAAAATTTATATTGTCTAAAAACTTAAATAAATTTGCTTTATTAATCAACTCAATCCACATTTCTGCACTTTTAAAAGAAAAAAATAGAACGATCAAAACCTGTTTTTTGGATATCAAATTAGATGAACTTTCATCTAGTTTTTTCAAAGGCAGAGTGGCGTATGTTTCCTTTTTATAAACACTATAGACATTACTTTCTAATTTTCTGTATACACTATCTTTTAGATTATTATTAGATGGCCAAAGAATTTTTGATTTTTTAGGTAAAAAACATTTTACCTTATTAGCTAAGAATAATGCGTCGCTATTCCCAACTATTAAATTTTCTGCACCATAAATACGAGCTAATTTTGCAGTAGAACTTCCAACACAAAAAACTGGGGTTTTTTTATTTTCTATAGATTTAATAATGTTTGCAGCATGTCTACTTGTTAAAAAAATTCCATCATAAGTAGATTTTAATTTAACATTATTTTGTGATATTTTCATCGAAGGTGATGCGATGGCATTTATATTCTTTCTATTTAATAATTTGCAGTCTTTTAATGCATCATCAATAGGCCGTGTGGTTAATACATACATCTTCAAAACCCTAAAAACCTTTATTTCTCTTAATAATATTTTTAGCTAAAGCCTTTCCAATATTTATGGCATCCTTAAAACATCCTGAAGTCTTATCAGAAACAACAACAGAGCCATCAGGGTTTGCTATGGCACCAGAAAGAAATAGAGTCTCATCCTTTATATTTGCTGAAGCACCAATTGGTGAACTACAAGTTCCGTTTAAAT
>Ga0115011_10001034_pt1 | contig 20543 bp, 3 predicted proteins | sample TroAtlMetagenome_2_FD_88705 | JGI IMG/M metagenome (GOLD analysis project Ga0115011, IMG submission 88705) | Marine eukaryotic phytoplankton communities from Atlantic Ocean - Tropical Atlantic ANT8 Metagenome | ecosystem: Environmental > Aquatic > Marine > Oceanic | place: Tropical Atlantic...
ACATTCGTTGGATTCAATGTAAGTACTGTATAATCAGTATCAAAAATAGCAGTGCCACCAATGAATGTTATCGGCACAACAACTGGATAAGGAGTTCGATCCGAAGAAGGGCCACCTTCTCCACCTTCTCCACCTTCTCCACCTTCTCCACCTTCTCCACCTTCTTCACCGTCTTCTGGATCAGGCGGCGAAGCGCTCAGTCGAACTTGCACCATGGCATATCCCGCAGATTCCAATTCTTCTGAACTGGTTAATGTGAACTCAACTTCAGGTAAATTTTTCTCATCATTTTCAGGAATGATAGCCCTTGCCTGCATTTGTGCGCCAACGCTATATCCATCACCCGGCAAAACCTTGAGGACAATATCTTCCTGCGTCTCCCTTACCGTATCATCGATAGCCTGAACCTCAATATTGACCGAACGACTGCCTTTCGGCATACGGACTTGATTAGCAATACTTACATAATCCGACTGATTGTTTGCTGTACCCGTAATGGAAAGATTGACGATAATTTCATCTCCTCCACGATCATTTCGAGTCAATGTCATTGTAGCAGAACCTCCACCTTCGGCTGCTTCAGATTCGCCACTGAGAGCCAAACCAACTACCGGAAGAGAATCCTGAATAAGCACCACTCCAAAATTCTTGGGATTACTGTTGTATAGCGTGCTATCGGAAATATGAATAACAACATGTTCATCTCCTTCAACATCATTATCTCCAACCGCTTCAATCTCTATTTCTGATGTAATTTCTCCCGCTGGAATCAATACAGAACCACTTAACGGCTTATAATCTGTTTTATTAGCACTACCTGAAACCAGATAATTAACATATAAATCCGTAGAATGATCTCCCAAACGAGTGAATAATACCTTTGCTAGATTGTCCCCATCAGCATCTTCTTCCTCCATCGCAACCGCATCGAGTACTGCAATGCTAATAACAGGTAATTCGTTATCGATAATCAGAATTTTTGCTTTGCTCTTATTCCCCAATGTGTAGGTCTCAGTCTCTAAAATTGTCAGACTAAGATCTTCAATGCCTTCAACATACTTATCTTCGTTAGGCCGAATGACAATTGTTCCTGATCTTTGGCCAACCTCAAATGTAAAGACACTTGGCAGTTCAACAAAATCGAGATTGTTTTCAGCCTTACCAGAAATCTCAAGAGGCACATCCAACTTTTGTGTCAAATCTCCAGTTCGATCAATTTGGACAATTGCAACATCCTCGCCATTTTCACTTGCAAATTCATCTACAACAACAAAAGTCACCTCAGGTATAGTCGGCGTGTCATTGTCTCCTAAATCCAAAGTTAACTTACCAGATTTTCCAGGCATCCAGTCCCAAGTCGACTGATAATAATTTGTCTCCTGGTTAATAGCGGCTACATACCAATTAGGAGGAATAAGCTTACCGGAACTTTTATTAAACCAAGGTTTTATTCTTAGAACAATTTGCTCTAAACCCTCATAATCCTCATCTTCCTTTACCTTCACCTCAATTTGAGCTTGGTTCAACCCAGCAGGGAAATAGAATTTACCGTCAGCAATGTTCGTTTGTCCAAAACCGGTCAATTCATAGTCTGTCTGAGATGTTGCGGTCCCTTCCATGAAAAAGTCGACCTCCATAGGTTCTATCAAGCTACCCGTACGAGTAACCGTTAAGAAAGTAGGCAATGACTGCCCCTCGGCAGTTTCCGTGGCAGAAGCATAAATATTTATTTTAGGAATTTCCGTCGCAAGGAAAAGAAGATCTGCAGCATCCATATCATTAACTTCAAACGGAACACTGAAACCAACTGGGCTAGTAACATAACCATACAGATTGGCATTTAGTGCATAAGACTTATCCTCCTCAACACCAACAATTACAAAATTACCTTCCTCATCGGTAAATGATCTTAAAACGGGATCAACTAATTCCGCTTCAATATCTCCAGCTACAGCCTCCTGCGCAGCAACCTGTACATTCTCTACTGGAAGACCAATGTCCGAAATTACTTTACCAGAAATACGTAATGTTCCAGGTGACCCTACTGTCACAACTACATAGCGGCTAGTGTGCCCCCCTTTCATATCAGTCACTTCACATCGAACAAGATACTCACCATCATCCGCAAATTCATGGGTCACTTCCGACTGACTATAGGCATAATTACCGTCACCAAAGTCCCAATATATTCCCATCACATCTCCGTCCGGATCTATAGCGTTCGCAATGAAAGTCACTTCATCTCCATCACCAACAGAAGTTTCAGATGCATTTATTTCCAGCCTTGGCGATTTATTATCAGAAAATCGCCCCATATTAACGACAACATCAATCCAAGGAATTTCTTCTTCAGGCTCACTCTGAGCAAATGGTGTTACATAAAGGCCGATACTTTGTTCAACAAACGTACGGCCCACCATCAACGGAGAATCTACATCCAATCCTGCACTACCTGGTGAAGCATCAAGTAACTTGGACAAAGAAAACCCATCCTCCCATAGCAACTGCAAACCATTCTTTGACCAATGATCTTGCATTGGAGAAATCATTTTTTCTTCTCCCAATGCATCAATAAAACTCTCACCTCCCGGTGACCATCTGCTACGCTGATTAGAAACTCTGTACTGCAACCAGTAAGTCACATTTTCATCTTTAACAATTCGCAGTGCATGCTTTCCATCTCTGGTTAATTTTGGAACATCATAAGCAAACAACCTAATAGTATTAGACTCACTAATATCTGCTATTGAAGAAGCAGGCAACCATCCCAAACTATGCTTAGCAGGGGTATTAAACTGACGGTTACCACTTCCCATTAAACTCCACATATCTTGCTCATTAGTAACAATACCAGGTCCATAAACACTATCTCTACCCATTACATCCGACAGAGAATGTGGGATTGGTGGATCCTCGGCCTCTGGGTCTGGCTCAATCTTTTCAGGAGCTACAGTATTCCAATAATCTGCTGTAAGTTTATTTCCGAGTAATATTGACGAAAGATTCCGGCATATAGCCTCCACGTAATCACCCTTAATGAAAAGGCCATCCCCAAAATTTACAACAACCCATCCTTCATATGCTGGGCCTGGAAGTTCATCAATGGCTATCATTATAATATCATAATCTGATATAATATACCCACTGAGTTGAGCCTGTTCGATTGCAGAATCCTTGATCATGGTCTGACCTTTCTGCTCATACCACAACTTGCTCTTTGGCAATGTTAGGGTTGGTGTAACAGTAGTGGTAAAAGAAAGCGTTGAGTATGAAGACTCCACAAAGAAATCATTAACCTCCTTCATCGCTCCCTCTATTTCAGCAATACTAGGAGGCTCAGCTAGGTCGTCTGCAAAATTAGGACGAATGATTAAAACGTTTTTATTGCCCTGTGTCGCAACTTTATTCCAAGCTTTAATATCATCAGAGCGACCAGGCCCCGGGCTCACACCTGCCTCTGCGCCCATTAAACGATAACCCAACTTGGCTGCATTCTCTTTTCGAGAAAGCACATAATATGTACCGTCAGCTTCAGCAATAAAACCGCCTTTTGACAAATTAACCGTTTCACCTGTCACTGGATCACGAGACTCTAACTCAACCTGTCCAGCCGCCAATGCGTTACCTTTGCTTGTTTTACCCATCAAACGAATAGGAGATTCGTTCACTGCCATGTGACCGTCCAATACGATACCATTGAAGAGCATATTCTCTTGAGAGGATAATCCTTTGAGCCTTCCATAGGTATGAGCCGTATATGTTTTTCCGTTGTGAGAGATAGATTGAATATTGTTTTGAACCAATCGATCTTTAGTAGTGTTTTTAACGCTAACTAAACGAGGATCAAGACCCCGGTATTGAGCTACGACGTCAGCAATATGGTCCGACTTGGTGTATCGAGAGATTGTTTGAGAATCGAATCTGCCACGCCCGTGAACTAAATACTCTAATTCTTCACGAATCTTTTTTGGCAATGCTTCACGAGTATCAACATCAACTTGATTAGCTATAGCTTTCTCAGGATTGCTCCTAATCATTTCACCCATTTTTATTCTTCTTATCTTGGCTAAATGAATCCCTTCCAATTCACTTCCAGTACCGGCCATAAAATCATTTGCCCAACGTTGGAAAGCCCCAATGGGGTCCTCTATAGTTGCAACTTTGTCAATTTCGGAAGATGCAGATTCTTGGGCAGTAATAGTTTTCCATTCTGTTGAAAGAGGGGTCTGAAGAGTTAAATTTGAAACGGCAGCTAACTCCTGAGAAGGCTCAAGATCGCGTGGTGACAGGACTGTCTCCGAACTCACCTGTTGGCTTCCTATAAAAGTAAATGCAACCCAACTAAAAACTGCTGTTATAGCAGCACTAAACATGATTTTTTTCATTTTATTAATTCTTTAAAACCACAAACGGCCAATATCACCAATGATAAACTGTCCAATTCACAAAACAAAGGGACGACAGGTTATTTGTCGTCCCTCCAATTATATTTCATCCAAAAAACATAAGTTGAATTTGGAGAAAACCCTCCAAAACCTATTCCCGATAAACAGCACGGAAATATCGATTATCAATAGAACTACCAAGCTCTATATCTGTACTTCCACTCTCTGGAATAATTACTTTAGTTAATCCCATCCACTCTTCCAAATCACTTGAAAACTCAACGTGATAGATTTCACCAGGAGCTCCAGATATAGACAATTGATATTTCTCAGAACCAATTTCAATCCCAAGTCTAGGAGGCTTAATACTCGATATTTGATCAAGTAGCGCAAAGCTATTGTAACCCCGATCCTTATTATCTTTTGTAAATGACCCACCAAAAACACTGCTGCCACCAGCCATCTCGGAGATAGCGTATACTGCTCCGTTTAATTGGAGCATTAACAAATCATTCTCAACCACTGATCCGTTGGCATTAACCAAGGAAATATTATTTTGAATAACGCCATTAAAATAACCAAAAGATCCACCAACTAAATACCTTCCATCAAGCCTTCTATGAATGGCCTGCACTGGACCATCAAAACCAAGACCAATATCAAAACCTCCATCCAGTTTACCATCATGACCCAGTCTCGCGATTCGCCTAGAAGATATGCCATCGTAGGTGACAAAAATCCCACCAATCAATATACCATTGTCATCAATAGTTATCGCATGAACAGAACCATTTGGGCCGGCACCTGTATCAAATGATTTATCCAATGTGCCATCCGCATTTAATCTTGCAACATTAGGAATGTATTCCCCATTAACGTTCTCAAAACTGCCAGCTATTAAAATTTTACAATCAGGCTGATAAGCAACAGCATATATTTCTCCGTCTACAACTGGTGGAACAAAGCCATCCCATTTGCTACCATCGAGAGTCAAAACAATAGCCCCACTTTCACCAGCTACCAATATATGATCTCCATGCACTTCAATATCGAAAACTGTTCCCTTAACTCTAGATGCTGGATTAAACCCTTCATCAACACTTCCATCAGATTTTAGTCTTACAATATGTTTCCTGCTATAACCGTCAAATTCGTTAAACAATCCTCCCAAATAAACCGAACCTGATTGAGTAATTTCCGTTGTAAATATTGTATTATTCGGACCAGTTCCCGTATCAAAACTACTCATTACAGTCCCATTGCCATTTAATTTAGCTACTCTTATAGACTCTTTCCCATTAATTTCATTAAATTCACCTGCCACAATAGCATTATTATTTTGGTCCATCGAAACACTATAAACTGGACCATTTGCACCTTGGCCTTTTGGCCCCGGCAATGATCCCCCTAATTCATTGTCTAGAATTATAATAGTAACAAAATTTTCAGATGTAATCATACCTCCGCCAGTCGCATCAGAAATACGAAAACGAAAGGCCTTTGCGCCGTCAACTGTATCGTTATCAATAATTGGAATATCTAGATACTTTGTATCTTCACTATCAGCAAAAACCACTGATCCTTGCACAGGGGAATAATCAACACCCTCTTCTGCGGTAAGTGGCGTCGTTTCATAATTTAATTCCACTAAACCAGTGTAGCCATTTGTTCTTGTTATACTCACTGTTGCAAATGATGCAGTCTCTGCAACTTGCATTGCTGCAGGCGAAATAAAGAACTCACCAGGAGAGACATCATTATCAATAATCCTTAGAGACGATCTTCCTAGACCGAGTTCTGCAGAACCTTCCACACCTGAAATTAAAAGATCAACACTCTCCTCAAGTTCGACTTTGTTGTCGTCTATGACTTCTACAGCGATACTTTGACTAGCTTGACCATCCGCAAATACTACTCTGTTTGTCAGCATAACAAAATCAAGTGCAGCCTGGGCAGTCCCATTCGTTGCGGTTTGAAACATAACTGAAGCCTCACCTATCGCTGAACCTAATCTAGTTAACTTAATTGTTGCCTGCCCACTTGAAATTGCCTCTGAAACACTAAAATTCGAATTAGAAAATGTTATTAGACTATCATCATTAACAATTTTGATTGATGCAACAGATTGATCCCCCTCTGTTCCCTCACTAAAGTCAGACAATTTTAAAGCAATAGATTCATTATCCTCAACCTCCTTGTCATCTATCAACAATACCATGATTTCTTTTACTGCCTCTCCTTCAGCAAAACGCACTTCTTGATCAATTGATACATAATCAATTGCAGGAACAGCAGGATTTCCTTCGAGAGACAAATCGGTTTGAATCCTCGTACTAACAGATTCATTTAAACCACCTCGACGAATCAAACGGACAACTGCATTTGTTCCTCCTTCAGGAACTGCATAAACAGAATCCATAAACTCCAATTTACCAATCCCTTCAGTTATTCCCCCGTAGATTTCTATATAGTTTAAGCATTCAGTTCCATTATACGTGCTAAAACCACCACCGATGTGAATACTTTCTCCATTTTGCTCATGTATTCTTTGTACAGTTCCATTGAAACCAGAGCCGAAATTAGTTGTTGGATCAATCGTTCCGTCTGAATGAAGTCGTACAATCCCAGGTCGAATCGTTTCTGCAAAAGTATAGAAGCTTCCACCTACGAGCACCTTACCATCTGTTTGAAATGAAACTGCATAAACTGGATTATCTGGCCCTTCACCTGGATTGAAACTCGCAATCAAATTCCCTTTAGATCCTACCAATGCAACTCTGTTAATTTTAATATCGTTGTGTTTAGTAAAGAATCCGCCGACCAAAACATTTCCATTTGGATGCAAATCTATATCTCTAACAGAATCATTAAAACCTCCTAAACTCCAATCAGATACTATACTTCCTTTTTCGTTAACCTTAACCAAACCTTTGATATCCTGACCGCCGACACTAGTAAAATCTCCGCCTAGAATTATATCACCATTTAAATCTATTTCTACAGCGTTGATGGCTCCATCTACTCCAGAATCTAGTCTAAAAGTCTTATCTGTAGTTCCATCTGAATTAATTCGAACTACATTGCTATACAAATCTCCATTGAAAGAGGAAAAATCCCCAACAGCAATTATCCTGTCTTTTGAATCTATTGCTAGGTCATGAATATTACCCTCAGCACTTGATCCTATATTGAATGTGTCATCAACAGCTCCATTTGATTTTAATCGAACTAATTTTCCATGATTTTCACCATTGAATTGATCAAACTCACCGGCAATCATATAAAATCCATCTCCATAATTCTTAATTACATTTACAGGTCCATTTGCTCCACCGTATGGCAAAAATGTATCATCAACGGTTCCATTTTTAATTTTAACCAAATATGCGTTCGGGAGATTGTTAAACTTTTGGTAATTGCCACCCAATAGTACTGATCCATCCTCTTCTAAATGAATTGCCCTTATATCACCATCAGGGCCAATCAAGTTTCCACTAGTAGGAACAATTACTCCCGAATTCATATTCACATCCTCATCATCAATAATAGTCACTTTGGATGTATTATTTGAACCCAGCTCTGCTCCACCAATAACATTAGATAGATTTATTTTTAATATCTCATTACTTTCCAACTCTAGATCATCATTTATAATTAAGCTGTACTCCTTAACCCTCTCTCCTTCATCAAAATCTAAAACTATATTTGCACCAGAGTAATCCGGAGAATCCCCTAATGAAGTAGCTGTAAAATCTTGGGTTGCTAATTCAACACTTTGTTCACCAATCGATCCACCTACTCTAGAAACCACTATGTTTAGAGCTCCTCCGTTTTCATTTATATAATATTCAGAAAGCCCAAATTCTATTTTACCATAAGAATCCAAGCTTTTAATTGAAACTGCTACAATAGTGTTACTACCCAATATTGCCCCTACTGCATCAAAAAGTTCGATATATAGAATCTCATTCTCCTCTATTTCATCGTCATCAATTAGTGGCAATGTAATCACTTGGGGATCCACCTCTCCATTATCCCAAGTCAACACACCAGACACTGCTGTAAAATCCGCTCCCTTAGTTGCTGTACTTGCCACGCCATCAATCTCCTCGATCACTCTATAAGCAACACTGACATTACCCTTGGAGCCTAGCCTTCTATTTACTGCAATCCCTAAAGTTCCTTCACTCTCCTCAACTGAATAATCCGAAACTTCAAATTCAATTAAACCTGACTTTAGGTCGTTATCTATAATTTTTAGTTGTGCTTCATTGTCATCCGAACTTATTTCAGACCCACCTCTTGGGTTAGATAATGTAATACTAACTGTTTCATCTCCTTCCTGAAATTCATCTTCAAGAATATTTATAAAGAATGACTTACTAGTTTGGCCTGAGCCAAATATAAGGGTGCCTTTCTGTGAGGTATAATCTAGAGATGCCTGACCTGATTCATCAGCTGTTGCATAATCAACTGATACCGTACCATTTGAGCCTTCCTTACGTTCAACGACAATTTTTGCCCTTCGACCACCTTCATCCACATAAATTTCAGTTGATTTAAAGGCAAACACTCCTGGGCCAAAATCATCATCCACAATTGTAATAGAAGATTTACTTAAGTCTATTCCGAGTCCAGCAGGAATAATTTCTCCATTTAGTTCAATTTTAGCCATCGGAGTACTTATCGCTATCCCCACATCCTCATTTCCTTCTCTTTCAGAATCAGGAAGTAAAACAACTTCATAATCCAATTTGCCAAGCCCCATCTTGAGGCCTGAACCTGCACCTTTTACACCGTCACTAAGTTTCCATCCATTTCCATTAAATCCATATCCATGAGTCCATAAAACTGTGTTTGTGGTCATTCCAAATTCTAACATATTTAGATAAGCATAATTTCCTCCATCTAAATCATAATAAACTGCATCGGAGTGAAAACCTGCAGTATTTACAGAATTCCATACCAGCTTCGTATTTTGACTTATATAATCTGCTTCAATTTCTTCCTCGGGATCTTCAATCAAACCTACGCCTGTTGCGATTCCACTACCTGTTTCATCCTTAGTTCTGAAATATACTGATCCTTCACCAAGTGATCCATTTTTTCGACGCATCACTACTTTGGCGGCATCTTGACGCTCAGATGCTGTAAAGCTTGTTTGGTCAAATCCAATTACACCTGGACCGGGAGTGATACCTCCTTGAATTTTTGCTAAATTAAATCTTTCAGCAATTTCTGAACGGCCTGTAATCCCACCACCAACCTCACTAAAACTTCCTCCTATTAAGATTTCACCCTCAAACTCACTTTGCGCAACAACATTAATAAGCTGAGTATCTTTAAAGCTCAACTTCCTAGGTAACCCTGCAAAGTGATTAAATGCAGTATCCATAAAACTAGTATCTAGGGTTCCATCAGGATTCAACCTTGCTAGCTTCATTCTCCTAGAATAGTTGTATTCAGTGAATGCACCCGCAGCAATAACCCTATATTCTGGGGCATTCATAAATTTTATAATATTTCGAAAATATTGAGGGATCACTCCATATGAATCATCTGGTTTAAGTAAATATTCGACAGGAAGGGTAAGGTCTGGGTTTTGGTTTGCTACTTCGATATCTAGCAAAATTTCAAACATTTCCTCTAAATCACGCGAATAATATGTTGGATCTCCAACAACATTAACCGATGTATCTATAGCCAAACTCAATACCGGGAAATCAAAACCATTACCTGGATTAAAATCAGAATCTAACTCACCTGTATACTTAAACTTAGCAATGTTGTTACGAGGAACTCCGTAAGCCTCAGTAAAGTTGCCACCTACATAAAAACCTCCTGAAGGATCAATTTCAATATCGTGAACAATACCATTAATACCCTGATTAAATTTAACACCTAAATCAACCTGTCCTGTTTCTTTGTTTAAGACTGCAATAGAGGGACTGAAAACTTCTCCAACATAAATAAAATCTCCCCCTATTATAATCCTTCCATCAGGCATAACAGCAATTGAATTAATTGGTCCGTCAGGGCCTAATCCAATATCAAAATTTAAATCTAGCTTTCCATCCTCTGATAATTTGGCTATCGAATTTCTACTTTTACCGTCTACTTCATCAAAATCACCAACAATTATGATATTACCTAATGAATCTAATACTTTTAAGTCTATAACTTCTCCATTTACACCTAGGCCTGGCTGAAATGATTCATCTACAGATCCATCATAATTTATCCTGACAATTCCTTTTCTTGGTTTTCCATCATAAGAAGTAAAACCACCACCTGCCACGAGCTTTACAACATTATTACTGTCAATGGAGAGATCCAAAGCATTTACATAGTAGTTAGCTCCTAGACCAACATCAAATTTATCATCAACAGTTCCATCTTTATTCAAACGTTGAATTCTATTTATTAACTCTCCATTTACTGATGTATAATCTCCTGCAACGTATATTTTCTCAGATTTTTGTGTTTCTAAAACGGCTCCAGTATCATACTCGGCACCTTGTAAAACCAAATCATAGACATCATTATTAATATCAGGAACAAAAGGGTTTTCTATATCATCACCAATTGCACCTCCTGCTGGCTGGTCATTGTCTATAATTGTAACAGTAGTCCAATACTGAACACCAAGATGAGAACCTGGTTTAATTAGTTTCTCTTCTTCTACCGGTTCGTCATCTCCATCTCCATCTCCATCTCCATCTCCATCTCCATCTCCGCCTCCAACATCACCTTCCACCTGATCTTCTGAATCTCTTGCAAAGTCATCAAACTCTGTCTTTAGGCTGTATAACACTATTACAATATCCTCGTTAAACTCAGCTATATCATCGTCAGCTATTTTGAACTCAATTAATTTTGGCTCTATATCATCTGCACCCCAACTTAATTTGCCAGTTACTACCCCAAAATCCCCCATCTGAGGCTCAGTAGTAGTAGGCAAACTAAAAGATGGAGTAAATAATCTTTGACCAAAAGGAGTCGCCAAATCAGACCCTGGATTTAATATTTTTTGAGGAAGACTTAATCTTGAGTGCATTGGCTGCTCGAAATCTCCAAACCTGCTTAAATTAGATAATGAGGATGGAGTAATCCTTGGTTCGTCTCCTGGTAAAAGTAAATATTTCACGCCAGTATCATAATCGTCTCCGTTGCTAGTGAGCAGATTTGATACTTTCGGAGCTTCATTGACCCAATTTTCACGAGCATCATCAACAAACATTCCCCTATTCGGCCCAATCATATAACCAACCTCCACAGTCGCATCATATGGAAGAGCACGCATTACGGGTATTGAAATTAACCTATAACTTGGATTGTCGAATTCCTCTTGAGTCTTAACCCCAAATAAAGACTCACTACGCTTATAGCGAGCCTTCATAAAAGAGAAACCTCGACGCCTGCTTCCAGGTGTATCTGGCCAAGGTTGTTGTTGCCAAATCACATCTGTGTCTGGCCCAGATATGTCATTAATCCTTAATGTTGAACGGAACTTATCCGCATGTAAAACAGGCTGAATATTTTCTGACTCATCCTCAAGCGGTCTTGGATTTGATAATACTAATTCTGCCATTGTAAATGGGAAAGCTTCCCCATCCCTGTTAGGCACTAATTGAATTTCAAAGGTCTTTGACATCTCATAATCTCTGAAGACCAATGTTCCTTTTAATGGATTTAGAGGTGTATCAATAAAATCCAGTCCTTCTTTTGCAGGCACCCCAGCTTTGAATGTATACTCTATATTTGCATTCTCAACAATTGTATCAGGTAAACGACGCGCAAATTGAACTGCCCCGATCTCTGCAGTTGTAAGATTTTCACCGCCTTTTACTTCATAATCGACCTGAACAGCACCCTTTGCACCCAATCCACGAGTAACCAAGATCTCTACAGTCTCATCAAATTCGGATGTGATATAACCTTCGGTTGCAAATTGAAATGTTCCAGATTCACTACCATAAATTAATACAGAAGAACTCTTGAGATCGCCCAAAACCAAACCATTTTCAGGATTAAAAAGATTTATTTCAAATAACTCATTAGGTTCGTTTTCAGTATCATTAATAATATCAATCTTAAAACTTTTACCACCCTTCTCACCGTCTGCCCAACTCAGCATTCCATTCGTCGCACTATAATCAAGCTCACCAGCAGTCAACGGTTCAACTTCATAACTAACGGATACAGCGCCAGCAGAACCTCTTTCCCTATTTACTGTAATCGTTACAGATCCATCATTCTCATCGACCGCGTACTCGCTTGCAGCAAACTGAACCATTCCAGAACCATCCGCTATTATCGCTTGAAGGGAAAAAGTAAGGAACGCAAGAGGGAGCAATGACTTGCCTGAGAAAAACCCTCTCATCAAATTCAACCAAGAAACTTTCATATATCTATTAGATTTAAAAACTACCATGTTTTTTACCTTGCCGAAATTAAGGTGCTACCGCCCTAAAGTAAGCAGCCCCATCTTTTGTATCTATTTCGAGCTCAGTCTCAGTAATACCATCAGCGTCTACAATCACACTATCGAATGGCTTCCACGTAATTAAATCATCCGAGACTTGAACATTATACCTATGACCTCGCACCCCCCACACTCTCACTTTATGTCCATTATCGGATGGAACTAAACCAACTGACGCCTTCAAACTTAGGGGTAGTTTGATATTATCAACCCAAGCTGAATCCATTCCAATACTATTGGCAAAATCTTTTTGATATCTCCATGTCAACCGGTGACTTCCTTCCGACAAATTAAACTCATACTTATTCCATTCAATCTGCCCAGACCATTGTTCTAGAATTCTTCCATCAATCAAGAATGTCAATTTATCCCAATTAAGCTCCGAATCTAATTTAACAAAAAACGAACCTTTACCATTACTGGAATCTATCGAAACAGTTATTTCACTTATTTGACCATCTTCAATAGAGCCTGCTTGCAAAGCGTACTCACCGTCTAAACTAACTTCAGACTGAACAAACCAACCATCAGTCTTATCTGTAGACCATGGCAATCGAGCCAAATCACCACTCTCAAAATCGTCAGATAAACTTCTGAGACTAAAATTAGCTTCTATATCGGTATCATCAGTTACCACCAAGCGAATTGGATTATCTAACGAATTAATAGATCCACTCCATCCAGTAAACTCATAACCTTCAACAGCCACAGCTACCACCTCAATCTCTGAACCCCCAGCATACAAGCCAAAGTGGTTACCTTTACTATCTTGAAACGGTAGATTAGGCGTCTGAAGTGATCCATTTTCACCTTCTTTAATACGCAAGCTGAACACTTTCTCAGGGGTAAATACCGATGAAACCCCAAGGTCTCCCTTAAGCCCCCCAAAACCATCAACCGCAATTTTAACCGTAGTCCCCTTAGATAGCGCCTGATCAATTCTGCTGAGCCCCGGATTACCTTCCAAGTTCTTCAGCAAAGGATCATCATCATTTGATTGTATCAACGATAATTCACCTACTCTATTTCCCTGATATACACCCAAAATCGTATCAACCTTTGTATTTATAGTACGCAGACTCAATACTCCATCAAATGGAGCTGTAAAAGACCACCAAACTGAGGCTCCTCCCTCGTTATTAGCATGGGAAGGTTCATTAACTTCTCTTGTGGCTTTATTGGTATTTACAATTTTAGATAACCAATTTTTATAAAAAACATTTATTTCCGAACCCTTAGCAGGTGTACTATTAATAATAATCTTTCTATTACTCAAAGAATCAAAAGTATAACCCTGCTCATCAAGTTGAATTCCATTAATTTGAATAAACAATTCATCTTTATTATTAACATCTTGCAAAAGTGAAAAATCATTATTTTTACCATCAGCAAAAAAAGTTTCTCTATTGAGAATAGAAGCATTCCCAAAATGATCATTTGGCACATCAGGCGCTTGATAATCGATTTCCAAAAGCGTCGGTTTGGATATGTTATTTGAAAAGTCTACTGCGATTATCTCAATTGAATTAATGCCATCTTTTAATAACAATGGAATAGACCATTCCTCCGATCCGATGGCTTGTAACGCAAAACTTCCATTCACTCTAACTTGAACATCTCGCACTCCAGAAGCATTTGGAGACGGATCAATTGCGGTTCCGCTAATCACAACTCTCTCCTCACTGGTAACTAATCCATTCGGAGGATTTTCTATTGTTAGATAAGGGGGATTCTCGTCAACAATCCCTCCAATTTCAGCTCTCAACCGTATGTAACCTACATCTCCTTCATCCTTGCTCGCAATTACAATTCTATACGTCTTTCCTTGTACTGCATCAAAATGCGCAAAGTCATCGCGCTTTCCATCTACAGGGTAATTTGCAGCAAGAACCTCTAAATTTCCCAATTCAGTGCCATAGTATATCGCAACTAAACCATCTATATCGCTCCCTGATATATCAATAATTGCCTGACCTGATTTACTAGGTGACCAATTCCACCATAAAGAGCCAACAGGACTACTAGACAACGAGTGAACAGGTTCGCCAGGTTCTATCGTAGCAAAATTGTTGAAAGCTTCAACAAGACCACCCTCTCCTGATAATTTTGCTGCATTAATAAAATCATCATTTACAGGATCTGGTACAACTTGATAATTTACTACACGAATTAATTCTTTTTTCCCTGGCGCCTGCACCAGTATTGTCACCTTCATCTTCCGAGGTTCTTCAGGAAGCTTCATGTAATAGGAATATATATTATCTCTTCTTAAAACATCTGGTGCATCCCCATCATTATTAAAATATAAATTATTCCCATCATCTTTAATTCCAATAACTGTTGCATTCTTAACAGGCTCCCCATCAATCACTGTAACAAAAAACTGCTGATCAGCACCTGCCAAAAGCATCGATCCAGAAGGCGGAATGATAGATATCTCCATATTTCCATCCGGCACCTTTGACGACATACCATCCACCGCTTTAAATGCATTTAACCTACCACTAGTTTGAACAAATCCATCCAATGCAGGTAAAACATCCACGCTAGATAGTAGCTGCTCTCTTATCTCCAAATTAGTCCAAGACGGTTGTAAAGAACGCATTAATGCTAACACGCCAGTCACATGAGGTGCAGCCATACTAGTGCCTGACATATCACCATAACCATCATCCGCATCGGAATAAGTTGAATATATATCAACCCCAGGCGCGGCAAGATCTACCTCCTTAAATCCATAGTTTGAAAAACTTGCCAATTCATCACTACGATCTGTAGCGGCAACTGATATTATACATTCAAGGTCATAACTAGCAGGATAAGCCGGAAGTGTATCATTGTTGATACTATCATTCATACTTGCGACCGCGAATATAATACCCGCTTCTCCCCCTGCAGCATAAGCATCGAATCCTGCTTGAGAATAGTTGTAACCCCCATAACTACAATTAGCCACCGTCACGCCATGATCTATTGCAAATTCTATTCCATCAATAGTTGCAGCTGTACTAATCCACCACTCTCCAACTTTGATACCCATTAATTTAACATTCCACGCTACACCAACGTGATCACCATCATCATTTGCTGATGCACCAATAGTACCTGCAACATGAGTTCCATGACTAGTGGCATCATCATTTAAATTACCATCTCCTGTTAAAGGAGCTATTCCATGAATATTATCAATGTACCCATCATTATCATCATCCTTGCCATTATTTGGAACTTCATCTTCATTAACCCATAATTGATTCACTAAATCTTGATGAGTTACATGCAAGCCCGAATCGATTACTGCAACTATCACGTCTTCACTTCCTGTCGTAATATTCCAAGCTTCAGGTGCATCAATATCCGCATCAAACACTCCGTTTTTTTGGCCAGTATTGTGCAACCCCCAAAGTTCACCTGATTCATAGGCACTGTCTGTTGGAGTTTTCTGTGACTTCTTTAAATAATCATATTCAACATAACTCATTAATTTAGTCTCTATGATTTTATTTCTTTTGTTAATGATGTTATCTTTTAAAGCCGCATTATCATTATTTTCTATTCCGTTGTGAGTAACTTTAATCAATGCTAAACCCGGGACTATACTATACTTCTTCTTTATCTCTAAATCATTATCCTTCAACAAATTTTTAAATTTCGGAATATCTTTAGGATCGCTAAACCTTACCAATAGGTTTTGCGGATGGATCATTGTACCATCATTTAACACAACTGCATCTAGCCCTTCAAACTGAGGTATTGCATTTGAATCTTGTTTATCAGCGGCGTCTAAGCTTAAACCTAAAAGCATAACCACTAATATCGCGCAGAATCTTTTAAAGCTTATCGCCATATGATTACTTAAACTATTTCTCAAATAAATTTTCATTTAAACACTCTTATTACTCAATATATAGAACGCGATAAAACTTACTCATTTTTTTATTAGACAGAACCTCCTGATGCGTAATCTGCCTAACTATATATTGATCATTATAATACTCAGTAAGCACTTTCCAATTCGAGTCACCTAGCGCTTCTTTGTATTCAATACGATATAAAGTCGAAGGCAATCCCGTCCATTTTATATTTATTTTACGATCTGCATCTAAACTAACACTCGACACCTTGGGTACTCCATTTCCAAATGGTGAAAGATCATAACCATTTGCTATGCCGTCATCATCTGTATCGTATGCAATACTCTGCCGAAAAGATCTATTCACTCTTATAGTCTTATCTATACCAGTAATATATACTGGCATTGAACTATTATGCCCTGGATATTCTTTAACCCAACGAAGCCTACCGTTGTACATCCCATCTAACTCTTCTGCTGGTAAATTTGAAGCTGCAAAGTAAAGCGTAAACCCAGGTTTAATATCCAACACCGGCACACTACCATCTTTTATGTCATCTTTAGTTAGCTGATCGAATTCAATGTAGTCTATGTACATTGCATTAACCCCTTCTTCACTACCTAGAAATTCAAATTTACTTAATTTACCATTTTTTAATATTAACCTTCCTAGCGCAGCATTATTTTCAAAACCTTTAATACTTACTCCATAATCTTTTGCATTCCAGTCCATTTCCTGACTTACAAAATCGCCTGCAGTCGCAGTTATTTCAGTTCCTAATAAATCACCGATTTTAGGTTTTTGCTGAAGAACAACGCCTCGTTCAACAGTCATAGTATTATTTGCACCCACTCCTCCATCAGATAACACATTGGAAACATTTAATATTAATTGCGTACCAATCGTATTAGTCTGAAATCTCATTTTCAGATTTTCAGCATTTAAAACCAATGATTCTCCGGTATTAATATTCCCATCCTGAAGTACCATTTGCTTGGCATCAATGCTTACTGTCGCGTCTGCAATCAATTCACCATTATTTTCCACATAATGAGAATCTATAAATATATCCTGCGCAAAAGTTGTCCCCTTATTTACCCAACTCTTATATGAACTACTTCTATCGTTACCAAATTTAGCCTGACCAGGGATTTTTAACGCAGCAAAGTTCGTAAAGTTTTCTAGATTTGGCGCAACTTTATTATCCCATACTGCCTGACCATCAATCTTACTGTAAACGCCACTACCAAGAAATGTTTCCTTACCCAATTTAAGATTTCTATGAATTGAAAGGCTATTTGCATTTACTGACAATAGCTCTGTTATCCTCATAGCGTCTTTGATAAGCACTTTGTCACTATTAACGGTTAAATCTGTAACAGTGACGGGAATTTCGGAATTTAGGTAAGCATCAATTACAAGAAAATGATAATGCACATTAACAGTTACTTCAGCAGATGGGTCTTCAACAAAGAATATTTTATCTCTATCTATCAGATCCCCCCCAGTCGTCCTGTAATTATTTGCCCAAGCAATACTATAAGCTTCAACTCCACCAGTAAATCTCTCGACAGCATCTTGAACCATATTGGTAATCACAAGAACTCCATTAGTGCTACCGAGATTAAGACTTAGATTTTGTGAATCCAAAACAGCATTTGTGCTTCCTATTAAATGCTCGGTTTCTATCCTTATACCGCCTTCAGCACGAATTCTCGCGTTTCTCAAATCCAAATTTTTTGCTTTAACTCTAACCAAACCCGCTTGAGTTTTGCTCTCATTATTGTCCAAATCGGGATTTGGCAATTCAGAGAATGGAATCCTAGACACCACATTCGTAATTCTAAACCCATAATAAGATTCATTAAATACTGTAGTATTTTGCTCCCCCCTATAAAGATCCAAACGATTTGGCACATAGTTACCAGGGGTACCATTCTTATATTCTGCAGGTGTATATCTTGTTACCACAAAATTATCTGGCATTCCGAAATCTTTGCTAGCTGTCTCTTTAGAATTCACAAGTAAACCATTCGCTGCATATGCAATATTAGGTTGTTCATCAATTATATATATCGAGCCCGTATCATTAACTCCATGGATTACATTTGTGATACCCTCAGGAATTGCAAACTCGGCAACCGCACCATAGTAAAATCTCTCCGGACTACTACCCGCTGGATAATACCGAGGAACAAATTTAGCATCGTACATTACTTTATCTGACCCTGTGTTCTTCAACAAAATACCTTGATAAGTCTCATGATACTCATTGTCCCCAATTGTAACAAAATCAGCCGTAAACGAAGACTGGTAACCTGTGCCACCAATCAATCCATCCCATAAAGCATACTGACCATAAGGAGGTGTGTATTTACCAGTTAGCGAATAAGGAGAAGACATCTCCTGCCAAAATAATCCATCAGGTGCACCAAAAGAATAATAATCACCAAATCCAAAAACGCTTGCAGGTGTTGAACCGTTATAATTGGCACCTACTCTTAATCCCCAAAAAACATCTCTAACTCCCCAGTCCTGCTTCACCATTATAAATCCCGCGCCCCCTGGGTTTGATGAGAATCTTCGTTCCTGATAAGGACCAAACGAACCGTTAAGGTAATTCACATTGTAACCCCAATACAAAGGCTGACCAAAGTCATCTAATCCATTGGGATGATCAAAGCTAGGACCAGATTTTATTTCTAGACCACCTCGAACTAAATTAACATTATCTCCTGCCAAATCGAGTACTCCTGCATTCTCAGCTGATATCAAACCTTTATTGATAATACTTTCGGCATTTATTGTCACACTGCCGGTAGAAAACTCATCAGTTACACTAATAATTTTACCAGTCGAATGGTTATAAAACACTTTTGCTTTTTTAGGCTCAAAATCAACACCTTGATTTTCAGTTTGAAAAGTACTGAATTCAAAATCTTTGCGAATATTTACCGTTCCTGAATTTGTGAAATACTTTGTATTGAAAAAATAAAATGGAACATTATCTGGTGTAGCTGCATCTATAACACCACGATTTTCAACTTTTTCCGCGTTTACATATGGAGCTTCATCCAAAATAGAATTATTCACCCATACAGAATTTTTGGGATCGTCTCCGGTTTTTGTGCTTTGGCCAGATACAGAAACAACGACACCACTGACCATCACGCCCAATAACAGGCATATCGACCATCGAAATAATTTAAGTAAATTTAACATTTTTGCGCCTCTTTATTCGCCAGAATATATTTGTTTCTCAAGATCTCGAATTGTTTGGCTGTTTGGAAAAACCATTGGCTCACTCATCGACCCATCATAGTGACCCCACACCCAACCCGGCGTTTGGTTTTCTTCGTTAAGGAAAAAGCTGGGATCCAACTCCCAATGCAAACCAAGCTTGTTAAAGCTAAAGTTCATGTTACCTGAAGATTGAATTACACCAGGTCCATTCAGACCTAATGTTTGAATTCCATTGATGGCATTATTATTTACCATAGCTGCCCCAGCAGTATTAGTTGATGTCACTGAAGGAGGTGCATTGATAGCAGTAAAAACAATGTCCGGACTTGAGAAAAATTTGATAAATTTACCAGTCTTACGCACGCTATTTTCAACATAATCCATTTCATATGAGTAAGTGGGCATTGCTGCATTCGTCAAAGCCTGCGCCGAACCTGGAATCACATAGGTAAACGTTTGATTTTTTAGATTTGGAAATTTGTAATCCTTAATGAATCGGTCCGAGGAATAATTTGTAGTAACAAGTGAATCACCCTGCATTCTCAAATAACGTACTTTATCAATCCCACCTAATAG
>Ga0115011_10001035_pt1 | contig 20538 bp, 6 predicted proteins | sample TroAtlMetagenome_2_FD_88705 | JGI IMG/M metagenome (GOLD analysis project Ga0115011, IMG submission 88705) | Marine eukaryotic phytoplankton communities from Atlantic Ocean - Tropical Atlantic ANT8 Metagenome | ecosystem: Environmental > Aquatic > Marine > Oceanic | place: Tropical Atlantic...
CCAGTCCCAAATTCCCTCAATGAAGACCCGCTCCAGCGCATCAGCTACCGCGCCTAGCGCAGCTGCCGAAAAAGCCGCTCTTCCGAGAATTGCTGCGGGTTGAGAAACCCCAGCGAGGCCTACCTCTTTAGCGACTCCCCACCCTGTATCTGGCATTATACTTATTAAGTCGTCTGTACCTCTTGTAATTTTCCCGCTTACTCCCTGAACCAAAGCGCCAATGTAGCCATGACTGCGCCTCACGTCATTCGCTTGGATGAGTTCAAGTAGCGCCTTTGCTCTAATTTGCGCAGTACCGAACGAAGAATATGAGGTGTTGTCGACCATCTCCATCCACTCCCGCTTGAGCGCCTCGCCGAACTTGCCCCTCAGGCCTTGTGTGCCCCCAAGTCTTTTTTCAAGCAATTTTAGCCATTGCGCCCTATTCAATGGCCCAATGGCTTTCTGAAGTATGACTCCTTGATCTACAAGTTCATTTGCTAGCTTATCGGGTGTTATGCCCCTCCAAAGCCTTTTCGACAGCACTGCTCTGTGACCACCTGCGAGGTAGGTAATAGGGTGTCTAACAACACCAAGAGCCGTACCCTTGAAAAACCCGGGCATTTTTTTGCCCTGGTTCTTGGTAAATTGCCAAAGGCCCCTCTTCCATCCAATGGATGTTGGGTCTTTAGCGAAGTCTGAGGCAACAGTTAGCGGGGTCTTACTTCCGGCCTTAAGGATTCTGCCTGGGCCGAACCAAAGCGCAGCAGAACCTGCAATGCCTGCGATTGCAACAGCCTCTTTATGATTTATTACCCACCTTTGGAATGCAGTCATCATATCAAGTGAGCCTTTTGCATCTTCTCCATATGCGTAGAAATCTATGCCCGCATCTTTCGCTTCGCCTCTTTGAAATCTTTGCCCCCATTCCCATCTACCGAAATGTTTTAACTGCGGGCTAAGCATTAAGCTACCTAAGAGGTGATGTGTGGTTGGGTATGCAATGGCGGACTGATTGTTTGGCACCAACTGATCAAGCTCTGCACCAAAAGACTGCAGAATGACTTCAACCCTATCACCTTGCTTGCTCCATGCAACGTCTGTAACTCTGCCGCTAATCATTACTTCTAACTGACTCGCGTCATTGCTATAGCCAACCCTGAGTTGAGCATTTATTCCGGGGCGAAGAACTACTGAACCGAAGGGCAGCTTTTTGCCTTTTCTAATGGTTTTTGACTCAACTTCAGTTTCTGTTTTATCATCTTTAAACGCGTCCGCATCTGCTGGCACACCCTTTCTGGTGCCATCTAAGGTGCCTGCAATATTCTGCATTACTATAGTCGCAGTATCACCAGGGGATTTGCGCGTTCTATGGATGCTGAACTCTTGCACACCATTGAAAGAGTAAAAATCGTCATAATCGAGCCACCTGCTCTCATTTTCATCTTCTTCTACAAAGAAAAGCTTGAAAGTAGGGAAGGCTCTCTTCATGGACATTTTCTCGGAAGTTATATCATGCGAAGACTGTTCAGCTATTCTTTCTAGCGATGGTTTTGAGAAATAATGGACTTCATGCTCCTTCTTGAAGTCTGACTCATGGTTATCGCTATCAGAAAAGTTCTTGCCAAGTGCATAACCCTCTGCAGAGCCGAACATGCTTTCGAAGTGCTCGATGTCGCGAGCATTAGCCTTGAGGCCATCAATAAAGTCCCAGTTTTGGGCATCGACGACAGAGCTTGCACCGCTACCTCCGAATACAGGATACGTGCCCCCTTTTTCTATGTTCAAATTTTTCTGCAAGTCTGCCCGGGACTTATTGGCAGATTCTTTATTTTGCCGACGAGCAATATCTACTGCCTTTGGCGAGGCGAAGGCGGGAAGTGTTTGCCCTATATTCAAAAAAGGTGACCTTAAGGGGCCTGAGAGTACTGCACCGTGTTCACCTCCTTGGTGCCATGCTGGCGTCGGGAGAAGGCCAAGTCTTGAGATGTCTGGATTAGGGACATAACTTTCCCCTCGCTTTACGTAGGGCGAAGGGTGATACATTACCTCAGCCAGAAGCTCGCCCTCCCGCCCACCACCATAAGCCTTGGGCTTCGAATCCAAAACCGTCTGGGTATCACTCGCCTCCCACTGCGAAGAAAGCCTGGACAGGTTAACTTTTTGGCCAAACTCCTCGCTTATGATAGAAATCGCGCCCTCAGTGCCCTCGCCCCCCTTCTGGGATTTGAGGACTTCCCTGAAGGTGGCGAGTCCCTCACCTTCCATTGACTTGAGGTGGTTATAAGCAGAGTGAAGGAATGGCTTCATCTGCTTTTTGACTTCCTCCCTGAAAATCCTTTTTTGATTTGGGCTAGAGCTGGAGTGCAGGTTCCAAAAGTAAAAGTCAGGGGAGGTGGCACTGATATCGGTGGCATAAAAGGGGTGGTCTGGAAGATCCATATCCTTGTAGCAGGAAGTGCCCTGCTTCTCTGTGTCTAAGTATTCCTGGACATTTACATCATGCAGCCCGTGCCTGTCTTTGAATTCAGGATCTTTCAGCAACCTATCGGCCAACCTGGTTAGCATCGATTTTACCCATTTTACCTTGGAATTCTCGTTAGCTTCCAGAGCGTAAAATGGAGCCGTCGTCCTAGACGGTTTGGCAGGAATGTTGCCGACCTCATTGTCCATGATGTAGATTCCAAGACATTGTTCGGGCAGAATAAGCTGCCCATTCTTCCCTCTAGTGCCTTTTAGGCTTGGCCATCTGCGCTCCAGAGCTTTTCGATTTTCTGCCTGGTTTGTTTCTTTCCTGGTGCCTAAGCCAAATTCTGTCCATGGGCAAGTTAGCCACCAAGAGGCTGTGATAGCCTGCAAGTAGATACCATTGAATTGTTCATTTGCCGTAAACTTAGCGATAAAGGGTACTGTGTCGCGGTAGTAATCAGGCCACCTAATGCCGAAACTAAGCACTTCGTCAAAATAGAAATCGTTTATGAAGTTGTCAGTCTCCATAAAGGCAATTTCTTGCCAACCTTCTTCATTGTAAGAGACCCTGTCAGGATCATCTGAATCAATCCCGACCCCTAGCACTTGCGAAAAGAAACTATTGATTAGCTGGTGCTGCCAATAGTCTCCAGACCAGCCCAAGGAGACAGAGTGGTGCTTTACTTGGTCTTCAATAAATGCATTATCTCCCCTTGCCTTATTTTTGTTGGCAGCAAGCGCGGGCCACTTCTTTCGCAAGTAGTCGAACCAATCATGAATTTTCTTTTTGGTGTAATCGTATTCAGAGAGAACAGCCTGGCCACTGTGAAGTGTAGAAGCCTCTTCGCTCAAATAGACAGAATAGAATTTCTCCCAGGCGTACATCAGGCTGGAGTAAAATGCAGGCTGGAAGGAGTCAGCTGGCAATCCATCTCCATCGCTGCCAAAGAAATCTACAGATAGTTCCTCAGTCGACTTTCCTCCAAACTCAAACTCCACAAGAGAGAGTCTTGCAAACCGAAGTATTTCTTGAAGAACTGCATAATAAACTACCTCACTGTTTATTGAATTGTTTCGAAGCTCGCCGCTTAAGCCAGCGATGTCAGTGTTAGCTTCGAAACCGAGGTCTTTCATTATCTCTGTTACGTCTAGAACTAACAGGCCAGAATTACCCCCGCTATTGGACTCTTCAAGTCGGTCCATCTCCGCTTCCCAAAGATACGCATCCCGATAATTTGACGGCGTTGGAAGCCGAAAGAGACTATTAGTATTCGAGGCTGAGAGAGCCTCCAACATTGTCTCCTCATGTTGAGTGAGGTTGAGGGGGGCGATGAATTTCTTTAGCTTCTCAAGCTTTAGAAGCGGCACTTTCGAAGTACTTTCAGCTGAAAGCGCCTGTGTTAGAAAAGCTTCATTAAGGTCAGGATCCTTACCAAGCTTTTGAATTCCAGGATAACCCTCCATTACAGCATCATCATATGATGGCGCGATCAGGCCAGTGTCGTCTTTTGTATCTATATAATCACTACGAAAAACCAGCAGAGTTTTGCCATCATTGAGAAGTTTCTTGAGGGGATCTGACACATCAGAAGTATCTGCAAAAGAAAGATTCTTAATACTGCCGCTGAATTCCGCCAGTTCTGTCCCCCACGCAAGCTCTTCGTACTGTTCAACAGAAGTGACTATGTTGCCGTACATGTCTGCAAGCGCCTTAAGAATCCTCCATTTCTTTAGCTTGCTACTTGTGTCTTCAAGTGCATGCTTTGTATATTTTGAAGTATACAGGGCATTGAGAACCTTCTTTCTCCTATCATAAAGCGACAGAATGCCAGTTGTCTCTTCGGGCTCTATGTATTCTGTCAAAAAAGGATTGGTAGCGCTCAACTCAATATTGACAGAGCTTACGCCTGGATGCCCAGGAACAGTTTCTGTAAGCATGTTGGTTATGCAAGTTCTCTTTTTTAAGGGAGTGTCGCCATCTATTAGGTCGCGGACAGTATACGTTCCCAGGAACCTAGTCATAAAGCAGTCCGTAGCCAAAGACCAGGAGTCTATTACTGGCCTGAAAGATCGAGCATTTCTCATTAAAGTTGCTCGCATACTTTCAAGCTTCTGGATAGGCTTACCCAAGCTTTCGCCAGTAATATTGTCAATTCCTGTCAGCTGCAGCGAGTATAATGGCTCCATGGAGCCTAGATGCTGGTGAGTTGGGAACTCATGGCCGAGTATTGGAACACTCGCAACCATGTGCCGCAGGCCACCGCTCATCCCAGTGCATACCGCACCCTCAGCTCTGGCGAAGGAATACTTTAGCTCTTCGCTGTTGACCTCGTTGAGATATCCATCTATATTCCAGTTGGTGACGGCGAGTTTAGCAAAAGCAGTTCTACTGTAAACATTCGAGATTCCAAGATCCTGCTTGTAGTATTCCCAGCCTGCCGCTTCGAGTGCTACTACCTGGTCACGAATTTGCCTTTCTTCAAGCCTCTTTAGACGACGGAGCCAGCGCTCCTTTGAGTGCTTGATCTTGAGGCCTGGGCTAGTGCAACTATTTTTTACCCCGCTTTTCGGCTTGTTTGAGAGTTCACCCCCGCTTTCACCTTTAGTTTCAAAATCAGAGACCTCCGGGTCATTTTCTTCATCTGCTCCAGTACCAGCTGAGTCTTGGTCAACAGAGGCACCTGTATAGCTAGAATGAGTTATTCCGGCACTTAAGTCTTTAAAGGTATCTCTCCACCAGTCTCGACACTTTGCTTTGTCTGCTTCTCCATTTTTTTCACCTGGGAGCCACCTATCTCGATCATCCGCCCCGGGCGAACACCAGCGAATGTATGTATTGGCGCTAGCATTGCACTTAGTATGACCTGAACTTGAGCACCTTATGTCGTAATGTAAAAAACCTCTCACTCCTGGCGAATGGGCACCTTCTATTTTTTCGCCATTTGCATTTGCATGACCTTTTCCGTATACGCCAATACCTCCTTGATAAATTTTATTCTCTTTTATCAAACGAGTGACCAACCTAGCTGTGTCCACGATATTCAGGCCATTAATCCAGAAGTCACAAGCTCTTCCAACGGGATGCTGGCTGCCCCCATAAACGGTAGTGCCACTCTGCACGTCCTTAGACACAAAACGCACAACACTGACAAGGCCCATTTGTGCAGTGTTGCCATACTGACGAATAGCTTCCTCCTGTATTACCTCAAGCTGAAGCGTTAGTCTCTGCAAATTCTCAAGCAAAGACTTCCCTTCGCGGCCCCTCTCTTTTAGCTTAAAAAGCGCTTCTGCAGACCTGTATTTTTTATTAATATTGGACTCTCTAAGGAGGTCTGATAAGCGGAAAAAACTGGGAACTGGGAGTATTGTTGGATTCGAATCGATCCAGCCATCTTCATTTATGCAGAACTTTTCTTTGTCAGAATCTACGCATAACCTAGCAGTAGCATCTGAACTTAGCGGATTCTGAACCTTAGCTTGGCGGTCGAGTATCAAGACCCTAAGCAAACGCAATGGTTCGTCCTCAGCACTATCTACTGACAAGTTTTTAACGCTAAGCCAGCCGATATGCTGCCCCTTCTTTACTTTTGCATTATTTTCTATACCACTTGCGACACTTACATCTATGTAAGTCCCCCCCTCTTGTTCAGACGTCGAGTCTGCAATCCCATGGTAATGGATTGTGTACTCTGAATGAGGGCCTGCTCTACTCGAATCTCCAGGCGAAAAATCTGGGCTTGAATGCTCCAGCTTCATTCTCAAGAACTCAAGTTTACCGCTTTTTCTTCTCTGAAAAGAGACGATGCCGCTTTCTACAGCGTAGATTGGGGTTATGTCCGCTTGGCCACCTCCGGTGAAAAGATCTTTATCCTTTGCTATCCAAATGGTTTCATCTTTAGAAAGAATGGCGTTGGAGATTGGAGGATACCATTTGCGACCTATTTCCCCAGCTGCAGTAGGCTTACCACCATTCAGGGCTCTCTCTGGGTCGATTTCAGAGAGCTGCTTGTTTGGCAAGCTTTTAGGTTTGCTTATTTTCTGGGGTTCCCCCTTTCTGGCCTTGGCGCCAAATGGGCGATCCAGATGGTGCTCTGCCCAATCATTCAGCTCTATTCTTGCTGGTACATTCAGATTCATGGCCACATACTCATCGTAGAAGAAAGTAATTGACTGAGTGCTTTCGAGCATTCGAGAAATTACATAACTTCTTATGTCTTCAGGCAAGTAACCAGTATGCAGTCCACGAACGAGACCTTTGCCACCCAACTCTCCAGCAGTAAATGTCTCCCACATACCTCTATATTTTTCAAGAAGTGCACATATATCTATCCCGAAGTTTTCGTATAGTGCCTTCTGCTGAAGGGCGTTTATGTAGCGAACATATATCCTTGACAAGGATGGGTCTGGCACTGCACTTGAGGGCATCATTCTGTTCGGTAGAGGCTGCAGGTCGAAGGAGGTGCCGACATGGCTATTGATTAGATCAGAGACAGTGAACTGACCTGGGATTCTTTTTGGTGCTACATTTGGTTGCCTTACAACAGTCGCAGAAGCCAACGCCTTATCTACACTAACGGTGGTGGCTTTCTTGTCCAGGCTGTTAGTATCTTGATTAAACTTGCCAAAAGTAGGGATCGTATACTGAACAGGTTCATTCTTTTCGTCCAGGAATGGATAAGTCTTCCACTCATCTTTAAACAAGAAGTTTGAAGTGTAAGGAAAATAGTTGAACCATCGAAGATCAAGCTCTGCAATAAAGGAGCCCGGGTTGCCCTTCATAGAGCTTATATTGATAGAGGACAATGTAAAAGCCATGTATTGGGATACTGGCCAATGCGGGACTATGGCGTCCCGCAGGTAAAGGTTTTCTATCCAGCAAAAGGGAGAGTGCTTGAATTGCACCACAAGCCTATGGAGAGTCAATAGCAGGTCCGGGGTAAACACCACCTGAATTTGAACATGGCAGATGCCGCGCCCGCTAGGAACTTTTGTAGACTGCTTCGTCCGCAAAGTTTTCCATTGCCAGAACATGTCCTCTTTGTGGACGGATATTTGAGAAGGCGGAATTCTAAGGACAATGTCATTAATCTTAAAGACATACGAATTTATGTCGGTCCCTGGTGCCAGCAGGTTGGGCTGAGGCTGATCCTCACTGCTTGTAGCCATTCTAATCTCCGAGAATTCTATCAATGTAGTTTGGGGTTATCGGAAGTCTTGTATCATTAACTCTAACAGAAGTACTAGTGCCGAAGCGACTAATTGTAGAAGTTAAAACCCCCAGTGCATCAGGGTTGGAAACTCGGCCAGTGATTCTATATGGGTTTGTTTCTCCGAAATATGCTTCCTGCCTATTTATGGGTCTGTTCACCAGGTCTATAGCTGGAGTCTGGTGTGCCATCTCAATAGGCCTATGATCTCTTTGCTGCTCAAGGGCACCTGCTGACAAAGCAGCATTTACTCTCTGATCACTAACTTCACCAGGCATAATAAGTGGCTGCGGGCGATATCCTGCGCTGCCAACTATCGTACCAAGAGCCAAGGCGCCAGCTGCCCCAAAGGCAAGAGGTCGCAATAGTTTGCTTTGGACCTGGTCCGACATCGCCCTACCATGCCTTTCTAGTTCTGCTAACAGCTGGTTCGTTTGGCCTAAAACATCTTCCTCACCCCTTATCAAGCCCCCTCTAACATCTTGTGTATTGTAGAAGATCTGCTTCCAGGCAGCATCTCTTGCAGAGCCGCGCATTGTATGCAGCTTGGACGCTCTAACTACTGTCGCAACTTTTTCGAACCCAACCTCCTTGACGGCTGCAAAACCTTTTCGCAAGAAGTCCCACACTTCTTCGAAATTGCTTTCAGCCCCTTCGCTTATGGCTCTGGCGACTGTACCCTTAAGACTGGCACTGCTATAATTTGGCAAATCGACTCTATCGACTTCCAAGCCTCTCCCATCAAGCAAAGGGGAGTCCTTGAATATTACTTGCTCAAATATTTGTCTTAGATACTCAACATCTTCCCCGCCGCTGCCTATGCCTTGATGCAGCGCCTTGTTCAAAATAGAGGAGAATTGAGCAGCCCGCTCAAGCTTTTTACCTTTGATCTGAACTTCCTGTATCGCAGTCAGTAGGGCTAATGCCCTATTCACAAGGCTCCTTCCTGCTGCTGAGTCTGTGTCAGCAGCATTCGCTAAGCCCATCCTTAATGAGTCTAGCGAGACATTTAAAGGGCCGATATCTTTTGCATAGTACTCCTTGAGCTGCTCTTCATACTTAAAATCAAGTTGGCTTAATGCCCCCGGGGTTGAAGAGGAATCTTGAAATGCCTTCAAGCCCTTCTTTACCTCTTCGGTGAAGATATGCGTTCTAGCAGCAAACTTGAGGTCAAACTCAAAAGACCTCTCAAGAGCATTCGCATCAAATACTGAGCTATGCCTAACTTCGGAAAACGGCATCACCTGATAATAGTCTCCATCATGGTCCCCGATCATTCCAGCAGCTCGCGACAAGTTAATTTCCATCACTTCACTGCTGCCGGTAAAGTGAACATTTGCGATCATGTCTGGGAACCAGACCTTCCCACCACCTTCGCCCATATAGCTTGAAATATTACTTGCCATAAGGCCAAAAATCCGCTGGATCATTTTGTTTTCATTGGCGTCAGGTGTAACTTGGCTTGCCACTCGCGCTATGTCTCCGAAGGAGCTTATGCTTTCCCCTGTAAGCGCCCTCAGCTCGCTGAGGGGGTCGTTGTCAACCGTTTCCAAAAAATCCGCAAAAGAGGCAAAAACTTTGTCACTGCTGCCTTTGTTGGCATCTGATCGGTAGATTCTGGCCTGTGCTATATGGGCAGGGCCCACCTGTGGGTCACGCTTGACTAACGTTGAGACTCCTTCTCGATACCCTATCGTTGAGCCACCTTCCATGCCCAAAAAGAAGGATCTAAATAAATTACCAGCTTCGTTTACGACAGATGATGCTGGACGAGAAGTACCGAGAGCCTCCCTCTTAGCAGCATCAGAATAGCCCCTCATCGAATCAACAAACGCCTGAGCATCTACAAAAACTGCTTGCCCCCCAGTCTTAGAGAAAACAGCCCGCATTGCTCTATTCTGCTGTGGAGTGAAGCCGACTGTATTGTCTTGACCAAGAGTCAAGCCTGCTCCCAAAGCGAGTGTGGATCCCCTTAATTTTCCGGCAAGGACACCTCTCCAAGTTTGGCCGAAAATTTCACCGATTGATTCTCGAAACTGCCCCGCTCTATCTTGCGCCTCGGCCAATTGCTTTTCAGAAGAACCTGCACCGACACTGCTAAGTATACTTAGCGCATCTGCGAAATCTTTTGTTCTATTGATAAGCGCATGCTCAATCGTCATCGTTTCACCCGGCTTTATAATCTTTGTTCCAGAAAAGGCACTTGTGGTTTCAGAACCAGGTATAAAAATTTCTGTAGCTCCAGAAAAGTGCCGAGGCAGCATTCCTTTAACCTTCTCTCCTGCTTGAGAGAAATCAAGCATGAACCCCTTCTCGTGCTGCTCCAAGAACTTGCGAGCACTTTCTTCGCTGCCACCAACACCAGCAATGAATTCTTGCACCCCTATCCTCTCCAACCCCTTTGCAGGATCATCAATAACATTCCTCATGCCCGCCATTGACTCTACAGAGTGTATCAGCCCCTTCAATGCAGTCAACTCATCTTCAACGCCAACCTTTCTTGACAAAAAAGCTGTCATGAAGTCAGCCACCTCATTCCTGCTCAATCCGAGCACATTCGTAAGGCGATGCTGCAAAAACTGATAGCTTCTGGGCTCCATGGATGACATGGTTGACCTCATAGTCGAGGCAGGCGTTCCTGACGAAAACGAAAATACACCCATTGCAAGGCCCTTCCTTGCGTGAACTAGGGCTTCATCGCTTAGCCCGGAGAGTGGACCTTCGCCGAGAATGCTGTGTGCTGCTCCAAAAACAAGTCCCTGCTGTTCTGCGGGAAGATCACGAGTTCGATTAATGGCAAATTTTATAACCTGCTCGATAAATTCTTGCTGAGCTTGCTTGCTATCCATTCTCTTATAGTTTGGGATACCCCTCTGAATCGCTTTATCTGCTTGTTTCCAGATATCTTCGTGTGAAATGTCCTTGAAGAGCGAAATTGAACTTAAGATTTGGTTTGCAAGGTAGTAGGGGGACTTCTTCATCATATCACCAGTGTTGATCATCAAATTTCCACTATCGACATTCGTGCTTTGTAGAAGATCTTTCATATCAAGACTTGTGCTGCCAGTTATTCTGGCGAATAGCTCGTCGAGGCCAGTGCTAGTTGGATCAATTGTAGTCACCTTGCCTCCGAATCCGAAAAGCTTGCCTGGTATGCCTCTACGATCAATATGCCCTGTTAGGTGGTACTGCTTTCGATCCATTCCCGTTACGGTTTGTTCTGCCAGCTTTAAGGTCATTCCAATCATATCAGAGTAATGTGGAATACTTACCACTGATTCATCCAAATGGCCCAGGATGGCTCCTGTGCTACCCTGACCCGAGTATTTCTTAAAAAAATCAGCTACATCTTGTGCACTATTTAGCGCTATGGGCCCTCTCTTCAGGTCTTCTAAAAGAGCTGTACTTGCTGTACCTAAGTTTTCAGGATCCATAACAGTCTTTGGCAGATGTGTCCTAACTACTGGCTTGCCGGTGTAATAGCCCATACCCTCACCAATGCCCAGAAGTTTGCTCGCACTATCCATGGCCATCAATACAGGTATATTGATATGTCCAGGCATTTGTTTTATCCCAACTGGGTCACCAAACATTCTGAACCTACCTCTACCAAAATTTGAGGCATTTTGATCCTCGACGAACGCCTCTGGCCTTCCAAAGACCTGCCTTGGTCTTGACGTTAATGGCATTAAGACACCGTCAAAGAAGCCTAAAGCCTTAATGAGGTCAAGTGGGTTTTGTTTACCAGCGATACCAAGCTGAGTAAATGCCCTTGGGGCATAACCAACTTCTTGATTTCTTACAATCTCAGTTTTGCCACCAGAAACAGGCAGCAGAGCACCTTCTGCTCTCGAAATTACATCAGCGTGAAAAGTTTGCTGTTGCCTACGGTTAAGCTTTTCTAGGCCGATAGCCATGCCATAAGATGCCTCTATGCCAGCTACCCACTTGAGCTGGCTAGAGATGTCAGTATTTGTTGCGACCGTCGTGGCGGCGCGGTCCAGAGCGTTTCCATACATTGCAGATAGGCTATGGAGCCTTTTTGCATCGGCTGGTGTGAGATTCGTTTTTGTCTTGAGTAACTCCTCTAGCTCCCGCATGACTGCTTCTTCGTAACCAAAAGCTACCCCGCTAGACCCTGCTCTTACATCAAGATCACTTCGAGTAATAGGGCCTTTTTCGGCGAGGTTAACAAGCCCAGGGGCATCGTAGTAGGCGTGCCTTGCTGCATAGGTGGTATTCATAGCCTGCCCAGTCCTAAAAATCTTTAGCCCGTCTACACCAGCTATATGTAGCGGAACGGTCATGGTGCTAGAGCCTGCTGGAACCCTAGCATATACAGATTTAGCACCACCAGCTTCCTCAACCTGCAAGAGTTTTAACGCGTTTATGCTCTCTTGCGGCAAAACCTTGATAAGCCTTTTGTGCATTTCAGATGCACTAGACGGGACCTTATTCAACTCAACCTGAGTTTGATTAATTAAACTGCTGGCAACGCTCTGGTCAATAGGCATAGCTGCTTGTATTTGGTTTTTGATCGACCCCATTTCCGTAAATAGCCTCTCAAAGTTTTCTGCAGATGCCCCTCCAGTGTCAAAAATGGTGTTGATTCTAGTAGCAATTTCATCTTTAAGCTGATTTAGCTGAACGTTGTCGATACTGTCGACTTCCTTTAAGGCCTCGATAAGTTGATTTCTGAATTCGCCAGGATCAGTCTGGTCGTCTAGCTGGGAGAGTAGGGCCGCAAAAACTTGCTTCCTCCCTTCCTCCGCCTGCAGCAGTGACTCAAGATTTTGATCTTCGAGAAGCTGCTGCTTTATTTGTTCAAAAACTTGCTGTCTGCTAGACTCCAGTTTCGACTTCATTTCTCTCAAATTGTCACCAACTTTTGCAGAAGAAGGAGCACTATCTTGCCCGCCAACTTTGCTGGCGATTCTGCTGACAGGTGAGTTTGAGCGAATGCTGCTATAACCTGCAGCAGCGCCAAAAGCTAAAGGCGACAACACAAATAGGTCCTTGGCAAAACCCGCGACATCATCTTCGGACGCGCTTTGGCCGAAGAGTGATTTGATTATATCGCTACTCATTCCTGCTACTCCATCCAGCTAGAAAGTTCACTCAGTATACTAGAAGTCCTGTCGTCATCATAGCTGAGTGCTGCGGTAGTTCGTGTCGCACCTGCGGGCATGGAGTTCACATAAAGTTCCGCCCCCTCAAAGGGCGTATCGCCCTTAGTCCTTAAACGCAACTGGTGGGTAAGCGCACCGCGGGTCACAGCTGGACTTTCGTAAAGAAACGCAGTCGAATCCTCTAGGTATGGTTTCCGCTTCAACATTCTCAGCTGTTTTTCGTAAAGGCCATACTCGTACAGATCTCTACCCAGGCTGGAGATATGCTTTGCTTTGATGTCATCCATTTCAACATCCTCGTGCCAACCAATCCAGTCAACAGGAGGCATCGGACCAGCGAAGCTGCTTTCAGCTTCTGCATAAGCCGCTTGGAGCCTAGCCTGGTCACCAGGCTGAAGCATAGGGCTGTCCGAATATGGAGCGATTTGTTCTCCACGATCCATTCTGCTCCACAATGCTTTGTACAGGTGTGTCTGATCTTGAGGTATCATCTCAAGTATTCTTGTCCGTTCTGAAGGCTTGGCATGAGCGAACGCATCGAAAAACTTCTTCTCAGATTCTGGAAGAGACATATAAACACTCATGGCGTCGCCCATTGGGTTTACGCCATAGCGTGTGCCTTGAGCTTGCCTTAAGTAATAAGCGCGATCAGAGTCGCTTGAGTTTGGATTATTCGCCAATTTCATCCATTTTAGAAACTCAAGCTGATCAAAATATCCTTGACTTTCATCTGCTTCTCTGCGCCACTTGGGCTTCCCATCATAACCCATCATGTGGGCAGCACTATAAAGTGATGGCCGGAACCAGTCTCTCCAGGGCTTATCCCAGAATGCATTCTGCGTTCCATAAAGTCGCTCATATTCATATTGCTCTATTATGTCTCTATCGGACATGAGCTTTTGGAGGGGTCTGAAGCCCATTGGCATCATATACTCAACTGGTGCCGCAATATTTCTTGCTACCCCCTGCGCGGCAAAGTACGCTTCTTGGGTTACGTTTGAAATAATTGGCACTTCTATCGCATTCGGATGAACTCTGTTAGATGTGCGATCTATCATCGTGCGTTCGAGGTTCTTATCGATCCGGTCCATCATCGCATCTTCTGCAGCAGAGGTTAGGCCCTGGCTTCTGCGCCGGTACAGCTCAGTCCTCAAATCTATCGTCGCCCTAGACTGAGGCGCAACATCAGCGAGTATTGAGTATTTATATATATCTGGATAGTCGTCAGAACTAACACCCTGAAGCTCAGGGTGGATGCTTTCATAACCTGCTCCCGGAAGGCGAGCCCACCCCATCTCAATCTTTCTGTAAGGATCGCCATGCTTAAACCTATTTGGCAACCAATATGGCATTGAGTTTAAGAGAGGGTTATATTCCGAAATTTCAGACCTGGGCCTTGGAAGAAGACGGCGTATCGGCTCGCTCAAGAAAAAGCCGCCACCGATGTTCATTTCCCAAAATTTTTCGATAGGGTCAGTCATTGAACCAGCTTGCGCAAAAACTGGGTGAGTAGTTCCAAAGGTTTCGGTATTCGTCGCCATTTCTTGCACCAGGTTTTTCGCAAAACCTGTCATCCCCTCTATCTCTCTAAACCTGTACTGCTCGTTTGCTGCAACGAAAGCTGGAGAAAAGGGGCTTGTCGGGATACCCATGGGGAGCCCCCCGAGTTCCATAGAAGGTCCATGCAACTCGGGGCGATGAGCCAGCTCAAGCTGCCCGTCTTCCCCGACCCTCATCCACTCTGATGTATGCATAAATCTTGGGGGCTTTATAAGTTTCCCAATAGTAGCCCCCAGTATTGACCCTATGACCGGGACATCACTGAATGCAGTTCCCGTCATGGGGTAAGGCCTGGTGTGGTAAGTTCTTCTTTCAAGCTCATAAGTGAAGTTCTTGTACAAGACCTTCATTATCGGGCTTATCTCATCTTCATCTGCCCCCCAAATGGAACGCTCTCTCGCCCTAGTCATAAGCAAGTGGTATTGATGTGGCCTCATGTATGAGGTGTCCATGCCTTCGAATGGAGTACCCCCAGACTCCCAAAATCTACCTGTTTTTATTTCCTCAAGCTTTCTCCCTGAGTAAATGTCGTCCAGCTCGCCTGGCGATTCCATAGACCCAAATATACCTTTTGTAAAAAGAGCATGCAGCGCCATTGTGCCAAAGAATAAGCTTCCGACTCGACCTATTTTCGGCTTCCTACCGATAGGCTCAAGCGATTTTTTATAATCCTCCCCAGACATAGTTGCACCAAAAAAGGAGTGGTACAATTGAGTCGCTGCAATTTGAACCTGTCTCTTGGCTTTTCCGACAAAACTTGGGTGGTCACCATATCTTCTATGTAGCTCATTAATCCTTTTTGCCAAAGAATCATTTACTGGGTTGCTTCTGTCTTGAGCAGCTTTCAAATCTGCTTGTGCCCTGAGTCTTCTTGCGTATAGCTCATCCTGAACTAGAGAAACATTGTCTATCGTCGGGGACGGTGCTGCGGTGACAGCAGCCCTCCTGTATAGCTCTTTCTTTAGTTTTTGCCTATCCCACCAATTTAGCCTGTCCAGATCATCTTTACCTAGAAATTCTTGCAGCTCTTTTTTAGAGCCAAACTTCCAAGGCGCAGGCCTCGGAAGGTGTGAAGTGCCTGCCTTGGTTTCGGGATCAAAAATCATTCGATTCTGGTCTAGAGCCATCTCGACAATTTCTTTGCCGTACATTTGCGAAAATGTGCTGGGCATAGATATGGATTTTATGCTTTTGTCAAAACCAATTCGGTCTAGTATGGGCTTTGGGAGTAAGGAACCTTTAGACTCAAGTAGCTTTTGTGGCACACCAGTATATGCAAGTGCGGTAACACCAACTGCGAGGGCAGCCCCAGTCTTCCAGTCGCTTATACCCGGCAGAAAGCCTTCCAGCGTTCTTCTATATAAAGAGGTTCCGGTAACAGAGCCAACTGTTGCCCACCCTTTATGAACTATAGTGGCGCTAGTAGCGAGTCCGGGTATAATCCCCTCGTCGAATCCGGGTAGCAGGATTTGCCCGAAGAAGCTAGCATAGCCTATGCCCTTTATGGTCTTGGGGGACAGGCCTGCCTTATTCTTTTTCAAGATGGCAGAAAGCCCGAGGGATATGCCGCCAGATACAATAACTTCTCCGGGAAGCCCAAACTGTCTGCGATAGTGATCTGCCTGATCGAGCAGCAAACCGGCAGCCCAAACCTTTGTGGCTTTCGCGCCAATGTTTATAAACATTTTGCTTGCTTCAGCAGGCTTGACTTTCATGCTGAGTGGGCCATCTGCGCCAAACAAGCCTTTAGCAAAGTCGCTGCCAACTGGCAGCTGCTCTAAAGTCGCGTCTACAAGCCTGTTCCAACGATTCATTCCAAATGACAGCGGGGAGAGCGGAAAGGCGGCTCTGCGCTTGATATCATCGAGAGTCTTCATGGGTCCTGTAGCAGATGGGATAAACGCAAACCTGGCTCTGTCGATTACTTCACCAGTTTCGTCGACTTCTGCGAGAATCCGATCTGCCTGAGCTTTGCTGCCTGAAGTAAAAAAGCCCAAGTTCTGCAGCGCACTCATATAGGCTGGGCTAGTTGCTTTCGGCTTATATTCGCCATGTGTTATGTCAAGGACATCTGCTGGTCCCCTTAGCTCAAATGCAGCAACAGCATCAGATATTTTTACTCTTTCAAACTCTTTTTCACGTACTCCTGGCAGCACCTCCTGGTAGTAAAGTGTTCCCCTGGCCCTTGAGCCCTCTTCTCTCTCAAAGATTAGCTTATAATTACCATCATCAATTTTATCCAAACCAGACTTTGCGAAGGCTTCGTCACCAACAGCAGCCCGTATCATTTTTCTGGTTGCTGCTTCGCCAGTAAATCTTTCGTCAATTACAATCTCGCCCTGAACTGCTTTTGACAAGCCAGGCGACATAAACTCGGGTAGGCGAAACGTGTTCATTATCCCGAAAGGTGTTGCAGCAGCCATGTTTCTGATTGTTTTTTGCAGGACATCAAAAGCAGTCATCTGCTTATCACCAACAACTGCTTTTTGGGAGAGTGCTACAGTTCCAGCTATTGCGCCAAGTGTAGCGCCAAGCTTAAGCATCTGGGCGACGGGGTCTTCAAATGGTGTACTACCTGCCGAACTCCATACAACGCCCCCATCCCCATATGGTTGATTGCCAGAAGGCATAGCTATCTCCTGGAGTCAAGCTTAGAGAGCTGCTTTTTTGTTAAAGCCGTCCGACTTCTCTCTTCAGAGAAGCGCTGCTCTGCTTCCTGGTTATTCCAGTAACCCATTGCGCTCTTGATCGCCCTGTTCTCTTGAGAGAAGTCGATGTTAGTACGCGAGGTTGCTTCGAGTTCCTCCTGGGTTTTGATTTCCGAGAGGTTGAGTTTTGAGTATTCGGAGTTTTGCTTGGAAAGGACATTCTCTGCAATGACAAAAGTTTTTATAAAGCTTGGGCGAGTGGAGCTTTCGATTTGGTCGATGGTGGTAGTTGGAAATGCAGTGACTATAGCAGTACGCATATACTCAAAAACTGTATTTTCTGGATTTGCCTGTCTCATGGCTTTAATATCTTGGGCTAGTGTTTCTGAGTCTGAGTCTCCAGAGAGAAACATTATCATACCACCAATAGATACCGTAGCTCCAGCGGGGATTCCTTTATCAATCAGATGCTTATCGCCGATATAGCATCTTTCGAAAACAAGTTCATTAATAATGAGGGGGGGCAATACGCCCCCATCTCTTAACGATTTATAAACTTTGTACTCCTTCAAGGAGAGCAATCTGTATGTAAAAGAAATGCTGGTACCAGGAATGGTGGTCCTGTAAAGCCCACCATTTGCCTGTATGATCTTGTCGATATTCATCGCTCAAAGCTGTGTAGTCAGTAACATCGCCTGCTGTGGTGACAAGAAATACGAATTCAAGAGTATGACCTGGTAAAGGCTATCAGCTACCCCCGCCCTAGAGTTGTAAAAGAACTCTACATTAAGTCGTGGCCACAAGACACAGTGGCTGATAACCTTTTCTTTCAATTGGTCTTCTACATCAGTAGACTGCCCACTACCCTGCATCTTGGCCATCATCTCTTGGATCTTTTTCCATTGACCACGCTTAAGGTGTGTAAAGACGTAAACGTCTCCCTCACCCAAAGCCATGACATGCACACCGTTGCTTCCGTGCTGACTCTTCCATTGCTTGACCTGAGCGTCTGACGGTGCGTTTGATGAGTTTTTAAGCAAGGTCAGAATCTGACTTCGCATATCTGACTCGGCCTCAACAGCCTGGCTTGGCTCTGGCTCTGGCTCTGACAGCACTGCTTCATCAACCTGCTGGCTGAGCTTTTCAAGCTCAGCGTCTAAATCTAAATCATTCACCTGATTCTTTCTCTTTCTCGAAGTTGTTCTAGTTTTTGCGGTAGAAGAACTGGCAGCTTTGCCTGTTCTTCGCTTTCGTTTTTGAGGCTTTGTCTTGACCTCAACTGTTTCATTAATCTCTTCGTTATATAGCTCCATGTTGCTGATGATGTCATCAGCAGAAGGTGTCGCAGCGTTTAGTGCGGACACCTGACCCTCTGTTAGCTGTTGGCCAGCTGTTAGCTGGCCCTGGCCAGCGTTGATAAGTTGGATTCTCTCGCTCATTGTTTAATTTCCTGTGTAAGAGTTCTGGCGATAAAGTTGTATTCTTCTAGGATCACATTTTCATCTATCTGAATAGCACTAGCGTGACCTATTATATACGCACTATGTATTATCGTCAAATAAGGCTTGCCCATAAAATCGATAACAATTTTAAAAGGTCCAGCAAGTGTTGGGTCCTTGAGCAAAGCCCTACCTTGAGCAAAGCCAGAATTCTCCGCAATTGGCGCAGCTGCTTGCATTTGGAGGTTTGGTTCTAATGCTGCAAATATTTCGTAGTTGATGTCGTCTGGATCAGGATTAGCCGGGTCAAGAAAGAAATCTGCATATGCGAAAGCAGCTTCTACATCTCTAGCCTTAAGCAACCTTTGCAGTTCTTCCTTTCTCTTTTCAAGGGTTTTACCTTGCTTGGTCGACATTTTTTTTTCTGGTTTAGTATTTTGAGTCGATTTGCGAAGCTGTGCTCTGTGACCGCTCTTGATTTTGTCAAATACATAATTTGGTTTCGTATAGTTAACTACAAAAGAGCCCTGTACGATTTTTTGCCCAGGGGCCACTGCATCAAAGAATCGCGAATTATAACCATATACAGGGGTCGCAGAATCGAGAACGCTATAGCTTATGCCTGCAGTTTCGGCAAGCCTCTTGCCGTTTACACGAATAGTACAGTTTGCACCTGAGAAGTATTTGTAAGAATAGTTTGGCATAATTTGGTTATTTTGTCTTGATGCTGAGATCATCATGCTCAGTACCCGCTCTCCATGGGTATTCATCTGCATCATAAAATATACTCGCCAGGACATCGCGCGTGGTGTCTAAGATATCGAAAACAACAGCAACACCAGAATCAGCAATCAGGGTGTCGGGATCTGGGTATTCATTTTCAGTCCCCTCAGCCCCCTCTCGCCACTCCTCCAAATATCTTTGTGCCTCAAAATTATAATCCTCAATCAGCTTTAATACAGGATTTAAAGCATCAGAAGTTTGATCAGGAGTTGCCAGCTCAAAAATATTGCCAGCAATGAACTGAAGACTTATCTCGCTAACCATATCATTAACAGAAGTTACAAAACCATTACTTATAAATTCAACATTTTCTAGCATAAGATTAGCAGCCGAACCTACCCCGGAAATTTTGCCTTCGTTATCTACAGGACTATATTCTGACATATAGGTTAAAAGTAAATTAAACGGAGCTAAATCAGTAGGAGTCCTTATCCAGGACTTTCCCTCTGCGGCCCAATGCCCTACACCTTGATCCCAATCTCTCATACGCTTAATACCATTCGGATTTAAGTTTTGTGGATCTAATTCCATCAACTGAACAAGCGGATGCCTTTCCACAACTGTAAAAATCATAGTTCCAGCAATGACTCTGACAGACCTAGCTAAGCCGCAAATATTTCTATGCCCAAGCTTCCTGGCAATGCCTTTTGGCTCATGAATCGATATTGATATCGTTGCCATACTATCAAGCTGAGCGTACGCACCAGCTGCGAATCGCTTTCTTAGAGCCTCTAGCTCTTGAATTGATTCTTGGGCAGACTTCAAGTCTGCTTTTATGCCCTCGACCTCTTCCGAAATAGGATTTTTTTCATTTCTTAGCCTAGTTAAGAACCTTACGGCTTTAGCTCTTTTTGGGTCAATAGTACCCGGATCATACGCTCCAAGGGGACGCTGATCTGGGGTGGCTGCATCAATCGATGCTATTCTTGCATCATATTTCTTTAATAATAGATCCAAAGACTTAAGCCGCTGTTCCTTACTGCCTATATAATTTGTGTAGTATAGCTTGGCTTTATCTATTTTCTTCGCTATGACTTCCCCTCCGGGGAAGAAAGCACTTGCTGTGCAATCTGCCCCGGAGAAAGAATATCTGAAGTCGTTGGCGTCTTGTGATGTACTCACAATTTACTCCCAGAGGAATACTAATGGTTGTGGCTCAGCGTCTGACCGGACTTGGGGTTATTCGCCTTCAGCAGCGTTGATGGGGCCATCAACGAAGCCACCATTAAACGCACCAGTGGCTCCGTCGACTTTCCAGTGACCCAGCTTCTTCCAAGGAAGAATAGTTCTGCAAACATAGGTCATCTGATTTTCAATAACGATA
>Ga0115011_10001036_pt1 | contig 20506 bp, 16 predicted proteins | sample TroAtlMetagenome_2_FD_88705 | JGI IMG/M metagenome (GOLD analysis project Ga0115011, IMG submission 88705) | Marine eukaryotic phytoplankton communities from Atlantic Ocean - Tropical Atlantic ANT8 Metagenome | ecosystem: Environmental > Aquatic > Marine > Oceanic | place: Tropical Atlantic...
CTCCCCGATTCGCAGCGGTGTTTTTCATTCTCACATTCTGCTCGCTTGGCCTGCCGTTCATGGCGGGATTCGCCGCGGAGTTTTTGATTTTTAGCGGCACGTTTGCCGTCGCACCGGGTGTAACGGTCGCGGCAACGCTTGGCCTGCTGGCAACAGCCGTCTTTTTGCTAACCATGTTGCAACGAGTTTTCACCGGACCGGTCAACGAACAATACAAGTCCATGCCGGACCTGACCCGGAACGAAATCCTGATTTTAACCCCGATCATCATCCTTGTTTTCTGGGCCGGCATCTATCCCGAAACCTGGCTAATGTTCAGCCAATTGATTCCCTGAAATGACCGCGCTGCTCACCATCATTCTCAGCTTCATCGGCGCTCTGGTGTGCGGTCTTATGCCATCGAGTGCACACCGGCGCATTCGCTGGGTGGCGTTGGCCTTCGCGGCCGCTGGACTGGGCGTGTCAGCAGTCTGTTATGTGAATTATTCCGGCGGCGAATTCGCGGACTTGCTCGAGGCTGAATGGATTCCGTCGCTCGGCATCGACTTTACTACCGGATACGACGGTATCAGCCTGCCACTGCTGCTGGTGACCGGCTTGGTGGCGGTGTGTGGTGTTTTGTTCAGTTGGACACTCGAGTCGCGTGCGAACCAGTTTTACGCCTTTTACTTTGCGCTGATCGGCGGTGTGTACGGTGTGTTCCTGTCGCTCGACCTGTTTCTGCTGTTTGTGTTTTACGAGATCGCGGTAGTCCCAAAATATTTCCTAATCGCCATCTGGGGCGGCGTACGGCGTCAGTTCGCGGCGATGAAGCTGGTACTCTATTCCTTCGGCGGCAGCGCCCTAGTGTTGCTGGGGATGATCGCGGTTTTCTTTTTAGCAAACGACGCCTCCGGCGAGTCGTTGAAGACGTTCAGCTTGCTTAAGTTGCAGAAGGGACAAGTGCCGGCAGAGGCGCAGCAATGGATTTTCCCGATGATTTTCGTCGGCTTCGCCATAATGGCCGGCATGTGGCCGTTCCACACTTGGGCACCGACCGGCCACGTGGCAGCGCCGACAGCGGTAAGCATGCTGCTCGCCGGTGTGGTGATGAAGCTCGGCGCGTACGGCTGCCTCCGCGTAGCCGTCGGGCTGCTCCCCGAAGGAGCGCAGGATTGGGCCTCTTGGGTGGCGGTAGTTGCCGTAATCAACATCGTCTATGGCGCACTGGTCGCGCTGAAGCAGGACGACTTCAAGTATGTTATCGGCTACTCGAGTGTCAGCCACATGGGCTTTGTGCTACTGGGGATCGCCACTCTAAACCTAACCGGCATGACCGGTGCGGTGCTACAGATGTTCTCGCACGGCGTGATCGGTGCCCTGCTCTTCGCGTTGGTGGGCACGGTGATTTATTCGCGCACCAAGACGCGTATGCTCAATGAACTGCACCGCCTAATCGACCGCATGCCCGGCATCGCGTGGGTGTTCATCGTAGCCGGCCTGGCGTCGATGGGGCTGCCGGGCTTCAGCGGGTTTGTATCTGAGTTGTACGTGCTGATCGGGGCGTGGGGGTCGCTCTCAGGATGGATCGTTGGTGGCGCTGGGTTGGGTATACTGCTCACGTTTGGCTACACCCTGGTGAAAATTCACGAAGCATTTTTCCGCGAACGAAAAACGTCTGCTCCAGGCGATGCGGAGATAAGTTATACGGCGATGACGATGCCGGAGAAAATAGGCGTGGCAATCCTGCTTGGCTCGGCGCTGCTCATCGGCCTGTGCCCCTGGCTGTTGACGGACAAGATTTCGCCCAGCCTGAAATTGATGCTCGAGCGATTTCCCAACTGACGAGGCGACATGGATTATCAACAGCTACTATTGGCCCTGCTCCCCGACCTTCTGGTCGTAGTGGCGTTGTTCGCCGCGTTGGGGGTGGATTACTCGCGCCTGCGCGGCAGCCGCTTGGCCAAGCGCTACCAAGTGGCCTGCCAAATATCGGCAGCCGGGCTGATCGCAGGACTGGCGGTGCTCGTGTGGCAGATCACTAGGACGATGCCCGTGATGGAGTCCACCGCTGAAGGCCAACTGTTACTGAATACCGGCACGCTAACATTGAAGGCTCTACTGTACGCCATGGGGCTGGGTGTGTTGCCCTTGGCCAAGCGCGATCAGATCACGCCGCAGGTGAGCGAGTATTTTGCGCTCCTGCTGTTGGCAACGCTGGGGATGGGGTTCGTGGTGACCAGCCGCAATCTGCTCGGCGCATTTGTCGCGCTGGAACTGGTCAGCCTGAGCCTTTACGCGATGACGGTGTTGAACCAGGCCAGCCGCGCCTCAGCCGAGGCGGCGTTGAAATACCTGACGTTTGGCGCGGTGTCATCCGGCTTTCTGCTGTTCGGCCTGAGCTACCTTTACGGTGCTACTGGGCAACTCGACCTCACCCAAATGCAAGACCTGCAACACTCTCCAATACTGGTGCTAGCCTACCTGCTGATATTCGTCGGACTGGGGTTCAAACTGGCTCTGGCACCGTTCCACCTTTGGGCACCGGATGTTTACCAAAACGCGCCGACACCGGTGGCAGGCTGGATCGGCAGTGGTTCCAAAATCGCCGCAGCAGCACTGTTGATCGCCCTGTTGCAACCGGTGTCCGACGCATCGAAACTCAAAGAAGCCCTGATCCCCGCACTCGCCGCGCTCGCTGTACTCAGCATGGTGGTGGGCAACCTTGGCGCACTGCGCCAAACCAACCTCAAGCGCCTACTGGCCTACAGTGCCATCGCCAATGCTGGCTATTTGCTGGTGGGCGTGGTGGCATTCAGCGCGGCGGGAAACATCTCAGTCATTTTTTATATTCTGGTCTATTCGCTGGCCAGCCTCGGCGCATTCGGGGTGGTTGCTGTGCTGACCGACAAGCTGGGACGCGACGCGGAAATAAGCGACTTCAACGGCTGCTGGACAAAGACGCCCGGCTTGTCGGTAGCGTTCCTGGTGTTCGTGCTGTCGATGGCCGGCATCCCGCCGCTGGCCGGTTTTCTCGGCAAATTTTATCTTTTCTACACTGCGATCGAGGCGGCACCGGAAGCCACAAATTGGCTCGACGGCTTTTACTGGCTCGTCGCCTTCGCCCTCATCATGAGTGTGGTGTCGCTCTACTATTATCTGCGTGTGCTGAAAGCCTTCCTCGTCACCCCCAGCGATGAAGGGAAAGCCGCATCGATTGTACCGATAAAAATTGGGTGGGCGGCGGGATTGACACTATCCCTGCTGGCAATCGCTGTCTTTGCGCTTGGCCTCTGGCCCGAACCGCTCCTAGAACTATTAAAAGATTTTTCCCCGCCTGACCAAGTGATTAATTAACCTTGGGTAACTTATCTAACCGACAGCGAGTGCGCTACCTTGCGTAACGCCCGGGGAGGGAAGCAGGCTGGTACCGGTAAGATATTGGTCGATGGCTCGGGCGGCACCGCGGCCTTCGTTGATAGCCCAGACGACAAGGGATTGGCCACGCCGACAATCGCCAGCGACAAAAACGCCCTCAAGGTTGGTGGTGAATTCCCCGTGCTCACCGATAAAGGTTTGCCAATTGCCACGAGGGTTTTGGATCTCGAGCCCGAGCATTTCCCCAACGACCAACTCAGGACCAACAAAGCCGGTGGCGAGTAGGACAAGGTCCGCCGGCCATTCCTTTTCTGAGCCTTCCACTTCACTGAACGGCGCGCCGCCCTTGACCGGCTTGGCCCAATCGACCTCAACGGTTTTCACTGCAGTGATGTGACCGCTGCCGTCACCGAGAAATTCCTTGGCGAGAACGTGATATGCGCGAGGATCATTGCCGTGCTTTGCCTTGTTTTCGGCGTGCGAGTAATCGAGGCGGTAAACGCGCGGCCACTGTGGCCATGGATTGTTCGCGGCACGCTCGGCGGGTGGTTGGTCGAGCAATTCAAAATTCACCACACTCTTGCAACCGTGCCGCAGCGAAGTGCCAATGCAATCCGCACCGGTATCGCCGCCGCCGATAACGATCACGTTCTTGTCCTTAGCAGACGTGTACGTTTCGTCCTCGAGATTGGAATCGAGCAAGCTCTTCGTGTTACGTGTAAGGAAATTCATGGCAAACTGAATACCTCCTAGATCGCGCCCTGGGTTACGGCCGGTGGGATCGAAGGGTTTGGTCGCGCCGGTGGCCATCAGCAGCGCATCGTTTTCCTTCAGCAAATCGTTGGGGTCAATGAACCGCATTTCGCAGCCGCGTTCCTCCATGATTTGCGTCATGTGACCAGAGTCGAAGTCTTCCTTTTTGCCAACGTGCGCACATGTGACAAATTGCACACCGGCTTTTCTCATCAAATTGACACGGCGATCCACGACACCTTTATCGAGTTTCATGTTCGGGATGCCATACATCAGCAATCCACCGATACGATCGGCGCGCTCGTACACGGTGACCGTATGCCCAACTTTGTTGAGTTGATCTGCCGCGGCCAAGCCGGCAGGGCCGGAGCCAACAATGGCGATCTTTTTGCCTGTACGTTCCGAGGGAGGCTCAGCACTCACCCAGCCTTCCTCGAATGCACGATCGATGATCGTGTTCTCTATATTCTTAATCGTTACCGGCGGATTAGTGATTCCAAGTACGCACGCGCCTTCGCATGGCGCCGGGCATACGCGGCCGGTGAACTCTGGAAAATTGTTTGTCTTGTGTAGTCTATCAATCGCCTCACGCCACCGGTTTTGGTAGACCAGATGGTTCCATTCGGGAATCAAGTTGTCGATCGGGCAGCCGGTGCCGGATTGGCAAAAGGGCACGCCGCAATCCATACAGCGCGCACCCTGAGTTTGCAGATGCTCCTCGGCGGGATTCGTATTGATCTCGTCATAGTCGTTCACGCGCTCTAGCGGATCGCGATACGGGACCGCCTCGCGCTCGAACTCCATAAATCCTGTTGGTTTACCCATTGAAAATATTCGATTAATTAAGCGACAATTCCTGTTCACGCTTTTTGCGCTCCGCCAGCACGCGTTTGTAGTCCGTCGGCATCACTTTAACAAATTGACCAAGCGCCGTGCTCCAGTTTTCAAGCAACTTAACGGCAACAGTGGAATCGGTGCGTTCAGCATGTTCCCCGATGAGGCTTTGCAGCTCGGCGATGTCCTCAGCGTCCTCCACCGATTCGATTTCCACCATTTCCATATTGCAATTGGGCGCGAAGGCGTTGTCCGGATCCCAAATGTAAGCCACGCCGCCGGACATACCGGCAGCGAAGTTTCGGCCGGTGGGGCCTAGAATGACGGCGCGTCCCCCGGTCATGTATTCGCAACCGTGATCACCCACGCCTTCGATGACCGCTACCGCGCCGCTGTTGCGCACACAAAATCGTTCAGCCGCCCGCCCGCGAAAAAAAGCCTTGCCGCCCGTCGCGCCGTATAGGCAGACATTTCCGACGAGAATATTTTCCTCCGGCGCGAAGGTTGAAACCTTGGGAGGATAAATGGTGAGCTGACCGCCGGAGAGTCCTTTACCAACATAATCGTTGGCGTCGCCTTCAAGCTCGATGCTTACGCCTTTGGCAAGAAACGCACCGAGACTTTGGCCAGCGGAACCGGTGAATTTAATTTTCACCGTATCGTCGGGCAGCAATTCCGCGCCGTGCGCCTTGGCGATTTCGTTGCTTAGAATCGTGCCGACCGTGCGGTTGGTGTTGATGATCGGTAAATCGATCTCAACCGGCTCCCCGGACTCAAGCGCTCCCTTGGCCAAGCGGAGCAACTCGTTGTCCAACGCAAATTCCAAGCCGTGATCTTGCGTTTGCGTGCAGTAAGTGCCGACGTCCGCATGCGGCTTTTCTATAGGCGTTAGAATGGAACTGAGATCCATGCCGTCAGCTTTCCAATGGTCGATAGCTTTTTGCATTTCGAGTACGTCCACGCGTCCAACCATTTCGTCAATCGAGCGGAAGCCAAGCATGGCCATAATTTGGCGCGCTTCCTCAGCGACCATAAACAAATAATTGACGACGTGCTCCGGATCACCTGCAAATTTTTTGCGCAACTCCGGATCCTGCGTGGCGATGCCGACGGGGCAGGTGTTGAGGTGACACTTGCGCATCATAATACAGCCCATCGTGATGAGCGGTGCGGTGGAGAAACCCATCTCTTCGGCACCGAGCAACGCGGCAATGACCACGTCGCGACCGGTCTTGAGCCCGCCGTCGGTTTGGAGCACCACGCGGCTACGAAGATCATTGAGAACCAGCGTTTGATGCGTCTCGGCGATGCCCAATTCCCACGGCAAGCCGGCGTGTTTAATACTCGTCAGCGGGGATGCACCAGTACCCCCGGTTTCGCCGGAAATCAAAATGTGATCCGCGTGAGCTTTGGCCACGCCGGAGGCGACCGTGCCCACGCCCACTTCGGACACGAGCTTTACGCTCACGCGCGCGGCGCGGTTGGCGTTTTTTAGATCGTGAATGAGCTGCGCCAAATCTTCGATGGAATAAATATCGTGATGGGGCGGCGGGCTGATGAGCCCCACGCCAGGCGTGCTGTGGCGGATGCGCGCGATGTTGTCATCGACTTTGCGCCCGGGCAGTTCGCCGCCTTCGCCGGGCTTTGCGCCTTGGGAAATTTTGATCTGCAACTCGTCGGCGTTGGTGAGATACCAAATGGTGACGCCGAAACGGCCAGAGGCAATCTGCTTAATTGCCGAACGTTTGGAGTCGCCGTTGGGCAGCGGATTGAAGCGCTCGGAATCTTCGCCCCCTTCGCCGGTGTTGCTCTTGCCTCCGAGGCGATTCATCGCTATGGCCAAGCCCTCGTGGGCCTCGGCGGAGATGGAGCCAAAACTCATCGCACCGGTGCAAAAACGCTTCACGATTTCGCTGGCGGGTTGGACGTCGTCAATGGAAATTGGGCCGCCGTTGAAGCCTTCTTTGAATTCCATCAACCCGCGCAGCGCGCAGCGCGCTTTGGTATCGCCGTTGATGTGATTAGAAAATTGCTGGTATGAATCGAAATTATTCGTGCGCGCGGCGGTTTGCAGTGAAGCAATGGATTCCGGATTCCACATATGCTTTTCGCCCTCGGCGCGCCAGTGGAATTCGCCGGGGTTGGGCAAGCTCTCCGTCTCATCCTCAGCGCGCTCAGGGAAACCAAGTGCGTGGCGGCGCAGCATTTCCTCGGCAAGCTCATCGAGGTTCACGCCTTGAACACGGCTGGCGGTACCGATGAAGCACCGATCGATGACGTCGTCCCGCAAACCGATGGCCTCGAAAATCTGCGCACCTTTATAAGAGTGCAACGTTGAGATGCCCATTTTAGCCATCACTTTGAGCATCCCCTTGGCCACTCCTTTGCGGTAGGCAGCGACGATGGATTCGTCATCGGCAAATTTTTCGGCATTGGTCAGCCCTTCATGGCGCGCTTGCCACAGCGACTCGAAGGCGAGATACGGATTGATCGCATCCGCGCCGTAGCCGACGAGCAAACAATGATGATGCACCTCGCGCGCTTCGCCGGTTTCGAGCACAAGCCCGATCTGCGTGCGTAACGCGTTTTTGACCAAGTGATGATGCACCGCGCCGGTGGCCATCAGCGTGCTGAGCGGAATGCGGTCAGCAGAGATGGCGCGATCGGAAAGAATGGCGAGGCTGAAACCATCAGCGATGGCGGCTTCGGCTTCGGCGCAAATGCGCTCGAGCGCTTTGGCGACGCCGGCGGGGCCATCGATTTTGGGAAATGTGATGTCGATTTCCTTGGAGCGCCAACCGCGATAATCCATTCCCTTGAGTGCGTGCAACTCTTCGTTGGTAAGAATGGGATGCGGCAGGCGCAGGCGTTGGCATTGTGCCTCGGTGGTGTCGACCAGATTTTTTTCGGGACCGATATAGCACTCAAGCGACATAATGACTTCCTCGCGAATGGAATCGATGGCGGGGTTGGTCACTTGCGCGAAGAGCTGGCGGAAGTAATCGTAAATCATCCGCGGTTGATCACTGAGACAGGCGAGCGAGGCGTCGTTGCCCATCGAGCCGACAGGATCACGCAGCTCATGGATGAGCGGCAGCAGCATAAACTGCATCGTCTCGGTGGTGAAGCCGAAGGCTTGCATCCGCTGGCGGAGGGTATCCGCGGCCAACCCGTGCGCGTCGCCGGCGGCGGCGAGGTCGTCCAACTCGATGCGTTGGTTGCGCAGCCATTCGCCGTACGGGCGGCGCGTGGAAAAATCGGCTTTGATTTCCTCGTCGGGAACCATCGTGCCTTTCTCGAAATCAACGAGGAACATCCGGCCCGGCTGCAGTCGGCCTTTGGCCTTTACATTGGCGGGATCAATGGGGATCACGCCAACTTCGCTGGCCATAATCACGCGGTCATCGTGCGTGAGATAATAGCGACTCGGGCGCAGGCCGTTGCGCTCGAGCACGGCGCCGATGTATTTTCCGTCGGTGAACGCGATGGATGCGGGGCCGTCCCACGGCTCCATCAAACAGGAATTGTACTCGTAAAAATCGCGCTTGGCTTGTGGCATTTGGCGGTGCTTTTGCCACGCCTCGGGAACCATCAGCAGCACGGATTCCTGCAACGACCGACCGCTCATCAGCAGAAACTCCAGCGCGTTGTCGAAGTTGCCGGAATCGGAACATTCCGGCTCCATGATGGGATAAAGCTTTTGGAGGTCATCGCTGAACAGCTCGCTTTGCAACGTGCCTTCGCGCGCACGCATGGCGTTGATGTTGCCGCGCAGCGTGTTGATCTCACCGTTGTGGCTCATAAACCGGAACGGTTGCGCGCGGTCCCAACTCGGAAAGGTGTTAGTGGAAAACCGCGAGTGCACCATCGCGAGGTGCGTTTGAAAATCGGGCCGGGCGAGGTCGGTAAAATATTTCATCACCTGCTCGGTGTTGAGCATGCCCTTGTAAATCATCACCTTGCTCGACAGGCTGCAAATGTAAAACAGCAACCGCTCGGCGAGGCCCTCATCGAACCGCAGTTGATGGCTGGCGCGTTTGCGGATGACATAAAGCTGACGCTCAAAATCGTCCCCCTCCAGCCCGTCCGCCGCGCCGATGAACAGCTGCAGAATGTACGGCTCCGCCGCGCGCGCCGCTGGGCCGACATTGGCCGCCTCCGTCTCCGATGGCACCTCGCGCCAGCCGATACACTTTTGCCCCTGCTCGGCGATAATCGCTTCCACAGCAGCGATGCACTTTTGGCGTTCGCTCTCGATTTTCGGCAGAAACACCAGCCCGGCCCCGAAGCGCCCTTTTGCCGGCAACTCCACGCCCAAATCCTCCTTGGCCGCGTTGCGCAGAAAAGTCTCAGGCAAACCAACAAGAATACCCGCGCCATCGCCGGTATTGGGCTCGCACCCGCAGCCGCCACGATGCTCCATATTGCCCAGCATCTCGAGGGCATCGAGTACATTTTGGTGACTCGGCACGCCCTTCACATTGGCCACAAACCCCACGCCACAGCTATCCTTCTCATTGGCGGGATCGTAAAGGCCCTGCTTTGGAGGAAACCCAATTGGTTTGACTCGATCACTCATTCTATTCAAAAACTAAAAAACATCGAAACGGCCTAAAAACCGTCACCTTTTTCAAACTCATTGGCCACCCAAGCGATCAGCACTTGGATCGACCTCTGTGTAAAGGGGCCAAGCAGCATCTCACAGTCAAAAAGCTTGGGCAATATTTAAACACCTAATGATCTTCATTAGTTTTGCTAATATAAAAGGGTGTTTTATCAATCTTTCACTCTCCGTTTTAACCAGAGAAATCAGTGCCCGCGATCAGATTTCCCTCACGCTTGGCTAATCGTTCGAGTTGGGTTGCCGCACTGGCCATCGCTTCCAACTCGGTCGCCAATTCTGGCACGATCGCGGCCAAGCGCCAATACAGCTGCTTCCCCGGATAGACCTCCGCTTTGCCAAGCGCCAACTGACCGGCCAAGCCGATGCACGGTTTGCCGAGACGCCGGCAAAGTGCGGCGACCTGGCCTGTCCCCTTACCCATCAGCGTCTGTTCGTCGATGGCCCCCTCCGCCGTCACCACGTAATCTGTCTCGCCAATTTTCGTTACCAAATCGGTCGCCTCGGCGAACACCTCGAAACCCGACTCGATAGTCGCCCCGGCAAACGCCATCAACCCGAAACCCAGCCCCCCCGCCGCCCCAGCACCGGGCGTCACAGAGAAATCACTGCCAAGCGTCTCGGCGGCAACCTTGGCCAAGCGGCCTAAGCAATCGTCCGCCTTTGCGAAATCCTCCGGGCGCATGCCCTTCTGCGGCCCGTAAACACGCGTGGCCCCATTTACACCGTGCAGGGGATTTTGAACATCACTTGCCACCGTCACGATTGGCCAAGCGCGGCTCACCGGCGACTCAATCGCAGCCAAGCCGTCGAGCCCGGGCCACTGCTCAATCGCGTTGCCCCACTCGTCGCGGAACACCCAGCCGAGTGCCCGCGCCATTCCGAAACCGCCGTCATTCGTCGCGCTGCCGCCGATCCCCGTGAGGCAACGCGCCGCCCCCGCTTGGCCGGCAGCAAGCAGCAACCCTGCCACTCCCCGTGTATCCAAGTCGAACGGATGAAACTGGCCTTTCGGCAACAGAGCCAAGCCGTTCGATTGCGCCGTCTCCACCACCGCTTGGTCGGCCCCGGAATCGAGCCACCAGGTTGTCGGCCTTGCTTTGCCTGTCGCATCGACACCATTGACAATCTGCTCCTCCAAGCCAAGTGCGCCCGCCATCACCTGCCCAAAACCGTCCCCGCCGTCACTCATTGGCAGCAGCGCCAGCGAGTCGCCCGGGCACGCCGCCGCCCAGCCACGGGCAATCGCCTCGGCTGCTTCCAGCGCCGAGAGCGACCCCTTGAATTTGTCCGGAACAATGAGAATTCGGCGTGACATGGCGCTGAAAAAGGTTGCCCCTGAATTCATTTATGGCAATCTGTTTTCCCATTTTAGGAAATCGTAATGGAAAAACCGAAAATAATTGCCTACATGAAGCCATCCTGTGGCTGGAGCAACGGGGTCCGCGCAGTGATGCAGAAATACGAGTTGCCGTTCGAGGATCGCGACATCATCAACGACCCCGCCCAACGGCAGGAGATGATCCAGAAAACTGGACAAATGCTGCAACCGTGCGTTCAGGTCAATGGCAACATGCTGGCCGACGTCAGCGGCGAAGAGGTCGAAGCCTATCTGCTGGCTAACGACTTAGTGGGCAGCACCGATCGCGAAGCCGGCGCGCCAACCAACCAGCCGTGCGAGAATGAAATGAGCGAAAGCGAAATCAACTTCCGCTAAACCAAGTCGGACAAAATAATTTAAGGGCGGCCCTCAGCCGCCCTTTTTTGTGCCTTGGCTTGATCGTACTTGATGAACGCCGCGACGAGGCCGGAGCCGATGAGGAAAGCGATGAGTGACCACATCGTGTTGGCGTCGGTGGGCGGGACGATCCAGCCGAGGTCCACTCGCACGAAGCCGACGTTGGCATCACCGAGCGTCTCGAATTTCCGGAACGGCCAAAGGGCCGCGAGCGACCCCGCCATCAAGCCGGCCAGCCAAGCCACCGTCGGGTCGTGCCAACGCAACAACACCCACTTGAGTAGTCGCGTGAAGAGCAGCAACCCGGCGGCGCATCCAGCCATGAACACCAGCACCACGAGTGCATCCCGATCGTTCACCGCCTGAAGCACCTCAAAATATGCGCCCATCAAAATCATAATGAACGACCCGCTCACACCCGGCAGCACCATCGCCGAGATCGCCACCGCGCCGCACAAAAAATAAAACACAATCCGCTTCGCATTCGCTTGGCCAACCGGCGATTGCGCGTGGCCGGGTTCCGGCGTGGCAGCCTGCTCGGCTTGGGCTCTTTTCATTTCGATCTTTCGCTTAGCATCGGTGAGTTGCTGCGTCGAATCCGCCGAGAAAGTCAACGCCAGCACCAAGCCCAATCCGACCACGGCGCTCAATCCCTCCACGGCACCGAAGCGACGTATCATTTTTAAAGGCATCCAGATCGACACCAAAATGAGCCCGCTGAAAAACCCGTAAGTCGGGTCGTGCCACTGATCAAGCAGCCACACCATCACCCGCGAAAACACGACCACCGCCACCCCGCCGCCGGCGGCAATCCAACACAGAAACGCGCCGTCGATTCTCTGCCACTCCACGCGAAACCGCTCCCTGGCGCCATCCCGAAAACCCGCGACCCCCAGTACAGCGGCGAGTATGCCCGGGCCGACGTTGCCAATGGCAGCGATGAGGCGCTCGTAGATGCCAAGCGCAAGCGCCAAGCTCCCGCCGCTCACACCGGGGATGATATTAGCCACACCGATCAGGAATCCGTGAAGCATCGTTTTGAAGGCAATTGCCATCGCTCGCGCAATTCCACCCCAGCCAAGCTCAAATGACCAAACAAAAACGGCAGCCAGTTTTACTGACTGCCGCTCGTCAAATGGGTTTGTTGCTTATTGCAGCTTGGCCAAGGTCTCTTTGACCGCGTCGAAGTCCGGCAGATCCTTCGGGGTCGGCGTCTGCTCGCTGTATTGCACCACACCGTCCTTGTCGATGACAAACGCCGCGCGTGCAGCAACCGCGCCGAAGCCCATCAAGTCATCGAGTAACACGCCGTAATCGGCGGAAACAGATTTGTTCAAGTCGCTCGCCAGCGAGATGCCGATGTTCTCCTTCTGCGCCCAAGCTTCTTGCGCGAACGGGCTGTCCACGCTGATGCCGATGACGTCGGCGTTCAGGTCGGTGTACGCGCCGAGTCCGGCGGTGATATCGCAAAACTCGCCGGTGCAAACGCCAGTAAACGCTAGCGGAACGAATAGCAACACAGTGTTCTTGCTGCCAAAGTTGCTACTAAGGGTGACGTCGGTGACATCGCCGCTACTCTTGGATTTCAGAGTGAAATCCGGTGCCTTGGTTCCTACTTCAATTGCCATGTTTTTTTTTGTAAATGGCTCAATAGCCGCACTTCTTTTACAGAATGCTTGCTCAAAGTCAATAGCTCATGCCCAAGCGGCTTGTTTGAGAGTAGACGGGGCGCTAGATTAGCTGCGTTCTTCGATCCTGGGAGGGTGGAGGGTCGCCTCCGGCTTGCCGGGGGAGGAAAGTCCGAACTCCGCAGGGCACGATGCCGCGTAACCCGTTCTTTAAGAGTGGGATATACGCGGGAGACGGCGCTTCAAGGTGTCGCCGACGGCCAGTGCAACAGAAAATAAACCGCCCGGTTCGCTGGGTAAGGGTGAAAAGGTGGGGTAAGAGCCCACCGCCCCGAGAGTAATCGAGGGGGCACGGTAAACCCCATTGGGAGCAAGACCAAATAGGGAGTCCGGGATTGCCCGTCCCATTGAGGCTCCGGGTTGGGTCGCATAAGATAAATGGCCCTCTCCGCAACCGGTTCGTCCGGCTCGCGCAGACAGAATTCGGCTTACAGCCCGACCGGGATCGAAGACACTTTTCTTAGTCGAAAAAGGGATCTCGCGGATTACCGCGGGTGTTCTGGATCAAGTTTAAGCGTTTGACACGGCGGGGGTGCTTACATAGAATTTCCTGCCTTTTGAATTATCTGAACGATGCCTGAAGAAACCACCACTCCCTCAGCTGGCGGCTCGCAAGAGTCCAAGAAACAAACGGTGCGCATCAGCCTGCCGCCGAAGCCGGCTGCCTCGCCGACTATCAAGATCTCCGTGCCTCCTGCCGGTGCCGCCAAGGCAGCCTCCACTATCAAGATTCCTGTTCCACCCAAGACGGCGGATCGGGTTGTTGGGATTCCCAAGCCGCCATCCGCTACGAGCAGGGAGACTCCTGTGGAGCAGAAGAAAGAAGTGCCCGTAGCAGCTGCCGTGGAAGAGGAGGTCGTTGCCACGTCCAAGCGTAAAAAGGCCCGCGTCAAAAAGGCGGCTCCCGCCGACAACCCGTTCGACATCGCCGTGGCAGCCCTCACGGCAGGGGGAGCAATTGGTTTGGCGGCTTATTTATGGATGCTCGGCCAAGTCTAACCTTTAGAATACTCATCACTCTTCTGTTATGGCCTCCGACAAAGTCGTTACATTAACTGCGGACAACTTCGACACTGAAGTGATTCAGTGCGCCTCTCCCGTTCTGGTTGATTTCTGGGCCGAATGGTGCGGCCCGTGCAAAATGATCGGCCCGATGATTGATCAACTCGCCGACGAGAACGACGGCAAGGCGACGATCGGCAAGGTCAACATCGACGAGCATCAACAGTTGGCTGTGCAGTACAACGTGCAGTCCATCCCCACCCTGCTCATCTTTAAGGATGGCCAAGTCGTGGAGCAGGCCGTCGGCGCCCGCAGCAAGGCTGACTTGCAGGGTATGCTCGACAGCCACGCCTAATCACGCTCTGCTGCCCGGGAGGATATGGCCTCCCTGATTGAAACCCCCAACAGCTTCCGACGGCGCTCCGAGTTTTATCATCAACTCAGTGTGTTGCTGCAGGCGGGTGTTGGCTTGACACAGTCTCTGGAGCAAATCGCCCCTCCGAGCCAGCGTGATGGCCTACATATTCGTGAATCCATCGACCGGCTCAACGCCGGCGAGACATTCTCCGAGACGCTCATCGGCCGCGAAAACTGGCTGCCCGCTTTTGACAGAATGATGATCGAGGCCGGCGAGACCGGTGGACGGCTCGACGACACCTTACGCATTCTCTCCGACCATTACCACCAACGTTCGGCGCTCATCCGTGACGTGCTGATGAAACTGGCCTACCCGTTGTTCATCATCCACTTCATCATCCTGATGCCCGGAATCATCTTGTACGGTAGCAGCCTACTTGGCCGCGGTAGCGCCAGTCTGCTCAGCGCATTTTCCCCGTCGCTGCTCACGCTGGGTGCGCTGTATACCGTTGTATTTTTTGTACTCTATCTTGGCCAAGCCAATCGCGGGTATGCGATCCGCTACGGGATCGAGCGCATTTGGCATCGCACACCGATGTTTGGTCGTGCTGTAAAGGAGCTTAAACTCTCACGGCTGTCGTTCGCGCTGTACGCTCTGCTCAACGCCGGGGTCAACGTCCGCGAGGCATGGGAGAGTGCCGCCAGCGCGTCCGGCTCTCCCTGGCTGGCGACAAGTGTCCACACTTGGCTACCGGAACTTGATAGCGGCTCTTTGCCCTCGGAGGCTCTTCAACGGCGGAAGGATTTCCCCAGAACTTTCCGAGACCTCTACGCCACAGGCGAGGTCTCCGGCCAACTCGACGACTCGCTGCAGCACCTAGCCAAGCTCTACCACGACGAGGGCACGCGCCGCCTCAAGACCGCGGCCGGGATAGCAACGGGGCTGGTTTACGGGCTGGTTGTCATCACGGTGGCCATCATCGTAATCAGAGCCTGGCTCAATTACTTTAATATGATCAACACCATCTGACGCCTCACGTTTGGCCAAGCGGAAAATCGTGTCATCTGCTTGCCCAAGCGGCTATGCTCCCGGCCATGGATGCACTGCTCAAGTTGCTTCGGGAAAACGCCGCCCTGTCCGCCGGGGATCTGGCCGGCATGCTGAAACTGTCCGAGGACGATGTTCGTGACAAGATACGCCAAGCCCAAGCCGACGGAGACATCCTCGGATACCAAGCGATCCTCAGCGACGAGTCCAACGGAGCCGGCGTTCAGGCGGTAATCGAGGTCAAGCTTACGCCGGAACGCGGCGGCGGATTTAACCGCCTAGCCGATCGTATCTCCAAATACAACGAGGTCAAATCCTGCTACCTCATGTCGGGCAGCTACGACGTGCTGGTGATCATCGACGGCAACAGCCTGCACGAAGTCGCCTCGTTTGTGGCGGAGAAACTCGCGACCATTGAGGGCGTCACCTCCACAGCCACACATTTCCTGCTCAAGCGCTACAAAGAAAACGGCGTGATGATCGGCGGCGCGGAGGATGTCGAGCGACTGGCCGTCAGCCCGTGAGACCAAGCGCCCCACGGACGAATCATCGAAAAACAGATGCCATCATCGGCTGAGCCGATACACAACGGTTGTTGTGAATTGTAAACGGTAAACCTACGCCTTACCGAGCAGATGTTTGTCCATCCGGTCGTGGACGTCTTTCATCCGGTCGCGGTTGCCGCCACCGACCTCCGCCGTAGACCAGCCGGTGAAACCGATCTCCGCAAGCGCACGGCGCACGTCCGACCAGTCAACGTCACCGTCGCCGATCTTGCAGAAACCGTTCGACTTGCCCCAATCCTTCACGTCGAGCTTGACGATCCGTTTGCCAAGCGTGCGAATCCACTCGGCCGGCTTGCCGAAGCGCTGGTGGTTGCCGATGTCGAAGTAGCTCCCCAACCACGGGCTGTCGATCTCGTCGAGGTACTTAGCCAACAATTCGGCGGTTTGGTTGTTGTCGCCTTTCGGGTCGTACAGGAAACCGTTCCAGACATTCTCGATCAAAACATGGATGCCCAGTTTTGCTGCCAACGGCAGCGCCCAGTGAATCTGCTCGATCGAGCGATCCCAAACCTGCTGGTGATTCTCGTTCTCCGCATTGCGAACCGCGCCCGGCACAAGCAACACCGCCGAACCACCGACCAAGTGGGCATCGCGGATGGCTGTCCTGAGGCCGTTGAGTCCCTCACGGCGCGTCTTTGCCTCCGGAGAAGAGAGCCGTGTGCCCCAGTGGATCGAATCGACAACGCCGTGAATTGGGAGGCCGGTTTCGCGACTGGCGGTCAGGGCTTCCTTTTTGTCCACGCCGCCCGGGCTGTTGAGTTCCACCCCGTCGTAGCCAATCTCCTTAAGCAATTTGAACTTTTCGGCGATGGAGATTTTCTCATTGAACATGCCGAACTTGATCGACTTGAGAATGCGGGACTTGAGGCGCGGCTTGTCGTCGGCCGCCTCGCCAAGCGCCGGCAGCGTGGCGGCGGCCAAGGCCAAGCCGCCGGCTTTCCCGAAGTCACGGCGATTGATGGTCGGATCGCTCATCGCTTTAAACAAAAGGCGTGATGCCAGGCTTGGCCAAGGGCGGCGGCGTGTGCTTGCCTGTCTTCCAGTTCATGTCTTTCGGGTAGCGATCCTCCTTCGCGCTGAGTATCTGCTCGTAGGTGATCTCCTTGCCAGTGTAGGCGGCAGTTCGGCCCATGATCGCCATCATCGTGCTGAGCGCCATGCGGTCACCGTTGTTGATCGGCTTGCCGGCGCGGATCGACTCGAACAACTCGTTGTGCTCGACCTGGTACATGTTCTCGCGCTTGCCGTCGTAGCTCCAGCGGCCCTTTGCGTTCTCAGTGAAGATGCTGCGCGCGATTTCTCCGCGACCCTTGGTGCCAAGCAGGTAATCGCTGTTTTCATTGTGACACCGGCGCTGCTGGCGCTGGGCCATAAAGGCGCGGACTCCCTCCGGGTACGAGTAGTTCACCTCGATATGATCAAAAATATTGCCGCTGTTGTTGGGGATGCCTCTACCACCGACGGCCGTGCAACTGACAGGGGGCTTGTCCCTCATTACCCACGCGATTTTGTCCACGCTATGCACCGCCTGCTCGACCAGTCCGTCGCCGCCGAGCCATGCGAAGTTGTACCAATTGCGCACCTGCCACTCGATGTCGCTCCACTCAGGCTTGCGTTCGGAATCTGGGCGCATCGGCTTGACCGGGCCGGTCAGGTAAGTGGCATAAACCGACTGGATATCACCTATTTCGCCGCCAAGAATACGCTCGTAAAAGGCGCGTCGCTCGTAGTCGTAACGCCAGCAAAAACCAGCGACGATGGCCAGATTTTTCTGCTTCGATATCTTCACCGACTCCATGATTGAGCGTACGCCCGGCGCGTCAGTGGCCATCGGTTTCTCGATGAAACAATGCTTGCCCGCCTCGACCACGGCGCGGAAGTGCACCGGACGAAACCCCGGCGGCGTCGCGAGCACTACCAGATCCACCCCGCTGTCGATCAGCTTTTGGTACGCATCCAGCCCGACGAACTGATGCGGCACGTCCACTTTTTTCTCATGCCGTTTCTTGAGGCCGTTCACGGCGCGATCGACCGCGTCCGGGAACACGTCAGCCACGGCGGTCAACTTGACGTTGTCATCAGCCGAGAGGGCCTGATTGGCTGCCCCGGTGCCGCGCCCACCGCAACCGACCAGCCCTACTCGGATGGTATCGCTGTTCTGGCCGTAAGCGGTACCACGTGAAATCAGGCTCAGCGTGGCGGCGCTGGCAACAGCTGCGGTCGAGGAGGTCTTGAGAAAATCCCTGCGGGACGTCTCGCCGTCAGAAGTCGTTTTGTTATTCATGATAATCCACTGAAAAAGAGGAGGCTACGCAACCCAAAAGTCGAGTGCAAGCCAAGCGCTTGGCCAAGTGGGAGACAGTCCCAGGGCAAACTAAAACTCAAACTGGTGTCATCCGCGTTTTCTTCAAAAATAGTGGCCAAGCCTACTTGATTTTTGAAAAATCGGTTCCGGCGAGAAAGTCGTTCACAATTTTCTTCACTAGGCGGCCGTCCTTGGTGGATTCCTTGTACGCCTTTTGCCAGTCGGGATCGGCGGAGAACGCCTTGAACGCCTGGTCCCTCGCCTCGCGACTGGGGAAAGCCAAAATGTAAACGAGCTTGTTCTCCTTGTTGTCTGCAGGCACCCAGTAGCCGACGTTAGTCATTCCATGCTTCTCAAACAAAGCCACCGTGTGGTCGCGAAATCGAGCCAGCAGCGCGTCGAGCTTGCCTTCGTTGGCGTAGTAGGTGCGAATCTCGAAAACGCGGTTTTTCTCCTCGGCCTGTGCAAAATCCATACCCGCAAACGGGCTCAAGAAAAACGCAGCCGCCAACAACACAAGACAATGAACTTTTTTTAACATGATTTGAATGGTGCGCACACATGGCAACACCCCCCGCCCCAACTGTCAAAGGCTATTTGCGCGATCGCCGCTTTGCCTTGGATCGCAGGTCCCACGCCTCGACCCATTTTTCACTAGTGAACTTCATGCCGAAGTCGTTGAGGAGGCGGCGGCTCATATCCCCCAAGTGGCCCGCACCGTAAAAAATCCCGATCCGCTTTTTACCCTTAGCCAACTGCTCGCGCAGCACCTCCAGCGCAATGAGATTGCGCTCGGTGATAATGGTCGAACCCTTCTCGCCGCCCAGCGTGTCGAGGATGTCCGTCGTGGCGAATTGCTGCGCCATCACACGCTTCAGCGCCAATTCCCGGTCACTGGAAAAAAACGCAAACAAGAGTGCAAAATCGCTCGCACCGCCCTGCTTGTTCGCCCGTTGCTGTGCCAATCCTTCCATGAACAACTGCATGAACATCGTAAAAAACGACTCGCCGCGCTCCTTCATTTTCTGAGAGAACTCCTCTGGCGACATGTCGGCGTGCACCATGTTGGGCGCGCCGTAGTCGATCCCGTCAAGTTGGAACGAAAGTCCGAGCATGTCCTTCGCGCCATGTTGCATGCCTCCGATCACGCTCATGCCCGCCTCAAAACCTTTCTTCTCCGTGCCTGATCCCAAGTCGATTCCCCCAGTGCTTCTCGGCTCCGGATTATCCCTGTCCTTCCATCGCTTGGGCGAGCCACCGGCTTCATCCTTCTCTGCTACCATCTCGTACAGAAGTGCGTCGTACTTTTTGAAACCTTTATCGAGTTTTTGGAAGTAAGCCTTGTCTCCGATATGGATGGCGCCGATCAAGTCAACCGTCACGCCAGTCTTTGCCAGTTTCTCATCAGTCGGCACAAACCGGATGATCGACGTGTCTAGCGACTGCGGGATGCGTGGCCGCTCTGAGTTCATCGTCATGCGTATGAATTTCTCAGGCAGCTCTGATGCCGGCTTGGCCGGCTCCGCAGCCCAGCCTGCGGCCCAGCCCATCGCCACCAAACCAGCCAGCCAACCTGTCCATTGCAACCTCATTTGCCGACAGGCTACCTTGCTTCATCGCAAATTACCGCCCAAAAACACCGCGCCGCCGATATAACCAGTACCGTGCAGGAGTTAACCACACCCGACTGAGAGGTCTGGGATTGGGTAAACAAATCCTACCCGCTGAGGCCAGTGAACAGTGGTGCCGTCGGGCAGGCTAACTGGATGATACTCAAGCGCATTTGGACAAGTGGAACTTTGGTCACACTTTTTTGTTTTCTGAACCAAAAACCCATAAATCATTAGGAAACCGGGGCGATTAAAGCAAATAAGGTCTACTCAACCACTCTGACCCGATAATAAATCTGAGGGAACACCTGATCCCTCTCGTCCTCAAACTGGATCAGGGTGCCTGTCCCGTTGTAGGTCTTGATCACACCCCACTCCTCCAGATCATCCGCCGCTTCCACCACATAGTTAAGGCCACTTTGACTCTCAAACCCGAATCCAAACGGCTCCCGCACATACCCCACGATGCGGATCGTGCTACCGCTGCCTGACGCCACACCCTCCAGCATCACCAACGCTTCCGCACTTCCGTACGTCTCCCTCATCTTCAGTGTCATTCTCTTGGTCACACCGTACTCCCTGTCACTTCCTGCATCCCATATCCGGAAAGACACCTTCTCAGTTTCC
>Ga0115011_10001037_pt1 | contig 20506 bp, 13 predicted proteins | sample TroAtlMetagenome_2_FD_88705 | JGI IMG/M metagenome (GOLD analysis project Ga0115011, IMG submission 88705) | Marine eukaryotic phytoplankton communities from Atlantic Ocean - Tropical Atlantic ANT8 Metagenome | ecosystem: Environmental > Aquatic > Marine > Oceanic | place: Tropical Atlantic...
AAACACAAAACAAAACAAAAACAAAAACAAAAACAGCCAATCCCGAGAGGAGCGAGGAATGAAACCAACGAGCGATAGAAGTGAGCGCAGCGTATCTCCATAAGAGGAGACCAGAGCGCGGAAAAAAGAGAGCGAATATAAAGAAAGCACCTTCGCCCCGCGCGCGACCGAATAGAATATAATCACTCGCCGTTGGTCTTCTTTGGCGTGGTGCCTAAAACATTTTTGAATAAAAGGAAGATGAAAAACGTTGCGGGTGAGGATATGCGAGGACGCAAATCGTCGAACAACGTTTTGCGCGATGATAATGCGGTGATATTGAAGAATGCTGATGATATTCGCTCATCCATAATGAATGACGAATCAATCGATGGTTCGGGGGGTGATTTTATATCTCTCACTCAAGCGATGGAGAAGAGCGAAAAAGTCTCTTACGGTTTCGCAGCGAGTTCAAAAAATGTTACGTCACAATCTGAAAGATCTCAGCCAATATGCTCGTCTCCTCAGAAGAAAAATGCAACTTCTGCGCTGGATCGGTTGCTTTGCACAAACAGCAGACGAAGAGAGGGTAATAATAATAGTAGATTAAATATGGAAACGAAGAGTTTGGTTTCAGACGAGGTTGTTGTCGAGCAGGAGCAGCAGCGGCGTAAAGTTGGAGCCCTTGGTGATCTTAACGAGTACAATAGAAACATAGAAAGTATTGAGCCGCCCCTGGAGCTTGTTAAAGTACCTTCTACAACTTTAGCGCGAGAGTTTGGACCAGATTCGAAAGAAAAAAAGAAGAAGAAAGAGGAGGAAAAGAAAGTTGGACTGCGCGTATCGTTTCCAGCGCCTTCGCTAAGTTGGGGGAATGCAGAGGAACAGATTTTTGCTCACGATAACATAAGAACAACAAAGAAAGAGCGGCGGTCGATTGCTAATAACGAGAAGAAAAGAAAAGCAACCTCCAACGGAGCACCATCGTTTACGGTCGAGGAAGATCACACTTCCAAGAAGTCTCCATCAAAGGAGTTCATGGTAGAATGGGATGATGACGAAGATGATGAAATTATAGAAAACCATCATATATATTTGAACACTGACTCCGCCGTCGCTGTTGAAAAAGCAACACTTGAAAATCATGCGACAAACGCGTCTCGAGTAGCGAGTGCATTGAAAATAGATCCATCAGATATGAACGTTCAAGAAAAGATGATGAAAAAGCTTGAGAGAATTGATGCGCAAGGCTCACGTATAGCTGCACAAAGAATCATTCGCATACAGAAAGATGACAGCATTTTAATTTTGCATGTCGTTTCATGTCGTAAATCTAGCAATTCGGAACAACCAAAGATTATAACTTTGAAAGATCATTGGGTAGATATTCAAGTCCAAGTGAATGACCTAATTCGTATCCATTCAATAAGCAAAGGAAACGAGATTTCCGGAGACTGCGAAATCACCGCTACCAATGGTCTTATCTTAATTCTTCATCCTGAGCTTTTACTGTCCGCAACCATGCTTGGAGGATCTTTTCAATGTTTGAGAAAAGCTTTTATAAACACTGTCGTCGGTGATGGTCCTGGCGGAGATGCATCTGAAGCTGCTACATTTGGAACTCTCCTGCACGAACTTGCCGAAAAATCGTTATTAAATTCAGGCTCAAGTATTATGTCAAATAATCTCACAGGAATGAACGAAAAGCGTATGGAAGATTTTATCGTTGGATTGGCCCGCAAAAGTGCTCTAGATTTATACGCCATCAACAAAACAGTTGACAACTTTATCGAGCATGCCAGAAATGTCATCTCAGGTGTCGAAAAATGGTCAAAAAAATTGACAGCATTATCCCGCAAGGCCAGGATAATGGCAAGGGATCTTAGTTCGAAGATGAGTATTGCAAATGGAAACGAAGAGCAATTAGCAAATATGAGAGAAGAAAACAACCGTCGATTTAATCAGCCCTGTGGAGGCGTGCATGTAGAAGTCCTCAAGAATGGAACGAGTAATTCAAACGTTTTAGAAGTTTCAGAAATCGTGGATATTGAAGAAATAATTTGGGCTCCAAGATTGGGATTGAAGGGGCAAATAGACGCGATTGCTGAAGCAAGAATAAGGAATGGTAAGCAATCGACCGACATTAAAGTTGTTCCAGTTGAGCTTAAGACCGGTAAATGGAAGGACGTTGTTGAACATGGAGCTCAAGTTTTATTATACACATTGATGATTGGTGAGAGATATTTTCAAACTCCAGGCGCTTCTCCGTTCGGTGTATTGCACTACACGAACGATGATCAAAATGAAGAAGGTAAAACAACGGTAATTGAACGGACGAACTTGGAAATTGCATTTCTCATGCATCAGCGTAACCGTTTAGCTGCGGCGTTGCAGCCGCGAGATGACGAGGCTTTCCCCGATCAAAGCGGGATTCTGTATTCAGCTGAGAATATGATGGAGAGAGCGGAAAGCCCACAGGTCCGTAGTAAGTTAGCTTCTGGAATTCTGCCGAACATGTCGCCAAGTAGTTGGTGTGAACGTTGCTTTCAACGCGATAGTTGCTTTACATTGCACAAATCTCTAGAATTTGGGAATGAGCGAACTTCTGGATTACAAATCTTTTCTGCAAGCACGGATCATATTACAAAATCTCATTCAGAGTGGTTGAATAAATGGATTCGACTTGTTGACCTTGAATCGAGCGCTTCGCAAGGCAAAAGAGCGACGCCATGGATGGATGTTGAAGTAGTTTGTTCCAGAAAAGATGGGATTGCAAAAAACGGATTAAAATTGATTCATCACAATATACAAAAAAAAATATCGTTGACCCCAGAAGATGGTACGCCAAGACGAGATTCTTTCACCGGGGTATCACCGGGAAATATTGTAAATGAAGATGAATGGTTTCACGAGTTTATAGTCACGGATAGGTCCAATGAGCAGTGCTCCCTATCTAAGTTTAGTCCTGGAGATAGAGTCGTTCTTTCTCGCAACGATGGCTTAATGGTTACTGGTCGTGCCACGATCGAAAAGGTCGAGATTAACCATAACATACTGTCTCTTGTAACGTCCCGACCTCTTCGAGTGCAAAGTGACGACCATATATCGATACAGGCATCATTACCAGGTAGTGCGAACTCGGTGGAATTATGGCGTATCGATCGTGATGGCGCTGGTCATGCCATGGCGGCCCGGTCTCGTGCAAATTTAATTGCAACTCTTGCTAAGGATGTCTCGCAGAATCAAAATCAAAAGATAATGCACATTCCATCCGAAACCCGAAGAAGAATAATAGATTTCGAGGAACCAGTCTACGAAAAATTTGCTTCTATAAAGTTACCAGGAAGGTATATGAACGATTTTGCGGAATTCAAACGAGATTACCTAAACATTGTCGCCGATTTGAACGAGGAACAGCGACGTGCGGTTGAAAAGGTTGTCACTTGTTCAGATTATGCTTTGGTTCTTGGCTTACCTGGCGCAGGAAAGTCGGAAACTTTGGTCTGCTGTATTCTTGTCCTTGCGTTATTGGAAAAGCGCGTTTTAATCACTTCTCATACGCACAACGCAGTTGACAACATTTTAAAGCGTTTACCCTCGAAAGGATGCGAAGATTTTATTAGAATTGGAGACGATGAATTCAAAGTTCTCAGAGAAGTTCGAAGATATCGTCTTGGAGGTCAGCTTTGGGATTCTAGCTCGTTTGATGCGATAAACTATGCTTCCAAGAAAGCTCGAATCGTTGGTGCTACATGTTATGCTTTGAACCATCCATTCTTTGCTCGAAAGGAGTTTGACATTGTTTTAGTCGACGAAGCTGGTCAGTTGACATTACCAGCTATATTAGGTCCTTTATTATTATCCAAGACGTTCGCTTTAGTAGGTGATCACCATCAACTGCCTCCATTGATCACTTCTGAAATTGCAAGACGCAGCGGTATGGAATATTCATTATTTGCCCAACTGTGCAATAAGCATCCGAGCGTAGTCTGTTCTTTAACATCTCAATACAGGATGAACGAACCATTAACAAAGCTGCCAAACGCACTGACTTATGATGGTAAGTTAAAACCAGCGAATGATGTCGTTGCAGATAAAATGCTGATGGTCGAAGAAGACTTCGATGCCGAGGCTAGGAAAACCAAGTGGTTGATGAATGCAACGTGCGAACAGCCAAATAAAGCGGTCATTTTTCTTGATACAAGCGCAGAAGAAATAGTGCAAGATCAGACGAGAGAGAGTTCCGATGAGCGACCGGTAAACAAGGGGGAACAGCGTCTCGTTCTTGAAATTGTTCGAAGTTTGATTCGCAGAAAAGTTGAAGCACCAAAAATAGCAGTCTTGTCACCTTTCAATGCGCAAGTTGATGAAATTTCGGAACTCCTAAAGACTGACGAAAAAATACGCGATGTAGAGTCCTTAACTATCGATAAAGCACAAGGAAGAGACTTTGACGCGGTCGTAATATCATTCGTGAAAAGTAATCCTCGAAGAGATACGACAGAGCTACTAGAAGATAAAAGACGCTTGAATGTTGCGATAACTCGAGCGAAGTCAAAGTTGATTTTGATTGGGAACATGCAAACCTTGAGAGGTAGCAATGCTATGAGTAAGATGTTGGATGTCGTCGCATCTGAGAAGATGATCGAGCCCGTGGACAACTCATTCGTAAAACTCTTTCTATAAAGAAAATACATACTACTTTTCTCCCTGCCTGATTTCCTGAATTTCTTGTGCAAGGATTGATTTTGTTCTTTCACTGAGTCCTTCTATTTCTTTTCGAAACATTTCTTCATTTTCATCCACTTCCGATGCTCCGCTATCGTTTCGATCTTGTTTTTCTCTCAAAGGGCGCAGTCTCATTTTGGTTTTGGATTTGTATTTTTTCTCCTTCAAAGTCCGCGCTTTCAAACGCCGTTTATTTTCCTTCTTCTCTGCATTTGCTCGTCGTCTGAACAGTATAATCGAACTAATGAATTTCAAAATGTCTCCTCGCCCTTCTTTACTCACGCTCGAAGTCTTGATGATGCTTGGTAATCTATGCCACGTTTCTTCTAGTCTATTTTGTAAGGCTTCTATGTTTTCCTCCACAGAAGGAGCATTCGGCCCTTTCTTTCGATCACACTTTGTGAACACAATTGTGAACGGTATGTTGTTCCCTATCAAATAGTTTGCGTAGTCTAAGTCTTTATCTTGCGTTTCTACGGAGGCATCGATTAACAACAACACTCCGCAGAGAGTTTGACGTGTTTTGAAATAGTTTTTCACGAAAGTATCCCAGGATAAAATTTCCTCCTCAGTTGCTTTTGCAAAGCCATACCCAGGAAGGTCGACGATGTACCATTTCGCGTCAATGAGATAGTGATTAATGGACTGTGTTGTGCCAGGATTCGCCGATACGATAGCATTACTCGTACCTTCCGTGAGCATATTTAGTAAAGAAGACTTCCCGACGTTGGAACGACCAATCAAAGCTATTTCAGGTAGCCCATTTTCTGGTGGACAGTCTCTCTCGTTTTCAACAGAACTTGTCAGTCGCACTTTTTGTAACTTTTTGTCGCTCACGATGGAGACGTCTGGGAGAGGCAAAGTCTGCGCTTCCGCTCCGGTCCGCAACACCGGGCGATTTTGTTTATTCGAGAAGAGCTCTTCTTCGACGTAATACACCGTGCCTGATTCGCTGTCCCATTTTGACTTGCCTCTCGCTGCGGCTACTAAAAATTTCTTCGCTGCGGTTGGTGTTTTTGTCCACTTTCGTCGCTTTTTGCTTTTTCCCTCCTCGAGAAGGAGAATTGAATTTTTCGTTTTAACAAAAATCGTCCTTGATGCACGCGACGACGATAGCGACATCAAAGACCAGGAACTGGAAGGAGTCATGGCAGCGATGATGGTAATTGTGATGGTGATTTGGCGATGTAGTGATGTTCTGGCGGCGAGAAACGAAAAATCTAAAAGCTCATTTTTTTAGCTCCACTTTCCTCTTTTCCAAAGAGAGAGAGAGAGAGAGACTTCTTTCTTCGTTTGCTGGGCACCCGGATGCCGGATGATAAAAGGAAAAAACTGCGTGTACGCGTGCAAAGAGAGAGTTTTCACAAAAAAAACGGAACAAAAATTACACTGACGAAAGGATGAAACCTTCTCCTTCTTATGCTGGCCCGATTGTCACTTCATTGGCGACTGTGTTTGCCGCGAGTGGCGCGTGCTTGTACGCCGTAAACGTACAAAAAATCTTTGGAGGTATGCCCTGAGAGAAAGAGAGAGCGAGAGAAAAATCTTTTGTCTTGATTTCGTGTGGGTTTTTACCCTTCTCAAGATCTGTTTCATTTTCATCATTTCTATTTCTTTTGGTGCTCTCTTTTGCTCACGATGTCTTTCTTCTTCATTCGTTTTTATTTACATGAACAACAACGACCAAATCACAGGCTCGACTCCGTCGACGATTACGAACACAGAATGGCTCGCCGCGACGGAAGCTTCGTTTCAAAATGGGGTGGAACGAGAAGGAGCACCTGGGAAACCAATAGCAGTCAATCCGATGAGCAGAAATGTCTCTCCTTGAACAACCAAACGAATAAACGCAGGAGAAAGAGAGAAAGAAAGAGGGGCAAAATTAGAGAGTAAACATATATAACATAACCCAACACTTTTTGTATAATAAGATCAAACTATAAGTCTAGTGGGTATAAACTGCAGCAGCGGTGTCTTGTTTTTTATCCTCTAATGAATTGTCTCGAGTCTCCCGAACTCTTCTTACCGTACGGATTACTCGCGCTAAAACCGTGACCAGTCCCTTTTTGCCTCCTATAATCACTACCAGGCGCACCATTTGATACTTTACCTCTACCTTTACTCGCTTTTGATTCTAAATTCAGCTGCACTTTGGGAGGGCGACTGAATCCAAAAGATAAGCCCACAGCAGCCAAATTGAGAGCGTGAACGTTATACACATCTTTCAGAGTGTGCGAGTTGTACGCTAAAATGTATGCTCTGTATGCATCTCTCGCAGATGTGTGCAAGTAATAGTTTTTCTCGACCAATTTTTCAAGTTGAGATTGCACATTAGCTATTTTCTTCTGTGGAAATTCATATTCATTCAGAGGTACTTTTGCATTCTTGAGATATTTCAAGAAACCAAGTTCCTCTGGAATGAGAAATAACAGAGCGCGCCCTCTTCCGTCGGTTCCTCGAGCAGTTCGCCCAACTCTATGAATGTACTCTTTCGGATCGTCCGGCGGATCGTATTGTATTATCCAATCAACATCTGGAATATCTAATCCTCTCGCCGCAACATCCGTGCACAACAAAATGCCTCTATCAGCTTTACAAAACTCAAAAAATGTAGTTGTTCTCCTCTGCTGCTTCTGTTTACCGTGTATATCAGAAACCGGTATGTCTATGTAGTTCAATAACTCCGCGTGATATTTGACTGAATTACATGACGAAAAGAAAACCATCACCTTTTTCTTCAAATTTTTCTTTAAAAATGTAAATAAGAGCAAAAAGCGCTTCTCAGACGGAACGACACAATAACCTTGCTCAACTCCGGAAGCAGTAGAGACGGCCCTTGAATCATCAACTCCAATGTATAAAGGCGTTTTCAAACTTAAACGCGCTAAATCTTCGACTTTCGTGGTTTGGGTAGCGGAAAATAACATCGATTGACGGTCTTTTGGAAGCATTTTCACAATCGTACGCATCTCCTCTTCGAAACCAATATCGAGCATGCGGTCTGCTTCATCCATGACAAATACTTTCAACGAATTGTATTGAAAACCACGAGTATTCTGCATGTGATCGAGTAATCTGCCTGGCGTGGCAACGAGAAGGTTTACCCCTTTAATTAATTTTTCACCCTCCGCTCGTCGATTGGCTCCACCCATCAACAATCCATGGGTTTGAGAATGTTTTTGCATGAGTTGTTGCGCAACGCTATAGATTTGCATGGCCAGTTCGCGAGTGGGCGAGAGAACCATCACTCCGCATCCATTTCTGGGCATAAACTTAGCGTGGTATAGAAGCTCGCAACACGGAATCAGGAATGCTAAGGTTTTCCCAGAACCAGTTCTAGCCGCACCGAGCACGTCTCGTCCCGCTAACAAAGGAGGAATACACCTCGCCTGCACCTCTGTCATCTTCTCGTGACCCAATTCTTTGATGCCCTGCATCGTTGGGTTGGACAAGTCCAAACTCGCAAACGTCGCGGAGGAGAGGATACCATCGACTTGCACGACGACGTGGTTTTTGTCTCCAGGTTTCGGCAGCGAATTTGTATTATCTCTTTTACCATCTTTAGCACCTTCGCGTCCTTTTTCTTCTTCTTCTTCTTCTTCTTCTTCTTCTTGTCTTTCGCCGCCGCCGTCCTTTTTCCTACTTTTCTTTTTCTTCATTTCTTTGTCTTCTTCTTCTTCTTCTTCTCCTCCTCGTTCCACTTCTTCTCTTTCCATCTCGCGCCGTTTCTTCTTGTCTTTCTTCTCCCCTTTCATCATCTTTGTCTTCTTCTTTGACCGTCGCTCTTCCTTCTCCCGAGACTCGGAGCGGAGAGACATGTGTACCTCTTTAACAAAATGCGTGGAATATTTGTTGTGAGTTTCTCACATGAAAGAGAAAAAAAGGGAGCGAAAAAAAATGAAGGTGAAGCTTTACTTTTTGTATCGCGTCGCTTTTTTTTGTCGGGCGCTTGGTTCATACATACACGCTCACATACACTAATAGGATGCAGTAGTGGAGAGAAAAAGAGCTTAGAGGTGCGCTTCATTTCCATTTTTACTCTCTGTCTCTTTCGAGAGTGCTTTTCACGGTTAGCCTCCACCCGGCTTTTTTTTCCCGGCGGCTTGACTTTTACGAAGCATTCGAGAAACAAGAACAACGAAGCCGATTCAAAAAAGGCGAAGCCGTCGTGTGATAAACAGCGAGCATGAACACAAAGACAGTGATGATTTTATGTTATTTCTGACACCTCTTGTTTGAGCGTCGTGTGGCCACTTCGCGCTGAGCTCACTTTTATTTCTGAGTCTTAGTGAAAAACAATTGTTCTGCTGTTTATTGAAGAGCTGGCGTTTCGTTCGTTCGTTCGTTCGTTTTCGCGCCCAAAAAGCCGGCGGAGGTGAAGAGCGGCGAGCGGTGTAAAAACCACCCAGGCCGTCAAACTTGGGTCGTCGTATCATACAGGATCCCCCGTGACTTGCGGACGCGTACAATAAACGGTTGGGGAGGCAAATGTCTGCTTGGAATATCCTTCCAGTGATTTTCGAGCCTGATGTTCTCTCTACATTTTTATCAAGCGAATATTAATGACGGCAACGAAGATGAATATAACAACTGGAAGCTTGTGACGACAACATCACAATATACATTCATGCGTGTCAAATGAGGCCGGAGTAATTACCGGACCATTGATATCAGTTTAGAATCCGAAGCTTCTTGTTCGTTGTGCCATTCTCGTTTTTTATGGAGACGCTTTCTAATTAATCATCTTCCCTATTTCCCCGGTTTCATGGGGTCAGTAGTGCCGAAGGGAGCGTATATCGACGATTCTATTTCGAGACAGCTTTTGAGTCTTTCGCTCTGTTTTGTACAGTCGAGTGAAAAAAATTAGTGCTGTCTATATTTTCTTTGGTTTTGGAGTCCTCAGAAGGACTGTTTGTTTCGCGAGCGGAAGACGCAAACTGGATTATTTGAGACCCATTTAGATAATTCTGCGTCTTTACTCGCTATAAAAATGGTCACCTATTCCATCTGTTGAGCATTTTAGTGCAAAAGCAGCCACATTGGTGAAACAAATTTATATTTTGTGCGCAAAAAAATGCTGCACTCGAAGATTCGCTCACACAAGCTTGAACAAATCTCTTTTCTTTCGTTTTTCCACACAACACAAATACAGGTTTCGAGTGCTTTCGAGAAATCGAAAGAGAGAGAGAGAGTGTGTGTGTGTGTGTGTAATGAGAACGTTCTCTTCTCATAAGGTATTTTGAGCTCGTGAAATATTAAGTAAAAGTACACGAGCGCTCCCTTCTTTCTTTTTTTTACTTCTACTTTCCTTTTGGGTGCTCAAATCGGGGATTACACAAAAATTCTCCTTATTTTGAAAAATCGAATCGAGTCTTCAGAATCACTTCCTTCAAATGAGAGAGTCACTATCTCAAAATCCATTGAGCTCTCAAACGAACAGAACAGACGACAACGAGACTGACTCAAAACGGTTTATCGGTAAAGCCAGCGCTGATCCAACTCTTACTAAACGGGAAAGATATAATGAAATAGTATATGAAAACGATGTGGTGAGGAAAAAGAAAAGAGTAGAGAAAGACGAAAGAGAAAGAAAAAGACGTGAGTTTGAAGAGACAAAGTTTGAGCGTGGCCTACAAAATGAAGTCTTCGAGCACATTGATAAAGAGAATAGAAAAAGCGCTTCGGAGGCGAAACTTGTTTGCTGGTCGTTTGAAAATTTTCACCTGAAAAGAAAGTTTTGCGCAGCTAGCTACGAGAAGTTCTGGGAGTATTATGAGATTTTGGAGAAAGACGAGCGACATCATTACGAAATCATTCGGGAAAACGAACCATGTCATCTCTATTTCGACCTCGAGTTCAATATTCATGCTAATCCAGGCATTGACGGGGTAAAATCTACGGATGCTTTACTCGATTTGATAAAAGAAGAGCTGTACGAAAAGCATAACATCGCAATTGAACTGAATAAACATGTAGTCGAACTAGAAAGTATAGGCACCGACAACGCCAACAAAAAATTTTCTCGGCACGTTATCATACGACTTCCAGGAGCTGCGTTCAAATCGAATATTCACGTTGGAAAGTTTGTCAAAGATTTCTGGAATTCGGTCTGCGAAAAACGCACGAGTGATGACAGATGTGAGAAACTTTTCATTCGGAAAGAACCGAATGACATTGAAGGTCAGGATTCAATCATTGATTTAGGCGTGTACACTCGAAACAGAGCTTTTCGTTTATTTTTATCGAGCAAAGCAAAGAAGAAAGAAGTACTGCAGTGCACCAAGAGATTTTGGACGCATTCAAAAGAATGCGAAATCTTTTATCGTTCGTTGGTTACAAAAGTAGACAAAGATCAGCAGAATAAATTGATTGAATACCAAGACGTGACAGTTTCTCTTTCACAAAAGAGCAATAATTGTGCAAACATGTTCTCTGGATTTGGATATCGGAGAGATTCCCTTTCTTCAAATCCTGCTAAACACAGAGTACCTCCGTGTACCGAACTCGTGGACTTCGTACTCCAAGATTTCGATAGCTGGAGTGGTGCGAAGATGAATAAAGCTACTGTGCGCTCGTGGGCTGCTTTTCCAGATCATGATACATTGGTCTTAAATTTAGTTGGAAATCGCTATTGCGAAAATATAAATCGTCAGCACAAATCTAATAACGTTATGTTGATTGTGGATTTTCAGCGCGGCAAGTATCATCAGAAATGCCACGACCCAGATTGCAAAGGAATGGATTCTAGGTTACGCGATCTTCCTGTAGATATGCTGCAAAGAGCAATCAAAAACGGTCGCGCACTTCCATTTGAGCGTGAGGAACCGAAATGTGAAAGCGATGATGAGGAATTTTGGCAGAATGCTGCCTCAGCAGCGGAAGGGTTATGGTAGCAATGACAAAAGCTTATTGGAATTTTTTTTGTACCTACCGGTACCATGGTATTTACTTCTTTACTAGAAACTTTTAGATTTAGAATCCAGGAGGCATTCCAGGTCCAGGAACACTATCATTTGCATCTTCTTTATTTTCTGTGATCATGCATTCTGTTGTTAACATCAGAGACGAAACGCCCGAAGCGTCAATGAGCGACGTTCGAACAACTTTCAATGGATCGATTACACCTGCCTTGACCATGTCGCAAAATTCATCAGTTGCTGCGTTGTAACCCTTACCTTTATCTTCAAATCCCAACACTTTTTCCACAATGACTGAGCCTTCAACACCCGCATTATTCGCAATAGTTCGCATGGGCATTTTTAAAGCTGAACGAACAATTTGTACGCCAATTTTTTGATCGAAGTTCGTCATAGAGTCTTCCAGCGCACCAAGAGCTTTCGTGGCGTGAAGCAATGCAGTACCACCACCTGGTACAATACCTTCTTCAACTGCAGCTTTCGTTGCGTTGAGTGCGTCTACTACGCGATCTTTCTTTTCACCCACTTCAACTTCGGAAGAACCTCCTATTTTTAACACGGCTACTCCTCCCGAAAGTTTTGCGAGCCTTTCAGTCATTTTTTCCCTGTCATAGTCAGACTGAGATTCCGCAATCAAATCACGTAACTGTTCGCATCGTTCCTCGATTGATGACTTCTCACCAGCACCGTCTAGTAAAATAGTATCGTCTTTCGAAACGGTTACTTTCTTTGCAGACCCTAACATAGACATCTCGACTTCCTCGAGTTTGTACCCGAGATCCTCGCTGATGACGGTTCCGCCAGACAAAATTGCGATGTCCTGCAGGTTAGCTTTTCTGTTGTCCCCAAATCCTGGAGCTTTGACTGCGCAAATCTTCACTCCACCTCGTAACTTATTCACAATCAAAGTTGCGAGAGCTTCAGATTCGACGTCTTCCGCGACGATGAGCAATGGTCTCTGTGTCTTTAAAACAGATTCGAGAATAGGCAACAAAGGAGTCAAACCAGAAATTTTCTTCTCGAAAATCAGAATAAAGGGATTCTCGAGCTCGCACTTTTGTGTCTTTGGATTGGTCACAAAGTAAGGCGAAATGTAACCGCGATCAAATTTCATTCCTTCTACGACCTCTAATTCATTTTCGAGCGTTTTGCCGTCCTGTTTTTTAAAAGCATAAAAATTTAGAATTTAGAAGGTCAGTTGGCTTTTCTTCCTAAACATATTTGAGCGGGGAAGCTTTTACACATCAACAAAAAATCAATACTGGTCTTCCGAGTCAGTGTAACTATGACATATATATCCTTCATTAGCACATGTAAAAATCAGCACACGAATGTGCAAAACCTGGCTAAATAAAGCAATTCATTGGCATCATCCCCGATATGGACTGATTTTTTGATCTTCGTGTGGCAAAAGAGTGGGCGAGTGAAAAAGAGAAAAAGAAGAGAAACAGACGAGAAATGATAAGGCATACCGAGCAAGTTATCACTCCTTCTTTTCCAACTTTTTCCATAGCTTTAGCGATCAAATCACCAATTTCACGCTCCCCGTTAGCAGAAATTGTGCCAACCTGAGCAATTTCTTCCGTGGTTGAAATCATTTTCCGCGTGGACTGTAATTCCTTCAAAATCACATCTACGGCTTGCTGGATGCCTCTTCTCAAATCCATCGGATTCATCCCAGCGGCTACAGATTTACATCCTTCACTATATATAGCTCTCGTTAGAACAGTTGCTGTTGTGGTTCCGTCACCTGCCACGTCATTCGTTGATACTGCCACTTGCTTAACGAGAGAAGCGCCCAGGTTCATCATTTTGTCTTTGAACTCAACATTTTTCGCAACAGTTACACCATCCTTGGTTATTTTCGGTGCACCGTAGTTTTGTTCGATGACTACGTTTCGGCCTTTTGGTCCGAGAGTGACTTGAACGGCATCCGCCAAACTATCACATCCTTGAAGTATAAGAGCTCTCGCTTCGACCCCAAACTTTAAATCTTTAGAAGCGTACCCGCGCCGCAGAAAACTAGCAGCGCTCGAAGGCGTCAAGGCACCACTGCTTCTTGTGCTACTGCTGTGTGTATTTAAAAAAAAACAGAAGAACGTAAAGGTGAGCGTTCTAGAAATATTTCTTGCGTGCATCAATCAATCAATCCACCAGCGCGCGGAGAAAGATTTACGAAGGAGAATTTGTGAGACTCAAAGAAGAAGTACCGAGCGTAACTTCCTGAATGAAGAACACATCACGCCTATACATCATCATGTATTTACATATAGCATCACGTCGCTGAATTTTCTTCGTGTGATGGAAAAGAAAAGACGACGATTGAAGATGACGAAAGACGGCGGATTCTTCTCGAAAAAAATTCTCGATTGCCTGCAAAAACAATTCTAAAACGAACCTGGACGACGATAAGAAGGAAGAGGAAGACGATGCCGAAGCGAGACGCGCTAATGGCTTGAGCGAGCGTTTCAGCATTCTATACTGCGGAGACTTTGTGTTCTGTGTGTAAAAGTAAAAAGTGAAGAAACGAATTTCCACCCGCCACTTTCTTTTTAACTTTTCTGTTTTCGTGTTTTGGGTTGCTGTGGGTTGCTGGAAAAAGGAACTAAGAGAAAGAGAAGTCGGATTATGGGACGCGCGAACGATCACGAATGAGACAAGTACACGTACAAGAGGAAATATGTTACAATAGCTGTTTTCTCTTCGTCGGGGAAGATATCAAAACACCAACAGACAAAACACAACGAAAGATCCTAAAAGCAAAAGCATCCAGCTCAGCAGAGCTTGCTGCTGAGCATAGCCGGGGCTTTCCCCCGTAACTAAAAGTCTAAACCCAAACTGGAACGCAACACCAGGAACAGTTGCCCCAAACCTTCTGTTATTTTGTTGTGGATACGCTTCCGCGATCCGGGTCACGTCTCTGGCTTCGCTTGGATTTGCTTGAGAGAGATTATTCGGAGTGTTTGGATTCGGAGGTAAATGCACTCCTTGTGGTCGAGATGGAATCTTTGATACGACTGTTCCATTACCACCGCCACTACTGCCACCATTTCCATCACCAGTACAACCACTACAACCAACACCACCGTTTCCTTTTCGAGAAGCCTGAGAGTCCGACTCATTGCCATATAGAGGAATAAGCAACTCCTCGACGATGTCTTTGTTGCACACGGGACAGTTTTGATGTATAGGGTGCATTATCAGCCATCTGTTCGGAAAAGAAGAAGAAGAAGAAGAAGAAGAAGAAAGGTTATCAGATACATCGATCGTGACGATGACGATATGACGATATGACGATAATGATGAGATCAATAGTCTTGAAAAAATAATTTCTTGTTGTCTTGAAAATCGAACGTACTTGTGAATGCACGGCCAGCAATATAAATGACCGCACTGCGTGATGATGGGTTCTTTCGCAGTCTCTAAACATATATTGCACTCCCAGAGCGCTTTAGGAGCATTTTTCCTCTGCCCGGTTTTCCCATCTCCAATATAATTAGCACTAGGAGTGTTTTCTTTTTGTACATCTGGTTTTTGTTCCGAGGAAGGAGGAAGTGGAGATCCAGTAGACATTCTTTTTTTTTACACGAGCAAGTAGTTCTTCTAGTCGTCGTCGTCGTCGTCGTCTTTATACCCGCCTTTCTACCCGTCTTTGTCTCTCCCTCTCTCTCTCTTTCTCTCTCTTTCTCTCTCTTTCTCTCTCTCTTTCTCTCTCTTTGTGTACGAATTGAACGGTGTGCGTGTACGACGTATAATTTGTCGCTTTTGGCAAAAAGATCAATTTTTATGGAGAGAATTTTTTTTCTTTCGGAGGAACAAACAACGCCTTCAACCCTAATTTTTTCAAGGAGTTCCCATCGGAGCTTTTTTGGAGAGTGGAGAGGATTGGAGGGAATTTTTCTTTTTCGTACGAAGGCAAAAAGTGGTGATGATTTCTCTTTATTCTATCTACTAGAAGCTTCTGTTTATTTATACGAGACGAACGAGCGCACTCATGAGTTCAGCCGTCCGAAGATCTGTTCGCCAATTAGCCTCGAGCGTTTCCAGAGTATCCTCATTCGCCGCTTCTGTGAGCTCCGAGTCCACCTCGAGCATTGGCTTAAGGACGCTTTTTTCCAAAGTCCCATCGAGTGGTATTGCCTCAGCGCTTCAGCAAAGAGCAGCGGCGTCTGTTTCCGTGCGCTCGTTTCAAACCACCGCTATGTCTGCGATGTCTAACAAGTGCGTTCATTACTCTTTATAACGTGTCTACTTCTTCAAATCTCTGAGCTGGAACCTACTTCCGCCACAACGAAAGAAGGAACGCGAAGGGACGCGCACGCGCGTTTCGGTCTTTTTTCTCCGATCATTTACGTTCTCGGTCTTTCGGGGTCTCTCGATGAGAATAATGGGTGTTCGTTTTACAAACGACGTCAAAGTCGTATTCCGGCGTGCATGTGTGTTAAAAAATTCTATCATAACAACTCTTTCTTCTCCATACAAACTATCTCTGGAGCCATAACGACACTGACGCATCAATCCTCTTCTTTCTGTATTCATTTTATCGCTCTCAGGTTAATCAGTCCTCACGGCGACAAGCTCGTAAACTTGATGGTTGACCCAGCGAAAGCCGCGTCTGTGGAGGCTTCTGCTACGAGGACTCTCGAACTTTCTGATAGAAACGCGTGCGACGTCGAGCTATTGTGTGTTGGAGGATTTTCTCCTTTGACTGGTTTCATGAACGCCGAAGCGTACGATCATGTCGTAGAGAATATGCGTCTTCCCGGCTCGAATTTGCTTTTTGGTTTACCAATTGTTTTGGACACTGATTGTGAAGATACCAAAGTGGGTGATAAAGTTCTGTTGAGATACAAAGGAAAATCCGTCGCAGTGTTAACAGTGGATTCCAAATGGAGACCTAACAAGCCAAAAGAAGCGAAGATGTGCTACGGCACGTCTTCCATTGAGCACCCGGGTGTTCATATGATTGCTGAAGAGCGAGGAAGATACTATATTGGTGGTTCGCTCGAAGGCTTGGCGATGCCAGTGAGAGAGTTTGCTACGCCAACCCCAGCTGAAGTCCGCGCTGATTTACCCGAAGGCAAGGATGTCGTCGCTTTCCAATGCCGTAATCCCATCCACCGCGCACATTATGAGTTATTCACCCGAGCTCTTGATGCAGAAAATGTTGGAGAAGGCGCAGTAGTTTTGGTTCACCCAACCATGGGTCCAACCCAAGACGATGATATTTCGGGTTTGGTTCGATACAAAACTTACGTCGTGCTTAAAGAGGAAACTAAAAACCCGCAAGTTCGCTGGGCGTACCTCCCATATTCTATGCACATGGCAGGTCCAAGAGAAGCGATTCAGCACATGATCATTCGAAAGAATTACGGTTGTACTCACTTCATCATCGGCCGTGATATGGCTGGTTCCAAATCTTCGCTCGATGGCGAAGATTTCTATGGTGCTTACGAAGCTCAAGATTTGGCAAAGCAAAACGCGGCTGAACTTGGAATGAAAACTGTTCCTTCGTTGAATGTCGTCTACACCGATGAAAAGGGATACGTTACGGCTGATGTGGCTGAAAAAGAGGGCTTATCTGTGAAGAAACTTTCTGGTACAAAGTTTCGAAAAATGTTGCGAGGTGGAGAAGAAATTCCAGAATGGTTTGCATTCAAATCCGTCGTCAAAGTCTTGCGTGAAAATGCTTAATTTTATAATTTTATAAACTCATTGTCCATGTCCTAATAGTACGTACTACATACCTAGTATATCTTTTATCGATTAAACTACTAACATAGTACAACCGTATAAGTACATGTAGTTATATTTTGCACTCTCATCTTTTTCCTAAGCCGACATTGGAAATGACAGCCGCCTCGTCGGCGGCGAGCTTGTTCTCTGCGTATCCTTGTATAGATGGGGTTGCCACTGGCATCCTTCGTTTAGGAGAAAATAACGTACGATCTTCCGTCCAAGCATGCTCTCGGAGGAATCCTTCCGGCAGTGCGTTGCACGCCGCAGCTTTCAGGCGGATTTTATCGTTCAAGTCTTTCTGCATCGCCCTGTGCTGCTCCATTTTTTTCCTACTATACTCTTTCGCCTTTGCTTCGTACTCTTCCAATTGCGCTTGCGTGAGCTTCTGGGGTTTTATCTCTGTCGGCTCCACCGCTTTCACGAGCAGATTCATGTATTTATCTAAAGCTGCGTCTAACTTTGGGTCTCTTTTAATTTCACCCATACCACCACTTTTACTTTTACTACGCCGGCCTTGAGACGCCTTCGACTTGCTCTGAGAACCTTTTTTTGCCGCCTTGGCGTATCCCTTTCTCTGTTGCTGACGATGCATCGTCGCTGAAATCGCTGAAAGTTTCGTCGACACTGTGGTTTGTGTTGAAGAAGTATTTAACGACGACGTCGATGCGGAGGCGAGAAAAAAAGGAGGACTAGTCGTCGAAAGATGCGCAATTTTGCTTCTGCTTCTGCTCGTTTGATGACGGCGAAAGTGGTGGTGGTGGTGGTGTAGTTTATGCTGTTGCGCGCGAGCAAAACAAGACGAGGGAAATGATGATGAAGAAGAAGCCGTAGTTTCCATCAATTGCCGACAAACGGTCGCGATGGCAGTCGATCGTTCTCCTAAATAGCGGCGTAACATTTTTCTTTGTGTGTCTTTTTCTTTGGCGGAGGAGAAGTCTCGTCCGAGAAAAATATAAAATGGCTTAAACAGACGTTCAATTGAACTCTTTCGCTCCATTTTAATAATTTAAAAATACATATACGTAGGTACACAGATGAAGAACAACAACAACAACAACAACAACAACAAGAGAATGAGAAACAAGAAAGTGACTGGTTTTCCCGCTTCAAAGAAGAATTCGCAGCATACTATACACATACAACACGTGTTATTACATACGAAAGTTTTCAAGATGGCGTCAACTCGAGGACGAGCACTTCGTTGCACGCAAATATTTTTCGTTTTTCAGAAACAAGTGTTGTTTGTTTCTCTTCTACCATTATCTTCTTGAAAAGCTCGCGATTTTGAGGAGCTCGAAGCGGTGGATCTGCTATGAATATTCGACCCCCGTTTGCTTTAACAAATTTGGAGCAAAATTCGCTCACTGGTTCAACTGCGTGCTTTTCATACAGAACGTCAGCGGCGACTAAAATGTCAAAGCTGTTCAACTTATTTTCGTCGGCTGGAGCGTTCCAGTCCAATACTTCCGTTTTAACTATATTTTCTACGTCGTTCAGTTTAGCACTCGCATTGGCGCACTCTAAACACAGAGGTTCTCTGTCAAACAAGGTCACCGACTTTGCTCCTAACTTTGCCAGCGTTAAACCTACTAAACCAAGCCCACAACCGAGTTCGCAAACGGTTTTTCCCCCAAACTTACTGTCAGAGGTGTCAGAGGGTTCTGTTGTTTCGTCTTCTGAATGCATAAGTGCGAGGTGCGCTGATAATGCACATGCAGAAGGCCATAAAGCGGCCCAATACGGATCAGCATCCAATTGTTTCTTTTCTATGTAATACTCTATGACTGCATTTTCCGACTTTGGGCGACAAATATGCACCGTCATTTCGTTAAAGACGACGACCTCTTCTGTGATGGTTTCGAAAGAAGAGGAAGAGGAAGAGGAGGAGGAGGGCACGAGCTCTCGAGGATAATTATTATTCCGTTTCGTGGGTGACGGCACGCGCGCTTCTTCTTGTTTCCTCCTCTTCTCGCGGCGATGAACGAGAAGAGGAGGAGGTGGAACAGTACTTTGAGAGCGGCGCGACAACAGCGCCATCTTCATCCCGTCTCTTTTGATGAGTCTCTTTCGAGTGTCTTTTTTATCCCGCCAAAAAAACGAAAAAAGGGTGTGAAAACCAAGACGGCAACACCAAAAAAAAGAGACGCCGGAAGAAAAAGATCCTCCTCTTCTTGGAATTCAAACACTTTTACGACAAGACACGTTCAGATCGGCGCACGAGTACGATGTCGAAGGGCACGATAGTTCTTGGATCGATCTCACCGATGGAGGTGAGATCGGTGCGGACGAGCGGTCTCGGAACACCCTCCTCTTCCCACTCCTTCTTTTCAAAGCCGCCTTCTTCGAAATTCTCTCAAGAGCAGCACAGGCATCACAAGCAGAATTCTCGTCCTTCCTCCTCCTGGGCGGGACGATTCGTGAGACACAACACCGTTACAAAGAGTAAGAGTAATGTTGCCGTCACTGCGATAATTTCTCCGGCCGGAGTAGGCGGAGGAGGACAAGGAGATGCACAAAAAATGCTTCTCGAAGAAGAGCTCGGCGTCAAGAGCATGTACGCTTTGAACTCGAAACTCAAGACCAGAGAGGTTTTCGGCGAACATGAATTCGTGGTCATGCAGAAGATCAACAAGTCCCACGAAGTCGTCGTTAAAGTGACGACGAATGGAGTTAAATATTGCGTCACGATCGAGACAACTCTCGACTGTAAGAAGGATAACGAATCTCTCTTCTTGCACTGGGGAGTTGCTCAAGATCCAAACCAGTTGTACGCATTTAATGAACCACCCATGGAACTTCGACCAGAGAACACGCGTCCATTCAATGCTGACGCCTGTCAAACTTTGCTCAAATCGAGGAATACTCGAGATCGTTTGAGAACGAAGGGAGGAGGAACGATCGAAATTTCTGGAGATGTGTGTGACTCTGTGCACGCCATCAACTTCGTGATCAGAGACGAGAATTCAGATCAGTGGTTTAAGCCACAAGGTGGAGACTCGTTCCACGTGAAAATCCCGACTCCACCTCCTCCAATCGTTGAAGTAAACGAAACTTTCGTGGAAGAAGAGATTGATGTCGAGGAAATGGAGGAAATGGAAGTCGAGATTGAAGATGAACCGATTCCTCCTCCTCCTCCTCCTCCT
>Ga0115011_10001038_pt1 | contig 20502 bp, 16 predicted proteins | sample TroAtlMetagenome_2_FD_88705 | JGI IMG/M metagenome (GOLD analysis project Ga0115011, IMG submission 88705) | Marine eukaryotic phytoplankton communities from Atlantic Ocean - Tropical Atlantic ANT8 Metagenome | ecosystem: Environmental > Aquatic > Marine > Oceanic | place: Tropical Atlantic...
AAAACTCTTGTGAGCAGTTTGGAACAGAAACAGTAAGGGTTAGGCTTTTCAATACGTACGGGCCCGGCGAATGGTTTCATCCATTTAGAAGCGTAAACTGCGTCTTTACCTATAAGCTTTTAACAGGTCAACCAATTACAGTATTTAAGGGACATTCTAGAACCAGCACTTACATTGATGATTGTGTAAATGCACTATCAGAAATATCTTCTAACTTTAAAAATCAAGAAGAGTATAATATAGCTAGCCGAACAGAACATACAATAGAAGAGCTAGCCGAACTTATACTCAAGTATACAGGGGCTGATAGAAGTTTAGTGACTTTTGAAGAGCATAAGGAAATATTGACTACTACACACAAAAAAGTAGATGCTCAAAAAGCTAGAAAAGATTTAAAAATGAAGGAATCTGTCACCCTAGAAGAAGGTGTAAAAAATACAGTAAATTGGATGAGATCGCATTATGACCTGTGAAATACTCCATATTGTAGGTGCCAGGCCTAATTTTGTGAAGATGGCACCGGTTTATAGGGCTTTAGAAGAGCTAAGAGTAGATCAAAAAATTCTACATAGCGGTCAGCATTATGACAAAAATATGTCCGAAGATTTCTTCAAAGACTTAGGAATACCTCAGCCCAATATAAATCTGGGAGTAAAGGGAAAGACCCATGCAGAACAAACAGCATCTGTCTTAATTGGGGTAGAGAAATTCTTATTACAGTGTAAACCAGGCCTGGTATGTGTCTACGGGGATATTAATACAACACTAGCTGCATCGATCACTGCCAAAAAGCTTGGAGTAAAAGTTGCGCATATTGAATCTGGTTTAAGAAGCGGCGATATTTCTATGCCAGAAGAGCAAAATAGAATAATGACAGACGCCATAGCAGATATTCATTTTGTAACTGAGCAATCCGGAATGGATAATCTTGAAAAAGAAGGCAAAAAAGATTCCTCTTATTTTGTAGGCAACACAATGATAGATTCACTAAAAAATCTAGTAGATAGCTGGAAAGATAAAAAAGAATCAGAATACGGTGTAGTAACATTTCATAGACCTTCTAATGTGGACTCTAAAGAGGGGATACAAAAAATTATAGAAATTTTAGAGGCTCTAAAAGTTGAGATCTACTGGCCAATTCATCCAAGAACTCTAAAGGCGTTAAAAAAATTCAGATGCCTTTCACGTGCCAAAAGAATTCAAGGTCTAAAAATGATAGATCCACTTTCTTACAATTCTTTTATTCGTTTAATTAGAAACTCTTCCTTTGTCATCACAGACTCCGGGGGAATACAAGAAGAAACAACATATATGGGCATTCCTTGCTTGACCTATAGGGACACAACAGAGCGCCCCTCTACAATAACAGAAGGCTCTAACATTCTAATAATGAACAAAGATGAGATTGTTATTGCTGTCAAGAAAATAATGCTTGGAATGATCAAGAATCACAAAATTCCGCGCCTCTGGGATGGCAAATCCGGACAAAGAGTCGCCTTAATTCTTAAGAAAAAACTTTTATTGGCGTAGTCTAATACAAACTAATCTCCTCATTATACTATTAATTGTAATTTATCCTGACTATTGGTTGAATCTATGAGAGTATCATTTGGAATAGTAAACTGCAACAGATTGCATTATCTTAAGTCTTGCCTAGAGTCTTTGATTGCATGCACAGAAGACTACCTAGATAAAGAAATTATTGTCATTGACAATGCTAGCATCGAACCCGGAACAGATGACTATCTAGAAGATGTAAAAAAAAGAGGAATAAAGGTTTTTAAGACTCAAGTTCGTGATCCAACAAATGAATATGCACGTGCGCTCAACAAAATAGTAGAGTTATCTACAGGGGATATAATATGCCCACTTAGCGGGGACTTACAATTTGTGATAAAGCGCGGATGGGTTCAAAAGTACGTGGACTTAATGAAATTATGCCCCGATATCGGGTCAATTATGCTAGATTCACAAAGAAAAGTAACTATAGAAAACGAACTTAGAACAGATTGTATTGATCTAGAAGAATTAAAATTCTGGAAAAATTTATCTAGACCTCCAATAGCAACTAGCGGCAATTCATTCTATAGAAAAGAAGTTTTGCTAAAACTAGGCCAGTGGTCTGAAGACAACAAAAATCATGAAGGTTCAGATGATTCCGAAACAAAAATGCTTAAAAGAGTCACAGAAGTTGTCAAGAATCAGGATGTAAAGTGGTGTCAATATCAACCCAGCGTACCAATGACAGTCATGATATACACAGACCCAAGAGGGACAAATGCAAGAGTAAGAGGTGACAAAATATACGGCAAATATACGGCGGCATCCGGAAGCCCGCCTCTTTATTACAAAATTAGAACTTTCGAAGAGTTAGATTCAGAATTTAGCATTAAAAACATTCAAATTCCCCTGGAAATAGAAAAGATTGCTATTGGGAATGGGTGGGATATCTACTTAGATGATTCAGGAAGCTGGAAAAAAAATCCTATAAGAGTTGATCAGTGTTCTGAAGATGAATGGTCTTACATAGATCCAAATAGAGAGTCAAAAAGAGAAAAAAATACAACAGAAAAAAGCTATTTGGATGAGTGGTTAAATGAGTAAAGAAAACTTAATTACAGGCTTGTGGTCAGGACATGACTGCGCATACTGCGTGTTGGGCCCTGACGGAAAGCCCTTGATTCATGCAGAGCTAGAAAGATATAATAGAGAAAAGTCTCCCCTAGGAGATGTAGCATCTTTTATGCTAGAAAGATCTCCCCAGCTTTTTGAAGATACAAAATATTTTGCTGCTCCCCTTCCCAAGAAAAAGCTTACAAACTACGAGGAATCTTTCCGGAAAGTTAGTGAAAAAATAGAGAAGTCAGGCGGCCAATTATTTTACTTCCCCCACCATTATTGTCATGCAGCAAATGCTTTTTACTCTTCTAATTTTTCTGAATCTTTAGTCATTACATTAGACGGAGGAGGAGTAGAGAATGAAAACCACGGCGAAACATGCTGTACAATATGGCATGCCGCAGGAAATCAGCTAGCACCTCTAAAAATATTCAGTTCCAACGAAATAAATATCGGCGGCGTTTGGTCTAGGGTAACACGATATATCTTCAATCTTCAAAACGGCTGGCCAAGAGGAGGCCAAGAAGGTTCAGTGATGGCAATGGCTGCCCTAGGAAACCCTAAGAAATATTTTGACGACTTTATAAAAATGCTAACAACAGATAAGTTGGCAGCAGGATTCAAGCCACCGAATCAACCAAACGGAGCAAGACTTCCAGGAAAAGATCCAACTCATCCCTACTTAGAGAAGTGGGCACAAATAGCAGAATCCTCAGATCAAGAAAGATATGACTTGGCAGCAGGACTTCAGCTGGCTACTGAATCTCTAATTCAAACTATAGTGGGTTACGGATTGCAATGTGTTGGAAATCAAGAGATTAATATTTGCCTTTCAGGAGGCGTCACATTAAACTCTGTTGCAATGGGAAAGATTAAAGCATGGTTTCCCAGGTCGGGAAACATATACATACCTCCAGTCCCATATGATGCCGGCTTATCTATAGGCGCTGCCCAAATAGTTTATCACGGAATTTTAGGAAATCCAAGAGTTACATGGGAAGATAATTTTACAGCTTACTTGGGTGAGCATTGGCCATTAAATGAATCAGAAGCTGCTATTTCTAGGGCAATCGAAACAAACAACAACGTCTCTGTAAAGAGTTGCTCTGATGATGAAGCAATTGAATATCTTTTATCTCAAAAAATAGTAGCAATCTTCAATAAAAGCTCAGAATCGGGCAGAAGGGCTTTGGGAAACAGAAGTATACTGGCAGACCCAAGAAGCTCCAGCATGAAAGATACTATTAATAAGAAAGTCAAACATAGGCAATGGTATCGACCATTTGCCCCCAGTATATTGAAAGAAAAAGCAGTAGAATGGTTTGATAACTATGTTGATAGTCCTTATATGCAATTTGTTCTTCCAATTAAAAAAGAAAAAATTGGAAAAGCCCCGGCAACCGAACACTTTGACGGATCAGCTAGATTACAAACAGTTACAAAAAGCCACAACCCATGGTATTATAATTTTTTGAAAAAATGGGAGGTTAAATCGGGTGTTCCGATTTTGCTCAATACTAGCTTTAATGATAGAGAGCCAATATGCGAAAATCCAGCTCATGCCATAAACTGTTTCTTAGGCACAGATATTGATTGTCTTTACTTTCCGGAGTCTAATAAAATTCTAATCAAGGAAGAAAAATGAAAAAAGTAGTTATTCGCGGACCTGTTATGACTCAGTCTGGGTACGGAGTTCATTCTAGACAATTTGTTAGATATGCAATGAAAAGAGCTGATTGGGACGTAAAGTTTCAAGTAACACCTTGGGGAATGACTCCGTGGTTAATTGATGTCGATCAAGAAGTGATTAAGTTTATCACGCAAAGAACAACTAGCTGCCATAATCCAGATCTAAGCATTCAAATACAGTTGCCGAACGAATGGGATCCAAGTCTAGCTAGAAAAAATATCGGTGTTACAGCAGCCGTTGAATCTACATACTGCAATCCAATGTGGGTAACTAAATGTAATCAGATGAGTTCTGTAATAGTCCCGTCTTCGTTTACTAAAAAAGTCTTAACTGACTCTGGTAATGTAGAAACTACAATTAATGTTGTGAATGAATCATATCCAAAAGAAGTAGATGAATGTGAAAGCTTTATGGAGCTTGACATTGACACTAACTTCAACTTGTTGATATATGGACAAATCACAGGCATGAATGCTGAAATCGATAGAAAGAACTTCTTTTACTGCATAAAGTGGTTATGTGAGCTGTTTAAAGATGACAAAGATGTAGGTATTATTGTAAAGACTAACTCCGGGAAAAACACAAAAATAGACAAAGAAATAACAGGAAGCTTAATTAAAAGATTGTTGAAATCAGTTAGAGAAGGACCTTATCCTAAAGTTCATCTTTTGCACGGAAACTTAAAGGACACAGAAGTGGCTGAGCTTTATAAGAATCCAACAATTGAGGCTCTGGTTACAGCAACTAGAGGTGAAGGATATGGGCTTCCAATTCTAGAAGCAGCTGCTTCTGATCTTCCTGTCATCGCCACAAACTGGTCCGGACACCTAGACTTTCTTCAATACGGAAAGTTTGTAGGGTTAGACTATGACCTTCAAGAAATACCTTCAGAAATGGTAGACAATCAAATTTTTATGCCAGGATCGAGGTGGGCGCAAGTAAAAGAGGATGATTTCAAAAAAAAGCTAAAGAAATTTAGATCAAGCTCAAAAGTTCCAAAGGATTGGGCGACCCAAATGGGTAAAATCATTAGAGAAAAGTTTAATCAAGAAACAATAGAGGCTCAAATAGAAAAAGTTTGCAATGGAGTTTTAGAGTGTTAATTGGGATCATAGGACAAGGATTTGTAGGATCAGCAATAAGAGAAGGTCTAAAAAATTACTACTCTGTGATGACTTATGACCTAGATAAGAAAAAATGTAATGCTACTCATAAGTCAGTTTGTGAAAACGCTGATATCATATTCGTTTGTCTTCCCACACCTATGAGAAAGAATGGAAAATGCGATACAAGAATCCTAGAAACGGCAATCAAAAAAATCGACCAAGAATGCTCCGAAATCGGTACGAAGCCAAACTTAGTCATAAAGTCAACAGTTCCACCGGGAACAACAGACAGAATTAATAAAAACTGCGCTCTAGACATATGCTTTAGTCCAGAGTTTCTAACAGAAGCAAATTCATTTGATGATTTCAAAAATCAGACTAGGATTATAGTTGGAGGAAAAGGAGCTAGAAAAGTCAAACAAATGTTTAGAAAACCTTTTCCAAAAATTCCTATAGTCATTACAAAAGCAGCTACAGCTGAGACAGTAAAGTACTTCATCAATTGCTTCTTGGCATCTAAGGTGACTTTTGCTAATCAGATGTATGATATATGCGAAGCCTTAGAGGTAGACTACGATAAAGTCTGTGAGTATGCTTTGCTAGATAGCCGATTAGGAAGAAGTCACTGGGCAGTACCTGGTCCTGATGGTGATCGAGGGTTTGGAGGTCATTGTTTTCCTAAAGATCTAGAAGCACTAATATACACATCAAATAACGCTGATGTCGATCCGGATTTTTTAATGCAAGTCAAAGAGTCTAATATGAAATATAGAAACATTAGAGATTGGGTGGATATGAAGGGTAGGGCTGTAAGTGATGACTAAGAATATTTTGGTTACTGGCGGATTAGGATTCGTCGGGTCTCACTTGGTTGACAGCCTCCTAAAGGACCCGAAAAATAAATTAACTGTCATTGACAATCTATGCTCTGAGTCTTCTAGCAAAAACTATATGAGAGAAAATGTCGAGTACATTATTGACGACATTCGAAACTTGTCAAACATAAAGTACTCTACTCTTAAGTTTGATACCATTTATCATCTAGCAGCGTTGGCAAGAATTCAACCTTCCTTTAAAGATCCGCTTACTTATATGTCAATTGATGTTATGGGAACAGCCCAAGTTTGTGATCTTGCTCGAAGGACCGGCGCCAGAATTGTTTACGCAGGATCATCTTCTGCTTTTGGCGGGCCAATGCTCAATCCTTATGCTTTTGCAAAATATACAGGTGAACAAACGTGCGAAATGTTTGCAAAGATTTACAGCATAAAAGCTTCAATTGCAAGATTCTTTAATGTGTATGGAGATCGACAGCCGACATCTGGCCCATATGCTACAGTTGTGGGAGTTTTTGAAGATCAATCTAGAAAAGGACTTCCAGTCACAGTAACTGGCAACGGAAAGCAGCGCAGAGATTTTACCCATGTTTCGGATATTGTAGCAGGCCTAATTGCTATGTCTAGCGATGAAGGAGACTGTAAAATATATCAACTAGGTACAGGAAAAAACTATTCCATAAATGAACTAGCTAAAATGTTTTCTAGCAACATAGTATACATCTCAAAGCGACCTGGCGAGGCTTGGACAACATTAGCAGATAATTCTCTTGCAAAAAAGAACTTAAGCTGGGCGCCTAAAGTTTCTCTAGAAGAATATGTATCAAAACTTGGCCGGCCAAATTGTTCTTAAAAATAAGAGCAAATCGCTGTAATATTACCATATGGTAGAAAATTTCCCAACTGGCAAACCTCATATTTCATTTTCGGAATGGAAAAACTGGAAAGAATGCCCTTTCCGGCACAGGCTTAAGTACATAGAAAAAATAGATACATTTGAGCCTTCTCCTTTTTTAGATTTTGGAACAGCAGTCCATGAAGGAGCTGAGTCTTTTTTAAATGAAGGAAAAGTTCCAAGAAAAAAACTAATTGACGATATTCGCAAAGCTTGGCTAAAGAATGGTTTTGATAATCCTGCGTGGGTTGAAAAACAGCCTGGGTGGTACAAATATCATCCAGTCGATGAATGGGTAGAATGGGCCAATAACATGTGGGACGAAATCCCAGAATATCTAGATGAAGAGTTTCCAGGATGGGAACCGGTAATAGCTGAAGAAGAGCTTTATGAACAAATTCCGGGTGTAGATATCAAGTTTAAAGGATTTATTGACGTCATAATAAAGCAACCTAGAAAGAACGGAACTTGGAAATATTGGATTCTGGATTGGAAAACAGCATCACCCAGAGGTTGGTCTAGAAGCAAAAAACAAGACTTTAATATGCAGGCTCAGCTAATCCTATATAAACATTTTTGGGGAACGAAAAATAATATTAGCATGCGTGATATTAGTTGTGGTTTTATACTTTTAAAAAGAGGCGGAAAAATTGGAAATATTTGCTCATTAGTAAAGGTTAGCGCCGGACCCACTATGATTGAGCGCGCTCAAAAAACAACTAGGTCCATGATAAAGTCTGTCAAAAAAGGAATGTTTCTTAAAAATAGAAACTCTTGTACTTTCTGCGAATATAAAGATACAGTTCACTGTCCAAGCTAGGTAATTAAATGCAAAAAAAGAAAAAAATATTAATGTTGTCCGACCATGCGCTAAGCACCTCAGGTGTGGGTTGTCAAAGTAGATTCTTGATTAACGGCCTATTAGAAAAAGGAGAGTGGTCAGTAAGGCAACTAGGAGCTGCAATAGCACATGAAAACTATGATGTTGTAAAAGTAACAGATGACTTTGTCATTAAGCCAGTCGATGGATTTGGAAATCCTGACATGATAAGGCAAATTTTAGTCACAGAAAAGCCTGACGTTATTTTTATTTTTACAGATCCTAGGTTTTTTACATGGCTTTGGGAGATGGAAGATGAAATTCATCAAGTTTGCCCAATAGCATACTGGCATGTTTGGGATAATTATCCTTCGCCCAAATTCAATAAGGTTTTGTATGATTCAACTGATCTGATAAACTGTCATAGCTATTTGACTTACAATATTGTCAAAGAAATGTTTCCGGAAAGAACAGGTTTTATACCGCATGCCCTTCCAGAAAGCATTTATTATGAGCTAAATGAAAAAGAGAAGCTTGAAGCTCGAAGAAAAGTCTTGGGAGGCCCTTCTTACGATGATAAATTTGTTGCATTGTGGGTAAATAGAAATGCCAAAAGAAAGCGTCCGGGAGATCTCTTGTGGGCTTGGAGTAAGTTTATCAAAAAGCTTAAAGAAAGAGAGGGCAAAAACTTTAAAAACGACGCTGTCCTCTTAATGCACACAGACCCCAATGATCCTGAAGGTCCTAACCTATATGAAAACATAAAGATGCTGGACATCATTGATTCTGTAATTCTATCAGTTGATAGAGTAGACTTCTCTCAAATGAATATGATACACAATGCTGTTGACTGTTGTATTCAAATCAGTTATGCAGAAGGGTTCGGCCTATCTACATTAGAAGCAATGCAGTGCGGAAACCCAATAATAGCTACTAAGACAGGCGGGCTTACTCGCCAAGTTGTTGACCACCGAGATGGATCTGAAAACGGTATAGCACTTGACATAGAATTTCAGACACTTGTAGGTTCTCAACATGTTCCGTACATCTTCGAAGACTACTGCTCAACAGACACAATAGCTGATGCTTTTATGAAGTTATATGATACACCAAAACACAAAAGAGAAGCCCTAGGCCAAAAGGCGAAAAAGTATGTTCAAGAAGAATTTGGATATCAAAAGACTGTAGATTTGTGGCATGAATCTCTTAAGAATCTTATTGAAAATTGGCAAAAAGAAAAGGAGACTAGAGGTCAATGGTCGATACAATCCTTTTAGTCGCTCTAATCATAACTTCACTGCTATCAACTTTTTTTGGTTTTTACGCGATAAAGTTTGGCATTATACTGTTACGAGTTCAAGACCAGACGGAGGAGTCCCTTGATATACTAGATCAGCAATATCAAATAATGACGCAAGTCCTTGAAATACCTTTAGCAAATAACAGTCCGCAAGTTAAAGAAATTGTTGAGTGTATGAAAAATGCTAGAGATTCTGTATTAGATGTTGGGAATGTGTTAGTGGGCCACTCTTCTAAGGAAGAGATTAGCGAAATTGAAGAAGATTAAAAGAAAAATACGCCGAAGAAAAAAAGGCACAAAGAGTCGTCCATATTTTACTATGGAGACTCAAGCGTCGATCATAAAGTATCAAGATTCTGAGGATATAAAAGAAAAGCAAACGATATACGAAAAAGAAATTAGAGAAGCTTTTGAAAAGCTTGTAGAGAACCTTATACACGTATATAATTTTAATGCTGCATATGATACATTTGACACTCTAAAATCTGATTGCGTCTCCTTTTTATACGAGTCAATGCACAAGTGGTCACGCGAAAAAGGCACCAAGGCATTTTCTTATTTTAATGTTTGCGGAAAGAACTGGCTTATAATCAAAACAAGACAGCAAAAAAAGAGAGTATCTAGGCACATATCTACGTCTGATATGAGTGATTTTTCATCAATACAGAAACAGATGTATGCAAATCATGACGTAGCACCCTCGCCTGACGAACTAATGATAGAAAAAGAAAAGATATCAGAAATATTCAGGCTTCTTGACACCCTAGCAAAACAAGTTCATAACCCTACAGAAAAAGTTTGCCTAAATGCAATTAAAAAAGTTTTTGAGTCTGTCGATTCACTAGATTTTCTTAATAAGCGCGCCGTCTTAATATACGTAAGAGATATATCGGGCCTTGACCCAAAAAGACTTTCAGTTGCAATGTCTTCACTTAGAAAGCAATATAAAAAGCTTACTAAGAACAAAGAAAGGTTTAACATATTTTAAAATGGCAAAGAAAAAAGAAGCATCAGGCAAAGAGCTTGATAAGCTAAATCAAATGAACAAAAAAATAGAGGCTTTTAAGGATCTTTTAGACTCTCTAGACGAGATTGATTCTAAAAAAAAGATTCTCTGGAAAGAAATATACGACAACGCTGTCAATGATAGAAATCTCGCTGATATGTTATTTACAGATTCCTGGCAAAGAATGAATGGCCAGAATGCTCTGACTCATGAGACTATTGGGTCGACAATGTCGAAGTATTTAGAAAGAATGTGCAAATCAAATGAGCAAATCCTTAGGCTGGCAGAATTAATTCACAAGGCTGAGGAAAAAGCTGGCAAAATAGATTCTGACGAACTTTTTAATGAAATCATGGGCGAGTAAATCTAGATGCAAATTATAAAATGCATAGTCATGCAGGTTATAAATCATCCGGGTGAAATAGCAGATGATTTTATGATTTCGCTGAAGACAAAAGTCTCAGCAGCAACTTCTGATCCCAAACCTAGAGCTACCGGCGAGGATGAAGAGCCCGATACAAATGTAGACACTTCAAAAAGAGTGATCGACATGCCCAGGAATACTATAATTGCAGCCCCGGTCGGTCTTACACACAATGTTGAAGACCTTTCTGAAAGAATTATATGCTATCCGTTTTTCTCTTCTCACTTCTGCCTCCCTATAAAAGAAGGAGAATTTGTTTGGGTTTTTGCAGAAGCAGATTTTTCAGATGAACTCAATCTAGGGGCAGGACCTTTCTACTGGATGTCCCGGGTGCATGGATCTCTTTTGAGTGAAGATGTATCGTTTACGCACTTTGAAAGAGCGTGGGAACAGTCAAATCTAAGATTTTCAGATGATGACAAAAAAAACAACGCAGAGGTAGAAAATATGATGAAGGCTTACAAGCCAAAATTCATGGGAACAATATTTTCAGATCATCTGTCAGATGCTGCAATGACTGCCATAAAGCATAAAATTGAACCGGTTCCAAGATACACAAAGAACAGCGGTGATTTAGTTTTTCAAGGTTCACACAACACGACAATATCACTAGGTACATCCATAAATACTTTTGGTAATAAAGAGGAAGACCTTAAAAATCAAAAAGATCAGTATCAAGCTAATTTAGGATCCAAAGTCCCACCTAGAACATCGTACAACCCATCAGAGCCAAACGGAGGTGCTATAGACATAGTTGTTGGTCGCGCTAATAATCTGATAGATTTGCTAGATGCTGAAAAAGATTTAAATGTTGCCTGGCCTCTTTCGGGTGAGCCAAGAACAGTTGAAAATGCCCTAGGTATGTTTGAAGTTAAGAAAAATCCCAGCTTTCTAGACGTAGAAGGACAAGATACAGAAAGTCCAATAAGTCATGCAAGATTCTTTAATATGCAAGAAGGAGATCCGGATATAGATACAGACGCATCTAGAATTTACATGTTTAGAGATGATGATGCAGATAGCTTGCTTAAGATGCCAGATTTAATGGCAAATAGTCTATACGAAGGTCAGGATGCAGACGAAAAAGCTAATGGGTCAAACGCTGGAGGGAATCCGGCACAGTTTGATTCTCTAGTGGAGTACAACAAAGTCTATCCCATGTTTATAGACTCAACCGGCCCGGGAATTATTGCAAAATCAAAAAATATTAGAATAGTAGCAAGGTCTATAGATGATCAAAAAAGATCTGTATGGTGGCTAGACAAAAAAGATGGAGATCCAAAGAATGCCGAAGAAGTAAAGCTTCCAGGAGAACAAGGGTCGATAGTTCTTCTTAAAGAAGGAAAAATGCAAGATGAAGAACTTCTAGCGATTCTAGATGCAACCCAGTCTCAGATTCAAACAGGAGAAGAAGAAGGTCCTTTTGCTATTGAACATGCCTCAGAAGACGGAAACGGAAGAGCTGTAATTGCAATGGCTGCCGACGGGACTATTTATATTGATGGACCAAGAATAGTGATAGGATCTGGCAATGAAAAAGATAACGGCGCGGGAACTCAAGTATCTTTTGGGCTAGACGCATATGAGCCTACCATACTAGGAAATCAGTTGCATGGAATACTATCTGCCATAATAAATGTTCTAGATAATCACATACATCCAACAGGAACAGGCCCGTCGGGCAAGAGAGTTCCGGGAGGAGACGAAATTGCACCTGGAGCATTTACAAACACTGTTGACGACATCAGCGATCTAAAGCTAATGCTAAGCAAGATTGCAAAGACTAAATAATGGCATTGGACAAAGACACTCTAGAAGAAAAAATAAGAGATCTTTTAGACCTGACCAAAGATCCTAAAGCTGCTGATGAGACTGATTGTGCCACCAAGATATCTGAATATGTCGATGCATACTTGGCAGGAATTGAACTTGATGCATTTCCTGCGGCAGGAGTCACAGCTCCTCCAGCCAGCGTTCCAGATCCGATGGTGGCCACAGGGGGAGAGATGGCCGAGAAAACAGAGCCTGCTGCTCCACTACTTGCTGCACAGTTTAAGGTGGAATTAATAGCAGTTATGACGGGAAAATCAGGAGACTTTACTACGTGCGGAGTAAAATTCGTTGCAGATATGGCAACAATGGCTGCAGTCACCGATGCAGGAGGTTATGCTGCAGCAGGCGTGTCTGAATGCGCAACACCTCCTGACTTAAATGCCGCTTTTGCAAAAGGTGAACCGGGTGGGAAGGATCACGTTGCCGTTGCCAAAGAGATAGCGAATCAAATACATACTGCGACTACTTCCACAACCTTTGAAGCATCGGGACCTTATATCAACCCAGCAGGCCCTTATTTACAAACGCCTCCAGCCCCACTGTATGCCTCTTCTTTCAAATAGAGAATAATACCTTCACAGGTTACTCTAGGACAAATATATTTAATCCAGTATAAGAGGAGAGTAGTCTGTGGGCTCTACACTAAAATATAACTTTCAATCTGTTGGCGACCCAGAAGAGATTTTGCAACAAATTGCTGCTAGAAGATCTTCACAAGAAGCAGGCGGTCAGCCTATTGGAATAAAAACTCCCATGAGATTCTCTGAAAACTTTGGAGATCTCCTAGAGATGCACACAGATAGATTTGCTTCTATAAGAGATAATTTAAGAAATCTTATTTTGACAAATTACGGAGAAAGGCTCGGCCATTATGACTTTGGAGGAAATCTTATTACTGTAGTAAATGAGCTAGGATCCGAAGACGGAGACATTAAAGCCATGGCTTTGATATCTAGAACAGTTACAAAATATATGCCTTTTATATCGCTCGCAGGTTTTGAAACTATGAATGAGCCTGTAAATGGAAATCCAGTAACAGTCATAAGGTTGACATATACAGTTCCAGCCCTAGACCCGCAAGGAGTCAAAACTCAGGGCCTGGAGATTGTTTTAAATTTTGACGGCTAGGAAAGACAGTGACAAACAGTATTAGAGAAAATTTAAAAAAGTCTAGAGAGAGATCTTTTCTAGCAAAAGATTTTGATGGGTTTAGAGTTCAGCTTCTAGATTATGCAAGAGTGTATTTCTCAGACAATATCCAGGATTTTTCAGAGTCATCAGTTGGAGGCTTACTCCTTGACATGGCAGCCTATGTTGGCGATACCATGTCTTACTATTTAGACCACCAGTATAGAGAGCTAGATCCTATAAGAGCTGTAGAGAGAAAGAACATACTTAGGCATATGCAAAATGCAGGACTCGAGGCACCAGGGCCGAGCTCAGCTACTGCATTGTGCAACTTTATAATTACAGTAGCCGCAGACAACGATGGTGAAGGCAAGTTTTCACCTAAAGCCACCCAGCTTCCAACTATAAAAGTGGGAACAACCGTGAATACCTCGGGTGGCATCGTATTCAATCTAACGAAGGATATAGATTTTTCAGAGCTAGACACGCTAGGAAACTTAAAAGCAAAAGTGTCTGTTTTGTCATCAAATGCTCAAGGAAATCCTGTAACGTATACAATGTCTCGAAAAGAATTCTGCGTGTCAGGTTCGGAAATAGATGAAACATTTACGATAGGCGCTGCCCATGTTTCATTTAGAGAGATTACACTGGGTAATGCAGACGTGACTGACATAATAAGCGTATCAGATTCAACAGGAAATAGATATTATGAAGTGGACTCCCTTTCACAAGATACTATATTTGTTCCAGTTGGTAATATTAAGTCTGACAAAGATGAAGTTTCACATTCTCTAGAAATAAAACCTGCGCCAAGAAGATTTATAAAATTTCGAAATATTAACTCCGGATTTACAACAATAAGATTTGGGTCTGGTGATGCAGAAACCTTAGATAATGATATTGTTCCAGATCCTTCAAAAATTTCGCTCCCGCTGTATGGAAAATCTACGATGAAGAGATTCAGCATAGATCCATCTTCTATACTGAATACACAGACTTTAGGGATATCACCCAAAGGTACAGTTATCACGGTTAGATATCGATACGGTGGCGGCCTAAATCACAATGTAGGTGCTAGATCCATAACAGAAATTAGCTCTATTGTAACAACATTTCCGCCAACTTCGACAGAAACAGAAAAATCAGCAACTAGAGCATCACTTAGCGTAGTAAATGAAAAGTCGGCTGCTGGCGGCGATTCTGAACCCACTTTAGATGAAATGAGAGCTTCAATAGCATCAGCTAACCAATGGCAAGGAAGAATCGTTTCTAAGCAAGACGTCTTAGCAAGAGTTTATACCTTGCCGTCTGAGTTTGGCAGAGTCTTTAGAGCGGGTATAAGAGAAAACCCAGTCAACCCTCTATCTTCTAGAATGTTTATATTGTGTAGAGATCAGTCGGGAAATCTAACGATCGCGCCAGACACTCTTAAGCAAAATCTTGCAAACTATTTAAATGAATTTAGATTAGTATCAGAAGCAATTGACATATTAGACGGAAGAGTTTTAAATTACGGAATTAGATTTAAAATTGTTACTAGGCCAGACGCAAATAAAGAGCAAACAATTCAGACTATCATTAATGATCTTGCCGAAATGTATAAAATAAACACAGTGCAAATTGATCAACCGCTTGTATTGGACGATATGCGTTTTGCAATATTGCAAAACCCGGGCGTTGTTACACTTGAAAACATTGAAGTATTTTCTAGAGTCGGAATAATAGCCGATCGTTCCTATAGTTCTGAGTCCTTTGAAAAAAGCTCTATAATGAAAAATGGACTAGTAGTAGGGCCTCCCGGGTCTATATTCGAAATTAAATTTCCTGAGTTTGATATAATGGGGAGCACAACATAATGTACTTGATATTAACAGCCAGCAAAGACACATATATAACCAATAAAATTATTTCTAATGGTGTTTCTGCTTCCTCTAGGGCATCGTCTTCTATTACTATAGCAGGAGGTGCGCTTGATGTCAATGTAAAAATTAGAATCGTAACTACAGACCTAACGGAAAAAACATACGTTGGAATCACTGAAGATCATGGATCTCTAGTCAACGGAGAGGTTTTAGCCGCCGGCGATAATCCTGATGGCAATGGCAACATGGGGGGAGACGACGATAGAATTGGAATGATTGCCTTTATGGTAGGTTCGAACCCTACTGATGCTGCTAACATGCTTCAAATAGCAATTAACAGTAGCAGCGGTCATAACCTGGGAGTTGCGAATAAAAAAATTCAAATATCAAATAATGGATCAGGCAAGCTAGACTTAATACAATCAGAGCCCGGGTCAGCAGGAAACACATCAATAACTGTAACGGGTGATACAAATTCTAGAATAACAATTCCCAATACACCTGCGGGTTTTATCGGAGGCCGCAACTCAGCTCCGATTAGAGCAACTGATGCCAATTTGGGTAGAGCTGGAACTCTTGATCTGTTTAAACTTTACGGAGAAAATGATGTCACCGGCGAATCCGATGCGATAGAGCTTAGTAGGGCTTTGTTGAAATTTGATTATACATCCTTGATTCCTCTAATGTCTAAGAGCCTAGACATCCACGATGCGACATTTAAGTGTTATTTGAAGCTAAAAGATCTTACAACTGGAAGGGCTACCCCAACCAACGTAACTTTGATGGCCCTGCCTTTGTCAAAAAGCTTTGAGGAAGGAATAGGTAGATCGGTCTCAACTTTTAATGATATTGACGTTTCAAACTTTCTAACTGCTTCTTATGTCGACGGTTCTTTGGTGACATGGACATCTGAGGGCGCAAATGCCACAGGCTCATCCCCGGGAACCTTTGATGCACTAACAGCTACTCAAACAAGAGCACCATTTGCGGGCGCTCCAAACAGCACACCAGCTAATACACCTACTACAGTTAGCTTAAAGTCTACGTTTGAGATAATCGATGGGGGTGAAGATGCTTCTTTCGACGTGACCAATGCAGTTTCTGCTTCTTTAAAATCTGATATAGCCAACCATGGATTTAGAATTAGCATGGAAGAGTCAGAAGAAAACAACGCAAAGACATATTTTATTAAGCGTTTTGGTTCTAGACACGTTAGAAACACAAGATTCAGGCCAGAGCTTCATATTGCGTGGGATGATTCTACTAGAGATGATCTAAACAATGTAGAATTTAATGTAGACAACAAAGTGTATTTAACAAACTTTAGTAAAGGTATTCCAAAAAATATAGTTTCGGGTACTATCGCAGGAAGTCCTCCCACTACAACACTAAGCAATGTCGCAGGAAACAACTGCATGAAGTTAATTCTTTCAAAGAGCTTGTTCAAGAAAACGTATAATGTATCACAGGTTCTAAACGGCACTGGCATCCTGGGGCAAGAAGGAAAATATAGTACAACATTTAATATCGATCTATTTTCCTCTAATAATCTTTACGGATCATCGAAAGCATCTACTTCTATAACAATATTGAACGGTGCAATAGATTTAAACACCAAGATCACTTTAAAGTCTACAGACGGGACTATTTTGACGTATGTAGGAATAACAGAAGATCACTCATCTTTGGTTAATGGAGAAATTCTGGCAATAGGTGATAATCCGGATGGCGCCGGCGCAATACAGGCTGGGGATGAAAGAATTGGAATGAGGGCTTTTATGATAGGCACTTCAAATGCCGATGCAGCCACTACGCTGGCAATCGCAATCAATAATGCCAATGGTCACAATGCAGGAACTCCCAATTCAAAAATTACAATAATAGACAACAAAGAGGGTATCCTTACCCTGGAGCAAACATTAGCAGGATCAGCAGGAAATACAGAAATAACAATATTGGGGGATTCATCTAGAAGAATAAGATTGCGAAATAATATAGCAAGTTTTACGGGTGGTTGTAATGCCACAACCTTAGAAGAAGTAGGGAGAGTGTCTGGAAGCCTAAGCCTTAAGGCTTCCTGGGTTTCAAATGATGAAACTGTCGTCTACCACGACGGAAGCATTACTTTGCATACTAGCTCAATAGGACATCAAGGACGCTTATCGTCGAAGCCCATACTGTCAATGACAAACTTAAAAGATGTCTATAACGTTTCAGATACTTCTAGAATTAGAGTTTTCGCATTTGATCAAAATATTGACACACATGCCCCTGTAAAAGTTCCGCACTCTAGAAAGGCACAGTACTTAGGGGATCTATACTGGAGGCTTATAAACGAAACAGCTGGTTATACTATAGTAGATTTTCAAATAGATTCAAATACAACAAAGTTAAGCTATGATTCGGAAGGTTACTATTTTGACTTTGATATGGGTACACCTCCCGTTGGTTCGACCTGTAGATTTGAATTTGCTAGAAAGCATCATGATGAGGTGGAATTTTTAGCTCAAAAAAGATTTGCCAGATTTAGGGTGACAAAGTGACTAGAAGACGCCTTTTTGATGCTACTGTAAGAGACCCTGTACCAATAGTAAAGTCTATCTTGGATGATAGCTCCCCTGTTAAAGAAAGAACTGTAGATCACTTTAGCAGCTCTATCACTCACCCATCTAGTTCTTGGAGGTTTGATCCGCCTAGAACGGGACTAAAATCTACACAACAATTACATGTAGACTATTCTAAGTTTGAAAACCATGTATTCTTTAACTCAGCAAGAGCAAAAATAAACATGGCTTTTGACAAGATTATCAATCGCTTCCCTTTTGACGGGACTAAGACGGAAGTTCAAAACTTCTATGATAATCTTAATGGGTTCGAAAAACATATAATTGACAGGATGCCGCAGCATGTAGGTAGCTTGGCATTTCGAGGTTCTCAATATGTTAGTATTTCTGATCGTCAAGGTGTGCTTTATCCCACATTGGCAGAATCCTCCACCGGTGAAGCTGTCATAGATCCGAAGAATAAATCATTTTCAATAGATTTTCAAATATTTGTTCCTAAGAATACTAGCTCAACCAACAAGCTTCCAGTCTTACACAAAATTAAAGACGCAACAGAAGATACAGGTTTTACAGTTTATATGGAAGAGTCAGCAGCAGCTTCTTCTGCGCCTTCCGGATCATTAAGAATGCTGATCTCAGACGGAATTGTTTCTCTATCTAATAAAATTTTAGTAGAAAAAGGAAAGTTTGAGCACATCGCAATAAACGTAGTAAGAGCTTCAGGTGATGCTAAAATAGACATGTATAGAAATGGCATATTTGTGTCAGGATCAGAAACTAGATCAATGGGATCTATTGATGCTGCTGGAGCTCCACTCTTAATAGCATCTGCTTCGAGGCACGTCGCGGACGTAATGTCCGGAGGTGCCTTAAATATTGGCGCATCTGATTTCTTTAGTGGATCTATCGATGAATTAAGAATTTTTCATAAAGTAAGAACTATAGACGATATTGACGAGAATAGAGACTCAAACATATTCAAGCAGAATAATCTCAAACTATATTACAGGTTTAACGAGCCAACCGGCTCACATCAGGGCAACAACATACTACTTGATAGTTCAGGCAATAGTCTGCACTCACAAATCAATTCATATAATGAGCTAATGAGGGCTGAGGAAGGGTCTGCTCTTGCAGAAGAAGATAAACGATTTTCTCCTGTCTTGTTTCCATCTAATGTTGATCTAGTATCTTTAAACACCGGCCTTTTATACTCCGGAACTGTTTATGATGATTCTAATCCCAACTTGATAACTCGTCTAATTCCACATCATTATCTCAAAGAAGCCCAAATTGAACAAGGCCTGGAGAGTCTAGACGGAGGCCTGGGAGATCCTTATGGGACTTCAATGCATGTACCAGGATCAGGAGAAGTAACACAACCTCAAATAATTGCAGGTTTGCTTTTTACATGGGCATCAACTTTTGACGAAATTAAACTGTACGTACAAACTTTGGGTGATATAGATCATGTAAGTCTAGTAAAGTCAGGAAGCGTTCCAGATCAATTTCTTATTGACAAAGCTGAAAGAATGGGATTTCCTTTACCTGATATGTATTCCAATGCTTCTCTTGCACAATTTTTGTTTGGTGGGAAAACTAAGAACCAAAAGGGTTTGATTGACAAGTCTCTAAATGATGTTCAAAATGAAGTTTGGCGTCGAGTATTGTCAGACATCCCGGAAATGATGAGATCTAAAGGGACAAAGCACTCGATCGCTTCTTTCTTAAGAAATGTCGGCATCGAACCGGGCGGAGTGTTTAGGCTAAGAGAATATGGAGGGTCTAGAAAAATATATCTAGGCAGAGAAAGAATAAACAGAAAAGAGACTACTCCGTTTTTGCAATTCACGTCTTCTTACAATGTTTTTGCAAAACAGTATGATCCCCGCGACAACTTATCTACAAACTTCCAGGTTATTAAGTCACCCTTCCTGATTGCGTCCAGAAGCGAGCCGGGATCCCCAGGCTTAACATCATATCACAGGCTGTCTGAATATTACGTCGGAAGAGGAAAAGAGTATAACGCTGGGTCAAGCCTTATTGCACACTTCAGAGTAACTTCAGGTTCTTCGGGCAAAGTCCCACGGAATCAGTGGCCTCATAATAGTGCAAACTATCATAATGTTGGTGCTACCTATCATGATATCAAAGGCTTCGGGACAGCCTTAACAGCTTCTGTTGCAAATGCAAACCAAGACGCTCTTGTAGGACATGGATACATTACAGATACATTATCACCAATTTATGGCTTAGAATATCTAGAGTATCCTGAAGGACAAGGTCAATACGGCACAATTAATGACAATGCAGCATTTGATGTCGCGTCAACAGCATTGTCTATATCATTTTGGGCTAAGTTCGATAACGGACAACCGGCAGCGAATAGATGGATTTTAGACAAAAGCTCAGAATATCT